>WBZX01001007.1_pt1 | contig 22643 bp, 17 predicted proteins | sample 5204211 | NCBI WGS metagenome assembly WBZX01 (sample SAMN12344362, study PRJNA552823) | activated sludge metagenome | biome: Activated sludge suspended growth; feature: Nitrification reactor; material: Wastewater; isolation source: activated sludge from nitrification reactor of wastewater... | reverse complement strand
GGCGCTTTCGTTTTCTCGTACCGGTGGAGAGCGACAAAAGCGAAGCGCCCGATCTTGCGATCGAGCGCTTTCGCTTTTTTTGTACGGGTTGGATGGGGGGTCCCGCCGAAGGCGGGGGGAAGGGGGCGAGCCCCCTTCCCGCGTAACTAGCCCTCAGCCCGTGGCGGGCTTCGGCGCGCCGAAGATGCTCGCGGCGCGGCGCTTCTCTTTCGCGGCGCGCTCGCGGTCGGCGTAGGTCGGGATGATGACGCGATCCTTCTGGAGGAGATCGCGCCCGGTCATGATCGCGTCGATGTCCTCGGCGTCGAGCGTCTCGCGCTCGAGCAGCGCGACGGCGAGCTTCTCGAGGAGGTCACGCTTCTCGGTCAGCATCGTCTTGGCCTGCTCGTGCGCGTCGAGGATGAACTTGCGGACCTCGTCGTCGATCTGCTTCGCGACCGTCTCCGAGTAGTCGCGCGAGCGGCTCGCGAAGTCGCGGCCGAGGAAGACGCTCTCCTCCTCCGCGCCGTACGCGATCGGCCCGACGAGATCGCTCATGCCGAACTCGGTCACCATGCGGCGAGCGAGGTTCGACGCTTGCTTGATGTCGTTGCCGGCGCCGGTGGTGAACTCGCTGAACACGAGCTCCTCCGCGACGCGCCCGCCCATGAGCACCGCCAGCCGCGCCTTGGCGAAGTCCCGCGACATGCTGAGGCGGTCCTCCTTGGGGAGCTGCTGCGTGAGGCCCAGCGCCGGCCCGCGCGGGATGATCGTGACCTTGTGCACCGGGTCGGTCTTGCTCTCGAGGAGCTTGGCGACGAGGGCGTGGCCGGCCTCGTGGTACGCGGTCGTCTTCTTTTCGTAGTCGCTGATGACCATGCTGCGGCGCTCGGTGCCCATGAGCACCTTGTCCTTGGCCATCTCGAAGTCGACCATCGTCACGACGTCCTTGTCCTGCCGCGCGGCGAGGAGGGACGCCTCGTTCACCAGGTTCTCGAGGTCGGCCCCGACGAAGCCCGGCGTGCCGCGCGCGATGATCTCGAGGTCGACGTCCGTGCTGAGCGGGACCTTCTTGGTGTGGACCTTGAGGATGCCCTCGCGGCCGCGCACGTCGGGCCGGCTCACCACGATGCGCCGATCGAAGCGGCCCGGCCGGAGGATCGCCGGATCGAGCACGTCGGGCCTGTTCGTCGCGGCGATGATGATCACGCCCTCGTTCGACTCGAACCCGTCCATCTCCACGAGGAGCTGGTTCAGGGTCTGCTCGCGCTCGTCGTGCCCGCCGCCGAGGCCCGCGCCGCGGTGGCGACCGACGGCGTCGATCTCGTCGATGAAGATGATGCAGGGCGCGTGCTTCTTGCCTTGCTCGAAGAGATCGCGGACGCGGCTCGCGCCGACGCCCACGAACATCTCGACGAAGTCCGAGCCCGAGATGGAGAAGAACGGCACGCCCGCTTCGCCCGCGATGGCCTTGGCGAGGAGGGTCTTGCCGGTGCCGGGCGGGCCCATCATCAGCACGCCCTTGGGGATGCGGCCGCCGAGCTTCTGGAACTTCTTCGGGTCCTTCAGGAAGGCGATGATCTCTTCGATCTCGTCCTTCGCCTCGTCGATGCCTGCGACGTCCTGAAACGTGACCTTGTTCTGCGACTCGCTGAGGAGCTTCGCGCGGCTCTTGCCGAAGCTCATCGCCTTGCCGCCGCCCGCCTGGAGCTGGCGCATGAAGAGGTAGAACATGCCGAGGAGGAAGATCATCGGCAGGATCGTCACCGCCGCGCTCGACCAGAAGGGAGAGCCGTCTTCCTTCTCGAAGGTGACGGCGACCTCGTGCTCGCGGAGGAACTTCTCGTCCGCGGTCTCGGGGCCGAACGTGATCTTCTTCGTCTTGGCGTTGCTCTTCGGGTCCTTGACCCAGAAGGTGTACTCGCGGTCCTTGATCTGAACCGACTCCACGTACGGGCTCGTCTGCTTGTTCGCGGACACGAGCGCCGTGAAGTCGCTGTACGGGACCTGCGTGGCGGGCGTGCGATCAGGCTGCAAGAACTGCCAGATCGCGAGGAACATCGTGATGAGGAGGACCCAGAGGAGCAGCGTTTTATGGGATTGCTTCACAGACACCCCTGGCAGCGGGCGGGCTCGGAGTTGGGTTTGCCGCTGCGGAAAGCCCCGAGAAGGGGCGGGCTTTTGGCATCGTACGCGATCGGTCTAGTCGGCGCCACACGGCGCCGCCGGAAAAGCCTGCACGAGTCGGGCCGCGCTTCGCCGCGGGCGGAGCCCACGCTGGAGCGGTGATCGAGGTCGCTGCGGCAGCAGAAGGGCGACACGGCCCGCGCAGGGGTCGCACGTCCCGGGGTGGCTCGACGTCGCCGGGGAGCGACGGTGGGGCTCGCAGGCGCGCGCCGGTGGTTGCGGGGAGGGCTCCTCGTCGGAAGAGGCTTCGATCGCAGGCTGGGACGAGGGCTTGTCATTTCGGAGCGGGGCGATCGCCAGGCTCTCCGATAAGGACCGCCTCGCCTCCTGAAAAGCCCACGACCACCTCGCGGCCCCCGGAAAGGCGCAGCTTCACGTCGCGTTCACACTTCTTTGCACGCGCCACGGCGAGGCGCTGCGCCTTCCCGAGCCCGCGGAGGGGCGGCTCCACCGGCGGCGTCGTCGCGAGCATCTCCGCGAGCGTGCAGAGGTGATCGACGATTGCGGGCGACAGCTCCTCCATGAGCGGGAGGAGCTCGCGGCGCACGCGGACCCGGAGAAACCGAGGATCCTCGTTCGACGGATCGCTCGCGGCGGCGATCCGGTGGCGGGCGAGGTGCGCCGCGACGTCGACGCGTCGCGCCAGGATCAGGGGGCGGATCAAGGTGATGGCGCCGCCTCGCGCCGCGTCGCTCGCGCCGTCCGGGAGCGGCGCCGCCGGCGGGAGCGCCGCGAGCCCTTCGGGACCGGCGCCGCGGAGGAGCCGGATCAGCACCGTCTCGGCGCGGTCGTCGGCGGTGTGGCCGGTGGCGATCCGCGTCGCGCCCGCGCGCCTCGCCGCCGCGCGCAGCGCCCCGAAGCGCGCCTCCCGCGCGCGGGCCTGCAAGTTCCCGCCGGGCGTCACCGCGACGCGGGTGATCGCGAAAGGGACCTTCAGGGATGCCGCGACGCGCGCCGCGACGTCGAGCTCGGCGGCGGCCTCTGCGCGCAGCCCGTGATCGACGCCGTGGGCGACGAGGGAAAAAGGGAGCCGCTCGCGCAGGCGGCCGAGCACGTGGAGCAGCGCCGTCGAGTCCGGTCCGCCGGAGCACGCGCAGAGCACCGTCGCCCCGCGCGGGACGAGGTCTTCTTCGCGGATCACCCGCTCCGCGAGCCGCAATAACGAGGGCGGGTGCGATCGCCCCGGCCTGCGGGCGATCTCGGGGCTCGGCGCGGCGCCGCCCTCGGGATGCGGCTCGTCGTGCCCGGTTGCGGTGCGCAGCTGGTCGTCGCCGGGCGCGCGGCGTCGCTCGTCGGCGCCGGCTGCGGCCCGCAGCTCGTCGTCGCCGGGCGCGCGGCGTCGCTCGTCGCCTCCGGCTGCGGCCCGCAGCTCGTCGTCGTCGGGCGCGCGGCGTCGCTCGTCGGCGCCGAGGCCCGTGCGCGACGCGGCGGAGTCTCGCGGAGGTGCGCTTCCCGAAGGCCGGTTCGCTCGCATGCGGTGCTCCGCGGCCGTCAGCGAAGCTCGAACGCCTTGCAGAAGATCACCTCGCGCCGGCCTTCGATCTCCGGATCGAGGTGCGGCTCGGGCGGGAAGCCGAGCGAGCACGCGCGGCGCTCGTCGTCGAAGGAGGCGCAGTCCGGGCACGCGAACCGCAGATCGAAGCGCCGCGCCTCCGCGCGCAGGCGATCGTCGACGACGTGGATCATGCCGGGTCTCGAACGGTCGCGGCGGCCGCGGCGGCGCGATCGAGCCACGCGGCCTCGGCAGCAGGGACGGGAGGGTTGCGATCCAGCGACGTCGCGAGCGTCCGAGGGAGCGCCCCCATCGCGCCGTCCCGCTCCACGCGGAGCCACGCCGACGTCACGGTCCCGGCCTTGCCGTGCGCGCCGGCGAAGAGCGCGAAGAGATCCGGCCCCGTCGCGCGGCGCGGCGCGGGCCTGACCGAGATCGCGCCGCCCGAGGCGAGCCGCGCCGTGAAGCCCGCGACGGCGTGATCCACCGGATCGAGCCATGGATCCGGGGCGCCGGGCAACCCGTCCGCGATCCACGCGGAGACCGTCTGCGCGGCCGGCAGCTCCTCTGCGCCGCGGCAGAGCGACAGCCCGTCCGCCGCGAGGGCGCGCGCGACCTCGCCGAGCGTCGCGCCGCCGGGCGCGTGAACGAGCATCGACGCGCGATCCAGCGTGATCGAGGTCGCCGGCTCGACGCGCGTGCGGGGCGCGGAGCCCTCGCGGGGGAGGAGGTTCCCGGGGTTCAGGATCCCCGCGGGATCGAAGACCTTCCGCAGCGCGTGCACCACGTCCACGCCGAGGCCGAGCTCCGCGCCGAGCGCGGGCGCCTTGCTGCGGCCCACGCCGTGGTGGTGCGACAGCGTCCCGCCCGAGGCGAGGGCGGCCTCGAGCGCGGCGCGCCACGCCGCGTCGTACGCGGCCTCCTGCGCCGCCGCGTCCTTACCGCCGCCCGCGAACGTGAAGTAGATGCTGCAACCGTCCGGGTAGGCGTGCGACAGGTGCGCCATGACGAACACGTGGCGACCGAGCGCCTCCCGCACGTTGCGGAAGAGATCGCCGAGCCTCGACCACGGCGCCGCGACCTCCATGGTGTCCACGAACGCGCCCGCCATGAACATCGGCGCCTGCCTGTAGCTCACGCCGTAGCGGTGCTCGAGCCAGTGCTTCGCGGGCTCCTCTCCGAGGGGCTTGCCGCCGTAGCCGCGGCCGAGCGAGATCGCGTGCGCCAGGTCCTCGTTCACCTCGCCCGCGGCCCCTTCGAGCACCAGCACGAGCATCGCCCCGCCGAGCGCGCGCGAGCCGACGAGATCCAGCAGCTCGTTGAGCGCGCGCGGCGCGCGCAGGATGCTCCGGAGCGCGAGCGCGCCGGCGCCGGGCCCCTTCTTCTTCGCTGCGCGCGGCCTCGGGGAGCGCTCCTCGTGCGCCGCCTTCTCGGCTCCGCGCCGCGCCATGAACGAGTCGAACGGATCGTAGAGACGCGCGACGGCGGGCCGCAGCCCCGCCTGGAACATCGCGCGCATCGCCTCCCAGCCGGCCTCGATCGAGGGGAACGACAGCGAGCCGTAGGAGCGCGCCGCGGGCGCGGCGTGGAGCCGGAGCTTCGCCGACGTGACGACGGCGAGCACCCCTTCGCTCCCGATCACGATCGGCACGAGATCCGGTCCGGTGGTGCGCCGCTGGAGCGTGACGACCTCGCCGGTGCCGGTGACGCACTCGAGCGACGCCACCATGTCTTCGATCTTGCCGTAGCGCCCCGAGCACTGGCCCGCGCTGCGCGCCGCGACCCAGCCACCGACGGTCGAGCACAGGATCGACGAGGGGAAGTGCCCGAGCGTGAAGCCCGCGGCGTTCAGATCCTCTTCGAGCCGGATCCCGAGCGCGCCGGCCTCGACGTCGAGGCTCGGCGCGCGATCGAGCGAGCGCCACGCGCTCATGCGCTTGAGGTCGACGACGACGGTGCGCGGATCCGGAAGGACGCCGCCGCAGACGCCGGAGCCGGCGCCGTACGGCACGAGCGGGACGCCTTCGGCGGCGCAGAAGCGGACGATCGAGGCGACCTCGTCCGTGTTGCTCGGCCACATCACGAGGCCGGGCCGGTGCTCCGCGACGCGCCCGTCGCGTACGGCGATGTGGTGCCGGGGCCAGAGATCCCGCGCGTAAGCGACCTGATCCACCGGCGCGTCCGACTTGCGGATGCCCGGGAGCGCCTTGTCAGCCGTGGATGCGAGGTTCATCGAGCGTTGCGATCCCGCCGAGGTGGGGGCCCGAAGGGAGGCCTCCGGGCCGAGCGAACGCGGCCGCCTTTGGGCCGCGGCGCGCGTCAGTCCGCGCGCTCGGCGAGGATGATGATGCGCGGAGACTCCGAGCCGAAGAAGACGCCAGGGTGCGCGGGGTGCCCGGTCACCTGGACGACCCGGAAGCCGACGTCGTGCATCATCTTCCCGAGCTCGTGGAGGTTGTACACGCGGATCGAGTAGTCGACCTCGCGCGTGCGGCCGTCCTCGAACATGACGGTGCGCTTGACCTTGAGCCGGCTCGTGAAGAAGTCGACGTGCATCTCATCCATGCACACGCACCCGTCGCCCTCGAACCACACGAGGCTCGGCTGGCGGGGCGCGATGAAGTCGCGGTTGATGATGTCGATGAGGAGCATGCCGCCGTGGCGCAGGGCGCGGTGCGTGCGCGCCAGGACCTCGATGTTCTTCTCCTCGTCGAAGTACCCGAAGCTCGTCGACCAGCAGTAGATGCCGTCGAACATCTCCTCGAACGCCATCTCGCGCATGTCGCCCTGGAGGAAGTTGAGCTTCTGTCCACGCTCCTGCGCCTCGTCCGAGGCGCGCGCGAGCATCGCCAGCGAGAGGTCGAACCCGACGACGCTGTAGCCGCGGCTCGCGAGCTCCACCGCGTGCGATCCGGTGCCGCAGGCGAGATCGAGGACGACGGCGCCCTTCTCGACGCCGAGGCTCTCCTCGATGAAGTTCACCTCGCGGTGGATGTACGCGGGCTTCGCCTGATCCATCGTGCGGATGAAGTCTTCCGAGAAGACCTCCTCCCACCACGGCCGCTTCTTGGTCTCGGGCTTGGCCGTCGGGGGCGCCGGCTTCGAGGCGGGCGCGGCTGTCGGCTTCGACGCCGGTGCAGCCGTCGCCGCAGGCTGCGGCGGGGAGGCCGGGGCCGACGGCGGCCCTTCGGCGCGCTTCGGCGGCGGAGGCGGGCGCTTCGGCTGCTCGGGCTCCACCTCCATCACGACCGGGATCTCCTCCGTCGTGTTGAGGCGCTCCGCTTCGACCTCGTCCGCTTCGTCGATCTCTTCGAGCGACTCCTCGTCCGCCTTCTTGGCGATCGCGCGCTGATCCGAGGGCGGCCCGCTGTCGCGATCGGGCTCGATCTCTTCGAGCGGCTCGATCTCCTCACCGCTCGGCTCGGAGGTGATCGCCTCTCCCCGGGGCGGCTCGGCCGCGATCGGCGCCGCGACGGCATCTGCGGAGGTCGGAGGCGTCTGCGCCGCGGGCGCTTGCGTCGCTTGTGCCGGCGCGGCCGGCCGCGGCGGCGGGGGCGTCTGCGCGGTCAGCCCCTTGAGCGGCGACTGCACGGAGGGCAGCGTGCTCTCGAGATCGTTCACGACGGGCGCTTGCGCCTGCGCCAGCGGCTCGGCCGGTCGCGGGGGCGCAGGGGATCGGGGGGCCGCGATGGGGGATGCGACGGAGGGCATCGTCGCGTCGCTCTCGCTCGCCTGCGGTGCTTCTCGGAGGGTCGCCGCGGGAGGAGGAGTGGGCGGGGCCGGCGGCGGAGCGGGGCTCGCCGCGACCGGCTCCGGATCCCCGATCGCGATGATCATCATCGGCCGGATGATCCCGATGCTGTCGTCCGTGACGATCGGCGCTCGCTCGACGACGTGCGCCGGCGCGGCGACGGTCGCGGGCGCCGGAGGCTGCGGGGTTGCCGGCACCGGAGACGGCGCGCTCGCAGAGGAAGGCGGCGCGAGCACCGCCGGCATCGGCGTCGACGGCGCTGCGGAGGGCGGCGGGGTCACCGGAGCCACAGCGGGCGGGGCCGGCGTCGTCGCGGGCACGGCGTCGTCGGGGATCTTCAACGTGCGCCTGGAGCGGCGACGAGACGCGCCCGCGCCGCTGCTGGAGTCGCGCGTGGCCGCGGTCGCGAGCGGCGTGTCGATGTCGGGGATCGCAGGCGGCCCCTCGCCGCTGTCGAGCGCATCGCTCGGAGCCGGAGGAGCGGCCTGACCCGGAGAGCTCGAAGCCGCGGCGGGCGGAGGCCCGGAGGAAGCCGCGCGGGGCCGCGGAGGAGCCGGAGGCGCGGACAGGGGAGCGCGCGTGCTCGGCAGGGGTGCGCTCGCGGTGCCCGCGGAGAAGCCCGGCTTGGCCCCGTCCGCGTTCGGCGCGTGCCGCGCGAATCCCATTGCAGAGTCGAGGGCGTCGAGGGAGGGAGGTGCGTCGGCGGAAGGGGACATGCTGGGGATGTCCTCGCCTGGCGGAGAGGCGGCGCCTTGAAGCGTCGCCGTGCGCTTTCGTGGCGGAGGCGGCCTGCCGGAGGCGGGCACCTGCCCGACGGCGGCCCCGAGCTCCAGCCCGGCCGCGGGCGCTCCGTCGCCGAGCAGCGCGCTTCCGTCGTTTCCTTGGCCTTCGCTGTTCATCGCGCACCGTCCGGGCAGAAGGGTTGTCCGACGCGCACGGTGCCGAAGGGCAGCGAGAACGCGGGGAAGACCCCGGGCTCGACGAAGACGACTGCCGTCGAGCCGAGGTGGAAGATGCCGATCTCGTCGCCGCGCGCGATGCGGAGCTCCGGCTCCAGCGTGTGCGTCCCCATCGGCACGTCGCGCCCGTCGATCCCGCTGACGGACACGCGCCCCACGATCATCGCGCTCACCATCACGACGGTGACGCGGCCGTGCGACTCGGTGTCGACGAGGATCGCGACGCGCCTGTTGCGCGCGAAGAGCTGAGGGATGTGGCGCTCTCCGATCGCGTTCACCGGGTAGTAGTCACCTGGCATCGACCGCACCGTCCGGACGACTCCAGCGACGGGGGAATGGACGCGGTGGTAGTCGCGCGGCGAGAGGTACACGACCGCGAACTGCCCGCCGTCGTAGCGGCGCGCGTCCTCGGCGTCGCCGACAAGATCCGCGCAGGTGTACGGTTTCCCCTTCACGAGGATGCGCCCTCCGCTCTCGACGGGACCGAGCGCTTCGAGGCGCCCGTCGGCCGGGCTCACGAACGCATCGGTGGAGGCGCACGGCGGCCGCGCGCCCTCGCGGAGAGCGCGGGTGAAGAACGCGTCGAAGCTCGTGAAGGCGCCGGCTTGCGGCGCCGCTTCGTCGAGATCCACCTTGTAGGCGCGCGCATAGAGGCCCACCACCGCAGAGGACAGCGAGGCGGGCAGCTCGGCATCGACGAGACGGCCGACCGCGCGCGTGATGCTCGCTCGCGGAAGGACGCGCAGGAGCTGCGCGGCAGCGTACGTGGCGACGTTCATCAGAATTGCCGGAAAAAAGAGGGTGAGTGGCGAATGCTAGGCCCTGGCATTCTCAGCGGTCAACGTGAGCATCAGCCTATCCGGATTTTCTTTTTCAGCGCTGCCAGCTCGTCGTCGATCTCCGGGGCGGCGGACTTGTCCCCTGTCGCGGCGCCGCCTCGCCCCTCCAGCTGCGCGAACTTGGACTCCAGCTCGTCGGACTCCATCCGCCCGTCGCGGAGCGCGTCGTCCACCTCGCGGTGCGCGGCGACCTCGGCCACCTGGCCGTCGATCTTGTCCTCCATGCGGCGGAACTCGCTGAACGCGCTCCCCGTGGCCTTCGCCCCGAGGTTCTCGGCGCCGCCCCCGGCGCGGGCCTGCTTGAGCTGCGCGGCGATCGAGCCCTTCTTGACCTCGAGCTCTTGCTGCTTGCCTTCCATCCGGTCGAGCTCGCTCTTCATCGTCAGCACCGTGGCGCGCTGCTCGGCGCGGAGCGCCTCCGCGCGATCGCGCTCCGTGACGACGCGCTTCTTCTGTACGAGGGCCTCTCGCGCGAGCTTCTCGTCGTTCGCCTTGAGCGCGAGCTCCGCGCGGCGCTCCCACTTCTCGACGTCGGCGTCGAGGTCTTCGACCTTCTTGCGAAGGACCTTCTCGGCGGCGACGGCCTCGACCAGCTCCTTCCGCGCCGCGCGGATCTGATCCTTCATCTCCTCGACGATGAGGTCGATGTTCTTCTTGGGATCTTCCGCCTTTTCGAGGAGCGCGTTGACGTTGCTCGAGATGACCTTGCCCATCCGGTCGAAGATGCCCATGGGCGTAGGGTGCCTCGCTCGCCGCACGCTGTAAAGCGGACGTAGGCGATTGGCGGGCGCTCCGCGCGAGGCGTGACGTGAAGACGAGAGGAGGGAGGGAGCTACTGAACGGCGGCGACGAGCTTCGCGCTCGTGTCGTCGTCGAGGTCGGTCGCGAGCGCGTAGCCGACGCCGCCGCGCTCCGTCGCGGCGAACGAGTAGCCGCGGACGTTGCCGACGTACACGGGTTGCTGCCGCACCACGCGGGGCGTGAGGCGCGTGCGCTGGAGCGGCACGGTCTGCGCATCGAAGACGTACATCGTGACGCGGTGACCGCCCTGCATCGTGTAGAGCAGGAGCGCCGCGCGCTTGCCGCGGACCGCCTGCATGCGCGCGCCGTCGTACCGCACGTTCAGCGGTTGGAACGTCGGCATCGCGGGGCGCCGCACCGGAACGCCGACGAACGGATCGAAGCGCGGCAGCTCCTCGGGGTTCGTCGTCTCGGGGGGGAGCGGGCTCGCGTGCATGTCGACCAGATCGTCGATGAAGTCGTCCAGGTTCATCGACGAGAGAAGCCCGACGGGCGACGTCGAGCGACCGTACACGTCGTTCTGCGCGGTCTCCCGCTGCACCCGCGACATGCCGACGGCGAACACCACGCCGGCCGCGGCCGCCAGCGCCATCACGTGGCGCAGCGGGATGAGCTTCGCTTCACGCGAGGGCGCGCGCGCGGCGGGCTCGCTTCGATCCGCGCCGGCCGGTCGCGCCGCCTCGGCGGCGACCATCGCGGCCATCCGATCGCGGAACGACGCCGAGGGCGCCGACGCGCTCGTGCGCCGCAGGCTGAGCCGGAGGGCGCGGTGCTGCTCGACCTGCTCGAAGCACTCCGCGCATTTCACGATGTGCGCCTCGAGCTCGGCCGTGTGATCGACCGACAGCTCGCCGTCCACGTACGCGTGAAGCGCTCGCGCGTAGAGGACGCAGTCGGTGGGGGCTTTGAGGGCGCTCACGCGACACCTCGCTTCCGGCGGCGGTACTCGGCCAGGTTCACCGGCTCTTCTTGCACCTTCTTGCTCGGCTCCGGCGTCACGATGCCCATCGCCTCGGCGTGCTCGCGGAGCGCCTTCTGCAGGAGCTTTCGGCCGCGGTGGAGGCGCGACATCACGGTGCCGATCGGGCAGTTCATCGCGTCAGCGATCTCTTTGTACGACAGCTCCTCGACGTCCGATAGGACGACGGCGAGCCGGAACTCCTCCGGGAGCGCGTCGAGGGCGCGCTGGACCTCGGCCTCGACGAGGGGCGTGAGCGCCTGCGTCTCCGGATCGCGCATCGCGCGCATCGTGGTCGCGCCGACCCAGCCGTCCGTGAGCGAGTCGGCGTCGGGGCCGTCGAAGATCTCGCGCTCCAGACCGCCGCGGCGGTACCTGTTGATGAAGGTGTTGGTCATGATGCGGAGCAACCACGCCTTCATGTTGGTGCCGGGCTCGAACTGGTCGCGGGCCCGCATCGCCTTGACGATGGTGTCCTGAACCAAGTCCTCCGCCTCGGTCGTGCTCCGGGTCATGCGGCAGCTGACCGCGTACATCGTGTCGAGGTGCCCCAGGAGCTGCACCTCGAACGAGCCTTCTGCGCTTGGGGATCCCGATGTTGCTGCGAGATCCTGCGCGACGCTCGCAGGCTTCTTGCTGAAGAAGAACGGCATGTCGTTGCCCGGAACAGGAGGAACGGGGGGCCTATTCCAGAGGGCAGGACTTATTCCTTAGCGCCGCCCGTGCCGTTTGCACCTTCGAGGGCGGCGAGCCGGGCTTCCAGCGCCTCGACGCGCTGCGTAAGCGACTTCACCTCGCTCTGGAGGTCGCTCGCGCCGGGGAGGATCGTGCGGATGCGCTCGTCGATCGCGTGCTGCCACTGGTCCAGCGTCTGGCGGGACGACTCCAGCATCTCCGAGAAGCGGTTCTTCGGCTTCTCCGCGGTGGCCTCGGCGGGGGGCGGCGGGGGAGGGGGAGGCGGCTCGGGCTCGGGCGGGGGGGCAGGTGCGGCCTCGCCCTCTTCGGTCGTGGGCGTTCCGGGCAAGATTCTTCCGAGGGGGCTCTCACGGAGCTGGGTCAAGAGGCGGCTCCCGCGTTCCTGGATCACGTCGCGCAAGGTACCGAGGGGGACGCTTCGGGGTTGACTCTTCACGTCCTCGGAGATGATGAGCGCGAGCGTCACCTCCGTCTTGTCCTCCTTCGTCGCGTTGTCGATGATCTGGACGTCTTCTCCTGCCCGGACCATCGCGCCGATCTGCTGCAGCGTGACGTAGCGACTGTCCTTCGTGTCGTAGAGCTTACGATTCGAGTAGCGCTTGATAACGCGCCGCGGCTTGTCCACCGATCCCGTTGTTTCTTTGGCCGTTTCCATGATGACGACGTGCGCCTTGTTCGACTTCGCTGCGGTCTCGGGGGAGCGCCCCTCGGCCGTCGTGGCGTGGCAGGACCGCGCGTCGCGGCCGTTCTCCGATTGGACCACCGCCCGGCCCCAAGGCGCAAGGGACGGCCGCCGGACATGCTGACAATCGAGGGCGTGGACGCCCGGTATTCCGATGGAACAACGGCGCTTTTCGGCGTTTCGCTGAGCGTCGAGCCAGGGCAGATCTGCGCGGTCCTCGGACCCAACGGCGCAGGGAAATCGACCCTCGTGCGCATCCTTTCGGGATCGCTCCGGCCTTCGCGAGGTCGCGTCACGCTGTTCGGCGACGACCTCGCGACGCTGGATCGAAGGGCCCTGGCGCAGCGCATCGCGGTCGTGCCGCAGACCGTGGACGTCGCGCTCGGCTTCACGGTCCGCCAGGTGGTCGCCATGGGGCGCGCGCCGCACCAGGGGACGTGGATGCGCGCCTCCGACGAGGACGACGCGATCGTCACGCGGGCCCTCGTGTCCTGCGACCTCGCGCGCCTCGCGGAGCGCCCGGTGATGCACCTCTCCGGCGGCGAGCAGAAGCGGGTCGCGATCGCCCGGGCGCTGGCGCAGAGCGCGCGGGCCCTCGTGCTGGACGAGGCCGCATCGCACCTCGACATTCGCCACGCGATCGAGCTGCACGAGGTCGTGTGCCGCGAGGTCGCGGAGAGGCAGCTCGTCTGCGTCGTCGTGCTCCACGATCTGAACGCGGCCGCCCGCTACGCCGATCGGATCGCGCTGCTCAAGGCGGGGCACCTCGTCGCGTGCGGGACGATCGAGGAGGTGATGACGTACCGCCGGCTCAAGGAAGTGTTCGAGGCGGAGCTCTACGTCGGGGTCAACGAGCTGGACAACAGGCGTTATTTCTTGCCGGTTCGCCCGGCTCGCTGAGCCTCGGCGCGCGGCGGGAAAACCGGCAGATCCGCGGGTGGGAGCGAGCGACGAGGGGCGCTCTCGAGGCGGGAGAGGCGAGGTCGCGCAATTCCTTCGCAGCCGCGGAGGTCCATGAGGTTTTCCGGGATCTCGACGGGCCCAGCGTCTGGATCTATAAGCGGGCCCCCCATGCGCGAACGCCTGCGCGACCGCCGCCCTCGAACCTCCACTCCGGGTCCCCGCACGCCGGGCCTCGCGATCGCGGCCTCGGCCGCGCGCGCCGTCCGGCAGACGCCCCTTCGCTCCCTCGCGACCGCGGCGTTGCTGGGGCTCTTCGCGGTGCTGTCGGTGCTCGGCTGCGCCCGAAAGGACGCCGGTCCCGACCTGCTGCAGGTCGTGGACGTCCAGCCGCGCGACGTCGACGTCGGCGACCGCATCGAGGTCATCGGCATCAACATGCCGTCGGGCGACGGGCGCGAAGCGCAGGTCGAGTTCCGCGGCGAGCTGCGGCGACCCGGCCAGACGCCGCTCGTGGACCAGCTCGTCCAGGTCGAGCGCGCGAAGGTCAGCGGCGACAAGGTCTCGATGCTCTTCACCGAAGGCCTCCAGACGGCGTTCTGCGGCCGCGGCGACGACGCCATCCACACCACGTTCGTCGGCGACGTCGTCGTCACGCTGCCCTCGGGCTCCGCGGACAACCCGCCCGTCACCGGAACCGTCAAGGGCATCACCGTCGACTTCCGGCCGCCCTCGCCGCGCCGCGCGGTGCTCGAGGCGCGCAACAAGGAAGGGCAGCGCACCCTCGAGTTCATCGGCATCGCGGTCTCGGCGGACTCGCCCGCCGCGGGCGGCCTCAAGATCGAGAAGGTCCGGCCGAGCAGCCCCGCGGACAAGCGCGGCGTCCTCGCGGGCGACCTCATCACCGGCTTCCAGGGCATCAAGGTGCTCAACATCGGCGACATGGCGGCCAACGGCTTCTCCGAGACGCCGTCGCTGATCGTGCAGCGCGGGCCGCAGGAGATGCCCGCCGTCCAGATCGACATGAAGGGCTTCGAGGGCGCCCCGCCGATCGACCTGCTCGGCGCCGGGCTCGTCCTCGGCATCGCGGCCGCGATCGTGCTGCTCTTCATGGCGCCGACCGCCGGGATCATCACCTGGGTCGAGCGCCGCGTCGCCGGCCGCATGCAGTCGCGCATCGGGCCGAACCGCGCGGGGCCGCAGGGCTTCCTCGTGTGGCTCGCGGACGGCGTGAAGTCGATCCTCAAGGAGGACATCATCCCGACGGAGAGCGATCAGTGGCTCTTCCGGCTCGCGCCCTACCTCGTGTTCATGGGCGTGTCGGCCACGTTCGTCGTCATGCCGTTCGGGCAGAAGCTCATCGCCGCGGATCTCGACATCGGCATCCTGTTCGTCATCGCCGTCACGTCGCTCGTGACGATCGGCCTCATGACCGGCGGCTGGGCGTCGAACAACAAGTGGTCGCTGCTCGGCGGCATCCGGTCCGCGGCGCAGATCATCAGCTACGAGATCCCCGGCGCGGTCGCGATCGTGTGCCTCGTGATGATGACCGGCTCGCTGCGCCTCCAGGACATCATCGGCGCGCAGGGCGGCACCGGGAGCCACGTGCTCGATGTGGGCGGGTGGCCCTGGTACTGGTACGTGTTCCGCAACCCGGTCACGTTCGGGCTCTTCTTCCTCTACTTCACGACCGCGCTCGCCGAAGGCAACCGCGGCCCGTTCGATCTGCCCGAGGCCGAGAGCGAGCTCGTCGCGGGGTACTCCACGGAGTACTCGGGCATGCGCTACCTGTTCTTCTTCTTCGCGGAGTGGGCGAACGTCTTCGTCATGTCCGGCATCGCGAGCGCGCTGTTCCTCGGCGGCTGGCAGATCCCCGGCGTGTCGCCCGCGCAGCAAGAGGCGAGCATCGCGCTCCAGGCGATCGGCGTGCTCATCTTCCTCGCGAAGAGCTGGCTGCTCATCTTCGTCGTCATCTGGGTCAAGTGGACGCTCCCCCGCGTCCGCATCGATCAGATGATGAACCTCTGCTGGAAGTGGTTCGTGCCGCTCTCGTTCGGCGCGTTCCTCCTGACCGCGCTGTGGATGGTGGCCGGCGTGCCCAAGAGCGTGGAGCTCACGATCAGCGTCGTGACCTTCGTCGTGTGGGGCGTGATCCTCGTCCACTTCATCCGGCGCGTTCAGCACAACATGCGTGAGTCGCGCATCCCGGTTCACCTCAATCCGTTCGTTTGAGTCGCGCGGGGGGCGGCATCGCACTTCCCTCGCCCGCGGCGGGTGATTGTCCGATGGGGGAGCGACAAACCGACTATCATCCGGCCCGACGCGTGGAAGCTGCCCCCAGCACCGATCGCTCGTACTGTACGACGTGTGGCTGGCTGTTACCCGCCGGCGCCCGCGCGACATGCGCGGCGTGCGGTGGAGACGCCACCCCGCTCCCGCTCGTGGACAACACGCGCCCGCTGCCCCGCGAGGACGAGGAGGACGACGCGTCCTTCGCCGGGGCCAAGGAGGCGTGGTCGTTCGGGGATCACGCGCGCGCCATCGGGCTGGCGCTGACGTTCGCCGGGCCGCCCCGCGCGTTCACGTCGCCCCACGGGCCGGGGTGGGTCGCCGCGATCGGCGCGACGCCTGTCTTCGCGATCTTCGACGTCGCCTCCTCGCAGGTGACGCTCGAGATCCCGATCGTCCGCTTGCCGCAGACGCGGCGCGTGCCCGCGCTCCGCGTCGCGCTCGCGCTCTGCAACAGCAACGCCTCGACCGCGCGGTTCTGCCTGCGGCTCGATCTCCTCCTCGTGCGCTACGCCGCGCGCCTCGACCTGCTCACGCCGTCGTCGCTCCGCCGGGCCGCGCGCGAGATCGCCGCGCACGCGTGCCGCGCCCAGGAGCTGCTCGCGTCCAGCTGCGACGCGCGCCCCGCGATCCCGGAGCAAGGCGTGCTCGCCGCGTGGGATCGGCTCGGTCGCCCGCAGGCGCTCCCCGCGCTCGCGCCCGCGTCGCACGCGCCGCCGCCGTCCTCCGTCTCCGCGCGGCCTTCGGCGCACCCCTCGTCGAGGCCGTCGACCCCGAACACGATGGCGGGCGTCCCCGCGCGGCCGATCACGCTGCGGCTGTCGATCCCGCCGGCCCTCGCGCAGGACGCGGACGACGATCTGCCGGCGGTGCTGTCGCCCGATTTCGCCGACGACGGGCCCGGTCCCACCTCCGCCGCGCCGGCGTCGTACGCGCCGCCGTCCTTCGCGCCGCCGCCCCAGGCGCCCGCGCCGCGCGCGGCCCCGACGATCCCGCCGCCGCCCTCGCGACCCGCGGCGGAGCCTGCGCCCGCGCCTCCCCCGCGCCCGTCGATGTTCCCGTCGGCGCTCCCGACGGTCCCGGCGCTGGGGCTGCGCCCGCCCTTCCCGAGCACCAGCGCGATGCGGGCTGTCGCGCCGCCCGTCGCCTCGGCCCCTTCGGCGCCGGCCTCCGCCGCCGACACGGGCGAGATGGCGCCGCCCTCCCGCCGCGCGAACCGGCCTCCGCCGCAGGACACGGCGACGCCGGAGGGCCGGCTCTGCGAGCTGCTCCGCCAGGCGCTCGCGCTCGCGACGGCGCTGTCGTTCGAGGAGAAGCCGCACGCGATGCTGCTCCTCGTGCGCGCCGCCGTGTTTCGCGCCGTGCTGGAGCACCACGAGGCGGTGCCGAACGCCGTCTTCTACCTGGTGCGCGCGACGCGCCAGGTGACCCGCGAGATCTGGTCGACGCGGCCGGAGGCGGGCCGCACGCCGCCGCCGATGCCTGTCGCGGAGCCCGCCCTCGGCGCGCTCGAGCAGGTCGTCGCGGCGCGCGCGCACGTCCCCAAGGAGAAGCCCGCCACCGTCGAGCCGTGGACCACCGCGTCGCAGGCGAAGGAGAACCTCGCGCGCTTCGTCGTGGAGATCGAGCTCTCGCCGCCGGATCCGACGCTGCGCCACTACCTCGCGCTCGGCGCGCTCTCCGAGCTGATGTGCCGCACGCGGCTGCCGGGGCCGACGGAGCAGCGCCTCCGCGACATCGTCGCGTACGCGCAGCGCGACGGCGCGAAGCCGCAGGTGATCGAGCTCATGATGACCGCCCTTCGAAAGATCGTGTCCGGATGACCGCGATCCCCGCGCTGCTCCCGGTACGCCGCGCCGTGTGCGCGATCTCCGCGGGGCCGTTCCGCGCCACGGGCTGGCTCGTCTCCACCAAGGCGCTCCTCGTGACGAGCCACTCCGCGCTCGGCTACCACGTCGAGGTCTCGCTCGAGAGCGAGACCGGCGAGCCGAAGCCGGGCCGCGTCGTCGCCGTGGACGTCGCGCGCGATCTCGCCTTCGTGCTCGCGACGGACGGGCTCCCGCGCCACGCCGACGCGATGGCGCCCCTCCCGCTCCGCGAGATGCCGGGCGTGAAGCTCGGCGAGCGCGTCCACGCCGTCGCGGCGCTCCCTGGCCGCGGCCTCCGCGTCTGGCCCGCCTCGATCTGCTCGGTGCCGCGCGCGTCGGGCGCGCCCGGATCGCCGGAGGGCTTCGACACCGACGTCGGCACGGCGGGGCCCGCGGGCGGGCCGCTCGTCGACGCGGAGGGGCGCGCCGTCGCCATCCTCGTGCGCGATCCTCGCGGGGCCGCCCCGTGCGATTTCCGCGACGCGTCGCCGGGGGCCGGCGGCGCGGCCGTCCCGCCGACGGCCGGCTCCGGCGGCCTCGCCCGCGCTTCTTCCTGCGCTCTCCCCCGCTTGCACGCGCTGCCCGCGTCCGAGCTGCGCACGGCGCTCCGGCCCATCGAGGCCGCGTCGGATCTCCAGCGGCGCTCGCCCGTGTACCGCTGCCCCGCGTGCACGTCGCCCTTCGTCCCGGATCACGACGCGTGCCTCGCGTGCGGCTCGCCGCTGCCGCACCCGTTCTCGCCGGAGCCGTCGCGCGCCGCCGCCGAGCGCGCCGTCCGCGACGCCCTCGCGGCGGCGGGCATCGTCGCGAACCGCGTCCGCACGGGGCCGCGCTCGTGGCACGTGCCGCCGCGCTTGGCCCCCGGCGGGGACGCCACGCCCGTCGCCGTCGAGCTCGACGACGCCGGCACCACCGTGGCGCTCCGCGCGCCCGTCGCGCTCCTGCCGCGGCACGCGCGCGAGCCCTTCTTCCGACTGCTGCTCACGCTGAACGATCAGTCGACGGGGCCGTACCGCCTCGCGCTCGACGGGGACCGCGTGGTGCTCCTCTTCGCGCTCTTCTGGTCGATGCTGCGCGATCAGGATCTGACGCAGACGCTCGCGGCGCTCGGCGAGATGGCCGAGCACTACCGCAAGATCCTTCAAGAAGGCTTCGACGCGGCGCCCCTGCTGACGCTCGACGCGGCGCCGGACTGGTGACGTCGCCTCCGGGGTGGGGGGCTGCGGAGACGCGGTGATGAGGGGGCCGGAGGGGAGGAGACGGTGAGCGCGCCCCCTGATCTGCTGGCTCTCGTGGTGGCTCCTGCGCGGGCGTCGGCGCTCTCCGGTGAACTTGTCCGCGGCGCGGCAGAGGTGCGATCCTCGGAAACGATGTCGCGCTTCGCTCGGGTGTTGGCCGGTCTCGCTCTCGCTCTCGCAGGGTGCGGGGGCGAACAAAACTGGACCTCGGATCCGAGCTGGCAAGGCGAGGATCGGTCGCGCTCGCTCACGTCGGGCGGCGACGATCAGCAGACGCTGGTGCCCGCCGCGAAGATCACCGCCCCCGACGCGCTGACGTGGTTCGGCGTCCGGCACGATCTCTCGATGGCCGCCGCCGCGCCGCGCACGCCGGCCTGCGGGTGCCTCGCCGTCGAGGTCGGAATGCCTGGAAAACAAGCGTTTCAGTGGGACGGCGAGGTGCCGCTCATCGGGCCGGACGCCGTCGTCGTGGCCGTGAGCGCGCGCGGCGTGGACTGCCCCGCCGAGGCCGACGAAGGGAAGCGGCGCGCCTCGATCTCCGGGGTGGAGCGCGACGGGGACGACGTCCTGGTCGAGATCGAGGACTTGCCGGAAGGACGGCCCCTCGCGCTCGGCGCCATCATCCCCAAGCCGGGCGCGCGCGGGGCGCTCTACATCGTGCCGCGCGACAAGAAGGTCCGCTGGGTTCCGCAGGGCAACGACAAGCGCTGCCGCGTGAAATCGCCGACCGCCGCAGCCACCTCTCCCGCAAACGGTTCGGGCGCGCCGTAGTCGTTTGCGCTCTTCGGGGTGAGGCGAGGCGCGATCGGCTTGCGCGGCGCCGCAAGAGGCGCGCTGCGCGATTGGCACTCTTCCTGCTGTGCTCCGGGCTCACCTCGATTACCGTGAGACCTCGATGAGCAAGGCAATCTACTTCTTCGGTGCAGGACAGGCGGACGGAACCGGCTCGCAAAAAGAGCTGCTCGGAGGCAAGGGCGCCGGGCTCGCGGAGATGACGCGGCTCGGGATCCCCGTGCCACCCGGGTTCACGATCACGACCGAAGTGTGCAATTCGTTCTTCGCGCAGGGCGGCGCTCTCCCCGAAGCCCTCAAGGACGAGGTGCGCGCTTCCCTCGAGCGTGTGTCCTCGATCGTGGGGACGCGCTTCGGAAACCCGGAGGCGCCGCTGCTGGTCTCGGTGCGATCCGGCGGGCGCGCGTCGATGCCGGGGATGATGGACACGATCCTGAACCTCGGATTGAACGACGTGATCGTGGACGGCCTCGCGAAGGCCACCGGCAATCGCAAGTTCGCGCTCGACGCGTTCCGCCGGTTCATCCTGCTCTATTCGGGCGTCGTCCTCGACGTGCCGCGCGACAAGTTCGAGCACGCGCTCGTCGCCGCCCGGCAGAAGGCCGCGAAGCACCTCGGCCTGGATCCGTCGCGCTTCACGGGCGCGGAGCTGGAGCGCAAAGTGCCCGACTCCAAGCTCGACGAAGAGGCCCTCACGGATCTCATCGCCAGCGAGAAGGCCATTGTCCTCCAGGAGACGGGCAAGGCGTTCCCGAGCGATCCGATGGAGCAACTCTGGGGTGCCATCGCGGCCGTGTTCAAGAGCTGGCACAACCCGCGCGCCAAGGTGTACCGCGCGATGCACGACATCCCGGAGTCGTGGGGCACCGCGTGCAACGTGCAGGCGATGGTGTTCGGCAACCTGGGAGACGACTCCGGCACCGGCGTCGCCTTCACGCGGGATCCGTCGACGGGCGAGCGGCGGTTCTTCGGCGAGTGGCTCCCCAACGCGCAGGGCGAGGACGTCGTCGCGGGCGTGCGCACGCCGATGCCCATCTCCAAGGGCAACGGCGACGACGCGAACAGCCTCGAGGTCCGGATGCCGGACGCGTACCGCGATCTCGTGAACATCTACGAGCGCCTCGAGAAGCACTTCCGCGACATGCAGGACATCGAGCTGACCATCCAGTCGGGCAAGCTCTACATGCTGCAATGCCGCAATGGAAAGCGCACCGGCAAGGCGGCAGTCCGCATCGCCGTCGAGATGGTGAAAGAGGGACTCATCACCGAGAGCGAGGCGATCCTCCGGGTCGACCCGTCCTCGATTGACCAGCTCCTCCACCCGAGCCTGGACCCCAATGCCCCGAAGAAGCTCCTGGCGCGCGGCCTCCCCGCGAGCCCGGGCGCCGCGAGCGGTCATGTGGTGTTCACCGCCGACGAGGCCGAGGAGCAGGCGGGCCGCGGAAAGGCCGTCATCCTCGTGCGCGCCGAGACGTCGCCCGAGGACATCCACGGGATGAAGGCGGCGCGCGGCATCCTGACGGCGCGCGGCGGCATGACGAGCCACGCGGCCGTCGTGGCGCGCGGCATGGGCAAGAGCTGCGTCGCCGGCTGCTCGTCGATCGCGATCCGCTACGACGTGCGGGAGATGCACATCAGCGTGTACGACGCGGACGGCCACCCGGCCGAGACGGTGGTGGTCAAAGCGGGCGACCTCATCACGCTCGACGGCGGCACGGGCAGCGTCTACCTCGGCGCCGTCCCCACCGTCGCGGCGGCGCTCTCCGGCGAGTTCGGCGTGCTGATGGAGTGGGCCGACAAGGTCCGCAAGATGCGTGTCCGCGCCAACGCCGACACTCCCCTCGACGCGCGCACTGCCCGCAATTTCGGGGCGGAGGGCATCGGCCTCTGCCGCACGGAGCACATGTTCTTCGACGACGAGCGCATCGCCGCCGTCCGCGAGATGATCCTCGCGGGCGACCTCGCCTCGCGCAAGAACGCGGTGAACAAGCTGCTGCCGTTCCAGCGGTCGGACTTCGTGGGCGTCTTCCGCGAGATGGCCGGACTGCCTGTCACGATTCGCCTCCTCGACCCGCCGCTCCACGAGTTTTTGCCGCACGAGCCGGCGCAGGTGGACGCGCTCGCCAAGACGATGAACGTCAAGGCGGAGACGCTGCTCCGCAAGGTGGAGGAGCTCACCGAGTTCAACCCGATGCTCGGACACCGTGGTTGCCGACTGGCCATCACGTACCCCGAGATCTACGAGATGCAGGTCCGCGCCATCCTGGAGGCGGCCTGTGAGGTGGCCGCGCAGGGCATCGACGTGCGGCCCGAGATCATGATCCCGCTGGCCATGACGCGGCGGGAGCTGACCATCACCAAGGAGCTGACCGAGCGCACCGCCAAGGAGGTGTTCGAGGCGGCGGGCCGGACGGTGGAGTACCACTTCGGCACGATGATCGAGCTGCCGCGCGCGGCGATCGTGGCGGACGAGCTGGCGGATCCTGCGGAGTTCTTCAGCTTCGGCACGAACGACCTCACGCAGACGACGCTCGGCATCTCCCGCGACGACGCGGGCCGCTTCCTGGGCGCCTACGTGGAGGCGAACATCTTCACGAAGGATCCGTTCCAGTCCATCGACGTGCAGGGCGTCGGCGCTCTCGTGGAGATGGCCAAGGAGCGCGGTCGCAAGACGCGCCCGAACATCAAGCTGGGAGTCTGCGGCGAGCACGGCGGCGACCCGACGTCGATCGAGTTCTTCGGCAAGGTCGGCCTCGACTACGTCTCTTGCTCCCCCTTCCGCGTGCCGATCGCCCGCCTCGCGGCCGCCCAGGTGGCCCTGCGTCTCGGCGGCGAGAAGTCGACCTCTTCCAGCACCTGAGTTTCAATCCAAGGGGGGCGCGGCAGAGGTTCCATCGCACCTGGGGCTCTTCGCCGCGTCTCCGTGGGCGCCCCCATCGGAGGCTGGTGTTTTTTGCAGAAACCCCAGCCTCCAGTCCTTTCCCCTCTCACACCACGCTTCTAGAACGCGAACCGCCCGCGCGTCCACACAGTGGATCCCCCCGCGGCCGGGTCGCCGAACTTCGAGTAGTCCTTGCCGAGCTGGATGAGCGCGCCCACCCCCAGATCCAGGCCGTTGCCGAAGTTGTAGTTGACCTCCGGATAGACCACCATCGAGAAGCCCTCGTCCGTGAACGGCGAGTAGCTCGTGCGGACACGCTTCTTCGTCTTCA
>WBZX01001006.1_pt1 | contig 22648 bp, 17 predicted proteins | sample 5204211 | NCBI WGS metagenome assembly WBZX01 (sample SAMN12344362, study PRJNA552823) | activated sludge metagenome | biome: Activated sludge suspended growth; feature: Nitrification reactor; material: Wastewater; isolation source: activated sludge from nitrification reactor of wastewater... | reverse complement strand
AGCAGCCCGGAACAGAAGCTGGCCCGTTCCACCTTCCTCAAGTCTCAGGGGCGTGACTACTCCAGGTTAGGCTCCGTCGAGTTTGCCCCAGCCCTTCCCACTCTCGATGGCAAGCGGCCTCTGCACCTCACCTTCCTGAACTTCGTCACCGACACCATCGTGGAGCATTCGCCCACTTGCCTGATGATCGATGGCCTCGACGAGATGCTCAGCCCAGGCGATGAAGCGGATACCAAGTTGAGTCGCGAGTTCTGGACCTCGCTCCGGGAGCTTGCTGCTCAAAGCAATTGCTCGATTATCGTCAGTCGCAGCTCAGGCATGCACGAGAGCCGTAATTATGGGGCGTTTACGAAGGCTGGCACCGATCTGGCCCGCTTCATCCTCACGCTGCACTGGCATCCCGAAGCCATGGACAAACGCCTCGTCTGCGTGGCCAAGCACCAGTTCGGTCCGATAGGCAGACAGACGATCATTCAATTCGATGGCAAGCGTGCCATGCTTTCTTGCATGCCTGATATGGAAGACTACGTCAAGCCCGCCAAGAGTCCGCAGTGCAAGACGCTCGCGCACACACTCGGCAAAGACACGCCCCTCAGTAAGGAAGAAGCCCACCTCATAGGCAAGATGGAAGAGATGAAGAGCAAGGGTGCCAGCGATATCCAGATATACCAGATATTGGATGCTGATGGCTACGCGCGCACACGCGTCCAGCGACTAATGAACCACCGCACACACATGACCATGAAGGATACGAAAGAGGCCATGCAGATGTACAAACACCTGAAGGCGACGGAGAAGCTGGAAAAGGTTGGATGATTAGCCCCCCGTCAATGACGGGGAGAGGCTCACGCGACGTAGAGAGAGAACGCGGAGCAAGAACCCACGTTCCCCGTTCCTTCATCAATCGTCCCTATAACGTAGGGATGACCACAACCAATCGTCATGGCCTCTGGTATGGCCTGGCTGCCTATGGCCTCTGGGGTGCTATCCCGATCTACTTCCGCTGGCTGGGCAGTTTTGCCAACTCGTACGACATTCTCGCCCACCGGATCGTCTGGTCAGCAGCCTTGCTGGTAGTGGTCTTGTCGCTCCTCAAAGGGCAGTGGCCTGCATTGCGGAAAGCGTTTGCCACGCCACACTCTACGCTGTTGCTGGTCATCAGTTCGGTGCTGATCGCGGTCAACTGGTTCGTCTACATCTATGGGGTAGAAACCAAGCGAGTGATTCAGTGTAGCCTGGGGTACTTCATCACACCGCTACTGAACGTCGGGCTGGGCGTGTTGTTGCTGGGCGAACGGTTTCGCTTTCTACAAGGCATCGCTCTCTGCTGTGGAGCCATTGGTATGATCATCCTCGCCAGCATGACCGACAGCTTCCCATGGATCGCCATCAGTCTGGCCATCACCTTTGGTCTCTACACCTTGATCCGCAAACTGGCGAAGATCGAAACGCTCACCGGGCTTACCGCTGAATCGTTGATCCTCGCACCGATCTCTCTGGGTTACCTGTTCACGATGGGCACAGCATGGCAGAATACCGATGCAGGTGGTCACTGGATGCTGATCTGCAGTGGACCAGCTACCGTGATCCCACTCTACTGCTTCGGGCAGGCCGCGCGAATGCTCCCCCTCTCGACCCTCGGGTTTCTGCAATACCTCTCGCCTAGCTTGCAGTTCCTGGTAGCAGTGCTCCTGTTTGGTGAGCCGCTGGATGTCTACAAGACCATTGCTTTCGGCGTCGTTTGGCTTGGGCTAGGCATCTTCACCATCGATTTGATTCTGACTCAGCGTGAAAGACGACGATATATCAATAAAACAGGGGAGATGGGCAGGATGGATAATGAGATTCTGGCATTAGATAAATGACTTGGGCGGATTTTTAGGAAAATGCGTGCAATCAGTTGCATGCCATTCTTCATGACCTATAGTGTAGATGGTTTATTGCCTGAGACAGGGATAGTCTCTCTACCGCCTAGGCACAAGTGATCAGGGAACGAGGTGGCTCATGCGGTTGAAGCGACATCAAACTACTCGGCAACAGACGGCATTTCGCCGTGGTGCTGCCATCGTTGAGACAGCGGTACTCCTGCTGCCCATTTTGATTTTCACGCTCTTTGGTGTCTGGGAAGTGGGTCGTCTGATTCAGATCCATCAGATCGTAGCCAATGCAGCTCGCGAAGGGGCAAGGCATGCTTCGACTGGTCAGCGCACTTCCAGTACGAATCATACTGAACTGCCATTCAATGCTGATTATGAAGTACAGAAGGCAGTGGAGAACTACCTGCGGAATGCAGGTCTGCCCCAGGTGAGCACTAACTGTACGGTAAGAGTGCAGAATGTTTCCAAGGGTTTAACTGCAGATTATCCGACAGGCACAACGCCACCGGCTGACCCCGTTTCCAGCAGTGTTCAGGACATTAACAATGGCAAGGATGTACTGCTGGTCACAGTCACCTATCCCTATCAGATGGTGAAATGGTCGCCTGGACAGTTCTTCGTCCCTAATTCAAACATCATTACCTCCACCGCGAAATGGTACAGTCTGAAGGACATCCCCATCGTGGTGGATACCTCAATTCCTGGCGCCCCTATTCCCTAAGTCAGGAGTACATCCATGCAAATCCCTCAGCACAGACAGAAACGGCGCGGTGCATACACGATTGAACTGGCAGTTACGCTGCCTTTCATTCTCCTGTTCCTTTTCGCCATCATGGAATACGGCCGGTATGTCATGACCAGGAACCAGATCGAAAATGCGGTACGGGAAGGGGCTCGAATCGCCTCTGCTCGAACCAACGATAAATCGACATCTGACATTATTGACATCGTGAATTCCTACATGAACGCTATCAAGGTGCAGATTTCTTCACCCGTGGTTTCTGTCTATAAAGTTGATCCAGCAACCCTCAATCCGCTTGATGCCAACGACAACGTAGTCTCTGTCGCGGGCGCTCCTTTCAACAATGCCAAGTTTGGACAGGGCATTTGTGTTCAAGTACAGGGGACCTACCTTACCTTTTTTGGTGGAATGGCTCTGGGTCCGAACACCTCGGCCAGGATCGGGGCATCGTTCCCGGTCAATGTTTTCTCTGTGATGTACAGTGAAGGAAATTAACCGAACGTCACTTGATTCTTTTCGCAAACAAGATGGACGCTCCGCCCGCGACCGCGACACTGAAAGCCAACGAACATGACAACAAAAACTCGATCTGCCGTAGCACCGCTAGCTCCATATCGCCACGGGTTTGTGATCGTACTCACGGCACTCACGCTGGTGATGATCTTTACCTTTGTTGCCCTCGCCATCGATCTCAGCATGAAAGCATTGTCGAGAAATCAATGCCAGAATGCAGCAGATGCGGCGGCGATTGCTGGTGCTCGATCACTGACGGGTGACCCGGCTACCAGCTACAACATGCCTAATGTTCCAACGAACTCACGTAATGCTGCAGGAAATAACACGATCCTGGGCCAGCCAATTAATACCACCACACAGGTAACGATCACGCCTGGGCATTACTTCTACAACCAGGCCGCCGGTGTCTTTGCTGCATCAACGGATGTTGGTGCGCCTGCTATGAACATTACACCTACACCACCGAATACCCTGGTGAAGGCGGATGTCTCTTATTCCATTCCCAGCTTTTTTTCCAAGGTCATCGGGTATAGCACACTCTCTACTCAGGCTTCTGCTACGGCAATTCACCGTCCCCGCGACATTGTCATGATTGTCGACTTTTCCCACTCGATGGGGTTCGATAGCATGATGGCTACTCCCTTACGTGATACCAGTACCACTCTCAACCGCACTACTTCTCAAACTGGCACTACCGAAAACCCCATCACCGTTGGTCATCACACCAATACCGCCCGCTTCAACCTGCGTGGTACGACAACTTACCAGCATTACACGGGTGAATTGGTTGGCGTCAATAACCTGTTCAATGTTGGACCAGGTGGTGATCCCACACTGATTGAAGATTTCTTTCAGGATGCTGCGCCGTTCGGAAATACGACTAAGGCTTTCAGTAAGATTGCCAATCCCACTGGACAGGTATACCTGAACAATTCGCTCAACCCGAGCAAGTATGCTCGCAATGTCAACGAAGTGGTTGGGCGTGCAGTAGGTGATGTGAACACAGCACAATATGCAGCTTTTGACAACCAAGATCCAGCAGCTGTGGCAGCAGGCTATGGATCAAACTTCAAAGCATACATCGAAGGTCCAGGCTACTGGGGAAAGACTTTCTTCATCTGGCCACCTGATCCTAGAGGTCCGACTATAAAATATGATACCTCTGCATCCAATGATGCTAAAGATTGGCGTCAACGCTTCTTTATTGAGGAAGAGTTAACTGCCCCTACTGCTCCACCACCTCCTCCGCCACCGCCACCTCCACCACCGGTTGTACCACCACCACCGCCACCTCCACCGCCGGTTGGGCCACCGCCTCCTCCACCACCGCCCCCTCCACCACCACCGCCACCACCTCCTCCTCCGCCCCCGCCACCACCACCTCCTCCTCCCCCACCTCCTCCTCCAGGTGGTTCCGATGTGGCTTTGAGCGGAGTAAACGCGCCCGGCTTACGTGGTCTGACTAATAACGCCTTGCTCTGGCAAGCTAACACTGGCTGGAACACCAATACCTATTTCCAGGGATTGGCAACTCTTAATTCCAGTGGAACCGGCTCGCCACGATTGCCTTATGCCATCATGAGGTTTAATCCCACCCGTCCACACAACGTAAGAACTGCTGTGATCAACGGTGTTGCCACCAACACTCCATTGATTGCTTACAATGATTCCAGTTGGCTGGGAGATGGGACCGTTCGTCTACGTTTCCGCATCAACTACGATGCAATTCTGTATTGGATCAAGAATAACGACGGGAAATCAGGTACTAACCCATTCCCAACTCGATTGCGTGCTGGTGGTATTCTCTATTACGATGCCATTCCGGATACCATCAATACACCCATCGGAAACATGCCGATCGGCACCCAGGCTCAGCGCAACGAGCGGTTCTGGAAGGAGTACATCGACTATGTACTCGGCTACTACGAAAATCATGGCTCCACTACCACCAGTCGAAGCTGGCGAAACGATGTCATGCTCAAGGCGGGGTATGGTTATGACATTGGCATTGATGAGTCTGCCATCACTCTAACCAGTCCCCAATTCCCGCTGGCTACGACCAGCAATCAGGTAGTCATTAATCCCACTCCTTCTGTTGTGAATGGTGACAATCGGTACATGCACTACCGTGATAGCCCCATGCGTCCCAAGACCAGGTATTGGTTCGGGCCACTCACGATGCTCGATTTCATCGAGAACTACAACCTGAACACCTATACCAACTCCTCTGGTACCACAGGTCAACAACGGTTCTGGCTTCCCGGTACCGCTCACCAGGCACCCATGTGGCAGCTCAAAGTGGGTGTTCAGACGGTGATTGGTGATGTTCGCAACAACCACCCGAATGATTACCTCGCGGTGGTGGGCTTCAGCGTTCCGACCTACAACAATGGCCCGTCTGGAGGCGTGAACTCGCAGATAACCGGTTATTTTAACCGTACTTTGTCTCCACTTTCACCTCTCTTCAACAACAACTATAAACGCATGGTGAACTCGATCTGGTTCCCGAGTGCGGTGATCAACACTACACCCTATGCGGAAATCCATCCGTTTAACCCGACTGCGATTGCTACGGTTCCACGCGCGATTCTAGGAACATGCAGCCCGATGGCTTTCGCCCTGGCATACAACCAGTTCAGTGGTGAAACCTCGCTGAAAAACTACAACCCCTCACCTGCGCCAGACTATGAAGCGGGTGGCAATGGGCGAAACGGTGCTCAGCGACTCATCATCTTCGAAACCGATGGTGTGGCATCAGCAACATCATTCCTCATTGGTACGGAATCTACTCCAGGCCACCTCCAGCGCAACCAGCATCGATCCTATTTCAAGGTTCGCTGGCGTGATTCAGGTGGATCTCCAGAAATACCTGATGGTGTATACGGACCTGTTGATGATGCCGTGACGCAGACCAAGACCATGGCTGACATCATGACAGCAAAGACTTCTGACACCATTCCCGGGTATGCTACTAATACCAAGCCAGTCACGATCCACTGCATCGCCTTCGGTAGCTTATTCGATCCAACGAATACGCTACCAGCAACGGTAGCAGCCCGTGATAAGGCCTTGGGTCTGCTGCAGTATGTTCAGTACAAGGGTGGTACTCAGCCTAACGCCACCCAGGCACTGGAATCGTACAAGATTATTAATCAAACCAACTATAACGATCGCATCGAAGCATTACGACAGGCTTTCAGTCGCGTGATGCAGGATGCGGTGACAGTTACCATCATCCGCTAGACTTTCGTCTGAAAAAGATGCTATGGTTAGGAGGATGATCGATGTGGTCATCCTCCTTCTTCTTGCGCCCGAACCTTCGGCTGCATTTCATCCCCAGGAAATGCTCTGAACATGAGTGCGGTACCTGCCTTTGAATTGGTGAATGCGCACAAGACGTATCGTCGTCTCGTTGGCATTCCCAGGCAAATCGAAGCCCTTGCAGGGGTGAACCTGCAGGTGATGCCTGGCGAAGTCTTCGCCCTGGTTGGCCCCAATCGCGCTGGAAAAACCACGCTGGTCAAGTTGCTGCTCAGCCTGTGCAAGCCTACCAACGGAACAATCACACGGTGGGGAACACCAGGCAAGGATCGATCTACCCTGGCTCGGATTGGCTACGTCCACGAGAACCAGGCCTTTCCACGCTATCTCTCTGCCAGTGCTCTACTTCACTATTACGGCACCTTGACTTATCTCACCGATGATGTCATTCGCCAGCGTGTCCCTGAACTGCTGGAACGAGTAGGGCTGGCACGGCGAAGCCAGGAATCGATCAAGGCTTTCAGCAAGGGAATGGTGCAGCGGCTGGCACTCGCACAAGCGCTCATGAACGATCCTGACCTCCTCGTACTGGATGAGCCTACGGAAGGGCTGGATCAGGATGGCAGGCAGATGGTGTATGATGTAGTCGCTGATCTGCGTCAGAGAGGCAAAACCATTCTGCTGGTCTCGCACGTTCTCAGCGATATTGATCTGCTCTGTGATAGACTGGGAGTGCTGATCAATGGCCAGTTCGCCTACCTGGGCACACTGAAAGAGTTCCGTCGCGACCCGACTTCCGGGGAAGATCGCAGCCTGGCTGATGCCCTCAAACCTCTTTACGCCAAACAGCAACTGTGATCATGTCCTCCACCTATTCCAACTTAGAACAGAACCCGGCGAACGCCATCAAGCGTGCCTTCCTGGCATTGTTGGGTGATACCTATCGCCAGGCCCATGCTTCCGCTGTTCTGTGGATCATGCTCAGTGTCACGGTCCTTGGATTTCTGTTGTGCCTGAGCGTTAGCGTCAAAGGATTTGAAAACAAAGGCGCCAAGGAAGACCATCCGGAATGGTTGCCTAAAAATGTCACCGCCAGTTTTCGTCCAAATGAGATGCTGCTGTTCGGTGGTGGTGATGGTTCTGCCTTTACTGCGTTGAGTTATATCTACCTGCGTGATCAGTTGTTCCGCAGGGAAGCACAGCGTACGGGTGTTCAAGTTGCAGAAGGCACGTTGTATCTTGGCTTCGGCATGATCGAAGTACAACGGTCACGTGATGCCAGCGATGCAGTTCGTAACCTGCAGGTACTGCTTGCCAGCACGATGGCTGGCATTGTTGGCATGGTACTCGCCATCATCTGGACAGCAGGGTTTCTGCCCACATTCCTTGAGCCGAGTGCTGCTGCAGTGCTATTGGTGAAACCTACTCCGCGCTGGGTACTACTGATTGGCAAGTACCTGGGAGTGGTACTCTTCTTCGGCGTGCAGGTATTGATCTTCGTCGTGCTGACCTGGCTTGCTCTCGGTTGGCGAACTGGTGTATGGGAGCCTGAGTATCTGATGACCGCCCCGATTTTGACCCTGCAATTCGCCATCTTTTACAGCTTCTCTGTCATGCTGGCTGTGGTGACCCGGAATACCGTCGCCTGTGCCTTCGGTACCCTGCTCTTCTTTGTCGCTTGCATAGTCATGAATACTGCGCGTCATTCGCTGGTAATCCATGCCGGTGAGCCGGGGTATCTGGCCCATGTGCCGGTGGTGGTGGAAGCAGGCTACTGGTTCCTGCCCAAGCCGGTTGATCTGACCATCATGCTGGCTTCGATTCTGGATGCCTCCAATTACTTCCAGCAGATGTTCGAGTTTCGAACATTGACCCAGAAGCAGGCGTTTCAACCGATGATGTCGCTCCTGGCATCCTGTTTATTCATGGTCGGTAGCCTGTGGATTGGCGCGGCCCAGTTCAATGAGATAGACTATTAACATGAGACCTAGCCCAGGTGCATCATGCCGAGGATGAAGACGAAGCAGAGCTTTACGCAGACGGTAGCCACCACGACATCCGTCGCGATGCCAACTACTGCCTCTGCTGCTACACCAAAAACTGCTCCGCCACAACAACACCTCTATTTTGTCAACGCTTACGTTGACTATCTGGTGGTCGGACTAGGCTCTATCTTCGCGTTCGTTGCCTTGCTGTTCACCTATGGAACCGAATCCGCCTTGTGGGCTGCCCAGTTGGCCTTGGCCATGCAGATCGTCGTTAACCATCCACACTTCGCTGCTACCAACTACCGTCTCTATCACAACCGCGACAACATCATGCAGTATCCCATTACTGCACTGGTGATACCGTGGGTAATCCTCGCGGTGGTGATCGGCTCTTTCTACTCACCGAAGTTCATTGCCCCGATCTTCTACAAAGTCTTCATGTACTGGTCGCCTTACCACTTCAGTGGCCAAACGCTGGGTGTGACCCTGATCTACGCCCGCCGTGCCGGGTTCTTTGTAGGCAAATGGGAACGGTTCACGCTCTCCAATGTCATCTACGGTTCATTCCTGTATATGACCGCACGAGGCGACATGATAACGGCTGCCACCGACATCGTGATGCCTGCAATGAGCGATGTGGATCAATATCGGCTGGGGTTACCTATCTGGGTATCGCAAGTCATTCTCGTATGGATGATCCTTAATGCTATTGCATTCACTTACCTGGTTATTAAATGGTGTCAGGAAGAGAGACGGATACTGCCTCCCATCGTACTGTTGCCGCTGGTTACTCAACTAATCTGGTTCATCCCCGGGGCATTCGTCAGGTCGTTTTATCTCTTCGTTCCGATGTTCCATAGCTTGCAATACCTGTTGATTGCCTGGTCGCTGCAACTCAAAGAGAAGATGGACGTGGAGAAGATCACCCCTTCGGTGGGGTACGTGGTGAAAGAAACCGCTCGTTGGGGTGTGATCAACCTCATATTGGGTTCCATCCTGTTTGCCGGTATACCCTACGCTTTACACTACATCTTCGAGAATGAGTTTGGCTGGAACTACAGCTACGTTTTCGTGCTGGCCATCATTGGTGCTGGCATACAGGTTCACCACTTCTTCGTGGATGGTGTCATTTGGAAGCTCAAGAAGAAGACGGTAGCTTCTCCACTGATGGTGAATCTGGATGATCTGATTCATGCTCCTACGCAACCTCGTTTGCAGGGGGTCTAGCGGATGCTGACGCTCATCACTGCCTTGGCTCTTGGCTGGCAAGGCAAGCCTGTTCCCAATCCCGCGCCACCTGGCATCAAAGTGGCGGATGAACGTCTGTTGATACAAACCAAGGCAGGTATCATTGCCATTGCCCTCTATCCGGAAGTCGCCCCGAAGAATGTGGAGCAGGTAACCAATCTAGTGAAGGCTGGCGTGTACGATGGCACGACCATCCCCAGAATCGCACCAGGCTTCGTCTTGCAGTTCAGTGCTCCAGAGACAGAACGTGAGCCTCCACTACCTGCGAACCTTCGTGCCTTGATCAAACCGTTACCTGCCGAGTTCAGCAGTACATTGAAGCACCGGCGAGGCGTAGTCAACATGGCTCGTCTCGATGGCGACATCAACAGCGCAACCACTTCCTTCTGCATCTTTCTGGGCGATGCACCACACCTCGATGGCCAATACACCATCATCGGCCATGTTGAATATGGCATGGATGTTGTCGATGAATTGGTGAAGGCTCCGCTGGTTGGTGCGAGGCCCTACGAAACGCTGCCCATCAAGAAGATGTTTATGGTCGATGGCGCATCACTTCATGAGAAGCCTCCGCTGCCAGCGCGTACTCTCGCCTTTACTTCCCCGCCTGGCAGCAACAATGCAGTACCTCCAGGCGTTGATCCAACCGTCGTTCATCATCATGAGCAATTTATACTCTTCAGTATTGGCATCATGTTGATGATGCTCTGTGTCCTCGTGCCCATGATGATACCGGGGATGAAGCCGAAGCAGGCACAAACCATTCAGCTCATCAGTGTACTCATTGGCGGGTTCCTTCTCGTAGCTGCTTTGCTGCCACTGAGCATGGATTTGTTTCAAACTGGCACTACCAAGCTGGGCCATGCCATCGCGATCCTTCTCTTCTTTGGGCTGCTAGGCATCTTTCGTTTGATGAGCAGTTTTGAGAGCGCTACCTGAGGTTGAGACCATGCACCGACTGTTTGGCTTCCTCTTGCTGCTGGTTCCACTCTGGTGCTTGACACAAGTTCCCAGGGCATCCTCTGCCAGGACATCTTCTGATCGTGTAGTTACCGAACCAAGTGATGCGATCCCTATCTGGAATGCCGAGACCCTGCCCTGGAGCACGGTCCTCATCTGGACCGAACGTCCGAACGGCACCACACTGACCACCGGTGTGTTGATCAACAAAGCCCGTCGCTGGGTTCTTGCCACCCACCATGCCCTGGAGAGTAACAAACCCGATGGTACCTCCGCAGGGATCATCGACACTATCTATGTGGTCTGGCCTGCAGTTCAGCCTGAGACTGGTGAGATTATCAACACCAGCGATCACTACTTCAAAGCACGACGTGAAAAGCTATACAAACCTGCTCGAATCATTGCTAAGGATCCCGTGCGGGACATTGTCATCCTCGAAGCCAGTACCCCTGCCCCAGAACAATCACGTGAAGTAACGCTCGAACTATCCACAGTCCGCAGTGGAACGAAACTGATGGGAGTCGCTCAGCCTTTCTCTCGCGGCGGACTCTGGCATCCGTTCACTGCCTCGGTGCAGGAAGTCGTTCATCGGCGACTCTCGTATGCACCACCCAGCCAGCGTGAATCGGTGGCTCTCTACATGGCCACTGGGCAGGAGCCTGCCGAGTTCGGTTACAGTGGTGCACCCATGGTCCTCCCTCAGACAGGCAAACTCGCCGGGCTGATGCTTGCAGCCAGGCTGGATAACCCTCTTTCGTTTGTTCTCATCAGCAGCCAGGAAATTCAAAAGCTATTGCCTATAGAATAGGTGCATGACTTCTCTGTCAAAGGGATGCTGTCATGCACCTGCGAACCACCCTGCGCTATCTCGCCATCGCTGTCGTTTCCTCCCTGGTTACCTACTGCGTCATCCAAGGCCCTTCCTGGCTGACACCTGCTGCAGCCCAGCCTGCAGTAGATACCGTTGATCTCTCGCCTGAAGAGCAGAATAGTGTTCGTATCTATCAGGAAGCCAACCGGGCGGTGGTCAACATCACCACCCGCAGCATGCAGCAGGACGACTTCTTCACCATGAGCATGCCTCGCGAAGGCTCAGGCTCCGGGGCGGTCATCGATAAGCAAGGCCACATTGTTACCAACTATCATGTGGTGGAAGATTCGAGACAGATTCTGGTCAATCTCTTCGATGGCAACTCGTACCGTGCTGAACTAGTCGGGGTTGATCCTAACAACGATCTGGCTGTCCTTCGCATCAAGGCTCCCGAAGAGAAGCTCTTCCCACTTAAATGGGGTGACAGCAGCAAGCTCCTCGTCGGCATGCGGGTCTTTGCACTAGGCAACCCCTTTGGCCTGGAACGAACACTGACGGTGGGCATCGTCAGCAGTTTGAACCGTACCCTGAAGACCGATACCCGCCGTACCATACGAGGCATCATCCAGACTGATGCAGCCATCAACCCAGGCAACTCGGGTGGACCATTACTGAACCGCCGAGGTGAGATCATCGGCATCAACACGGCCATCGTCACCCGTTCAGGCCAGAGTGCAGGTATCGGGTTAGCAGTGCCTGCCAATACGGTTCAACGCATCGTGGCTGATTTGATAGCCAACGGCAAAGTACAACGGGCTGATCTCGGCATCAATGCTGTGTGGGAAACTGAACGTGGATTGTTGATTGCTCTCCTCAACCCCAATGGTGCGGCAGCAGAAGCAGGCCTCAAGGGACCACAAGAAGTGACCGAACGCCGCAATGGTATGATCCTGCGAGGCATCGACCGTTCCAAAGCAGACTTCATCGTCGGCGTGGATGGCAAGAAGGTGAAGACCATGGATGAACTCCTCACCCATATTGAAACCAAGAAAGCTGGCGAGCAGGTGACTCTCAGCATCATCCGGGAAGGCAAACGGATCGAGGTGCCAGTGACATTGGAATGGGGGAAATGACCCACTACTCATCCGGAGGCAGGAACGTCACATACTGCCTCCATGGTCCCATCTCATTCCGGTACTGGTACGCCATCGACTTGGCGATCTGGTGCAGATGATTGAGATCATGCACTACCCAGATGGCCAGCAACTGTTGCAGGGTGACTGTACCCAACGCAGGATGAAGTCCCTTCCGATTCAACTGCTCGCTGGTCAGTTGCAATGCCACCAGTTCATCCAGATTCTGCTTTCGCAAGTCTGCAAATGCCTGTAACAACTCATCAAGTGATTTTCCCTTGCTCTCCTCGTACATGGCATACCGGTCGAAGGATTCGAAGGTTTTCGTATTGCCATGCTCCAGGATGATCCGCAGCCGAGGCATCCAGTCTGTTCGCTCACCATGTATCAGGTGGCCTACCACATCGAAGGGACTGAAGGTGTTCTCGCCGTAGTTGGTTAGCGTCCACTCGTCACTCAATCCACTGAGTAACGACTGCAATACCGCTGGAGTCTTGCGGAGCACTTCAACCGAATGATCAAGATCAAAAGCCATGCAGCACTACCCTTGCGTCTTGAGATGCGCTTCGATCCGGTCGATGTACCGTTCCATCACGTGATCCTGCACCCAGTTGGGAACCAGGTCAGAGAGACGGCCTCGGGCAGCAAGCATGGCCGAGACGGCGTTCTTCAATCTGCTGGTCAAGGTGGCGATTTCGTTGACATTGTAGCTGAGAGCGCCGTCCGGCTTGAAGTAGAGCAGCGAGCCACCATCAACGTATTCACCAATGGGTGGAACGTGCGGGATGATATCTTCGTTGTGAACGAAACGAAGTAGAGTGACGCCGTAAGTCGAACAGAAACGATTGTCACCAACTTTCGGAGAGCCAAAACTAACCACTAGTGTAGGCTTTAGGTCTTCTCCCGAATCGGCACCTGTGGCGAGTACCTTGCCTGCGAGGATGGCCAACGCGCCCCCTAAACTATGGCCGGTGGTATAGATGGCCTGATTGTTCGTTCGCAGTTTGCGGACCAGTTCGACGTACTTGTTAGCCACCCCATCGTGGGCGGTGCAGAAGCCTGTGTGTACCTGACTGGAAAGCCAGAGCTTCTGTTTGGAGTTGAGATCAGTACACCAATCGCTCCAGCGATCAGGTTCGGTACCTCGAAAAGCAACCACAATGGCCTTGTCAGTAGCGCCGACGAAGCCTTGGGTATCATTCGGCCCTTCGAACGCTTCCACTGCATCAAACGCTATCTGATCGTAGTGCTTGTAATCAGATACCTTGCTCCGTTCATAAGCTGCGTTGGCACAATGGGCCAGGAACAATGCATTCTGGAATTCGTTTTGATCGGGACCGAAAGGCAATCGGCTACTCATGCGTCCTTCCTCACTGCAATCGACTGAATGATACTGCTATGTTATCGAGCGACCCCTATTCGCGAAGTCCACACAGGCACCAATAGCAGTGCAATCAGAAGCACCAGCCCTAGTAGATAGAGCCCGGAATGGGATTGTGGCGTGAGCAAGCCATGCGTGGCATAGTTTGTCTGCAAGGTGCTCAGGTCGCCTAGTCGAATCTCGATGCCTCGGGCGGTACCATCATGGCGAGCCCGCTGGCTGGTGAACTTGATGCTGTGGGTGTTCTCCACCGTCGCAGCCAGCTTCTCGAAAGCGGATTGCAGCTTATCTATCTCGCGAACATGGTAGTATTGCCCATTCGTGGAAGCTGCCAGCTTCTGCAGACTCTGCTCATCAATGCCATCATCGTGCAATGCGATCGACAGCTCTTCGAAGACATCGGTAAGACGATCCTGCGATTCGACATGGAAGAACTGCCCACCGGTCTCCTGGGCCAGACCACTCAGAACTCGAGTGTCCACTTCGCGACCCGTACCCAGGCCCAGAGTAAAGATGCGAACCTTATCCTGCTTCGCACGTTCCACAATTTCATCAGGTTGATGCCGACTGCGATTATCCAGGCCATCGGTCAGCAGAATCAACGCTTCACGTGGAGCAGCACCCTGCTGTGAAACCCGTGCAGCATTCATCGTCTCCAGCGCTTCCCATAACGCATCATAGATCGCAGTATCACCACTTGGCTGAATCGATTGCACCTTGCGACGAAGTCTGGCCTTATCGGCACTGAACTCTTCCGCAGAAGAGACAACGGAACTGAACGTGATCAAGGATGTCTCAGCCCCTCGTTCGGGAAGCAGATCGATGTACCTGGTGGCAGCCTTCTTCAAGCTGCTGATCTTGCCTCGATCCAGCATGCTTCCACTCTTGTCGAGCACCAGCATCGTTCGCACCGGCTGATGCTTGCCAGCTTCACCCAATCCGATGGTATGGATCGGCGTCTCTCGCTGCCTGGCCAGTTGAATCACATCATCCAGCTTGGCTGAACTGTTTACATCCCGACCATCCGTCATCACTACCAGGGCTTGTCGTTCCTGACGAGGTTGTTCGCCTAACATTTCCAAAGCGGATTGAATGGCATCGAGATAAGCCGTACCACCACTGGCTTCTGCCTCACTGATGGCCTGCAGCAACGGCTTACGATCCAGTTGCAGGGGGAACCGACCATACACCTGATGATGAAAGAGCACCATGCCACAGGAAGTACGGATATCGAGTTTGTCGAGGAAGAACCTCGAAGCCCGTTGAGCTTCGGCCATCTTCTCCTGCCGGGCCATCGAGCCTGAAGTGTCAAGGATCAGCATGGCTGAAGAGGGAACATCCCGCAGCACCTTGGGTTTGATGCGAAGCACTTCCTTGCCATCTTCGATGATGACAATGTCCGCTTTCGGCAACTCCCGTGCAGGCTCGCCCTTCTTGTCGAGGATACGAAACTTGACCCCCACTTCCGGGAACTGGCTGGAATCGACATTGCCAAGAAGTTCGATGCGGTAATCATCGTCTGCATGTAAAGTTGTTGGAAGCAGTGTGAGGATGAGAAGGAGTGCGTGTTTCATGATGTGATTTCTCTAGTTCCCCTCTCCCTCCTAGCCCTCCAAGTGGAGAGGGAGAAAGCCTACCCATCGTAATCCCCGCCCGTCCGGAAGACAAGCGACAGACTTGCTAGAATAACCTGCGTGAGCAGATGATGAACAAATTGTGATCATCATGTAACTGCCCTATCAATCCATTGGCCAATCACTTGTCTCTCCACTCTCCACCCTCAACTCTCAACCCGCTTGTCGATACCTTTGGTCGAGTACACAACAACCTGCGCATCAGTGTGACGGACCGTTGCAACCTTCGCTGTGTCTACTGCATGCCTGAGGATGTAGTCTTTCTGGATAAGCAAGAGCTACTGAGCTTCGAAGAGATGACACACTTCGTCCGGGTGGCGAGTACCTTGGGCGTTAACAAGATTCGGCTGACCGGTGGTGAGCCGCTTCTCCGCAAAGACCTGTTTCGCCTGGGGGAAATGCTCAGCGACATTCCCGGCATCGATGACATTGGCCTGACTACCAATGCACTGCTCCTGGCTCAACAAGCGAAGGTTCTGTATTCGTCTGGTATTGATCGACTCAATATCAGTCTCGATACGCTCGATGAGGAACGCTTCCGACAACTCGCCCGCCGTGATGGCCTTGATCTAGTGCTCAAAGGCATCGAAGCAGCCAAGTCTGCAGGCTATGAACGTATCAAGGTTAATGCAGTCATCATCCGGGGGATCAACGATATCGATGTGGTACCCCTGGCGAAATATGCTCGTGAGATGGGTATTGAGATGCGTTATATCGAATATATGCCTATCGGGGCAGAGTCATGGGAAAGGCAGAAGTGCTACTTCGCTCACGAGATCATGGAACAACTGGAAGACGCGTTCGGTCCACTGCTTCCCGCTAGCGACTATGATCCACGCAACCCGGCGATCGAGTTTCAATATGCCGATGGTGGTGGCCGGATCGGGATGATCGCCAGCGTTTCCAGGCCGTTCTGCAAGAGTTGTAACCGCATCCGGTTGACTGCCGATGGCAAGCTGCGACATTGCCTGTTTGCGTTATCGGAAGATGATGTCAAACCACTCCTGCGACAGCAACCTGTTGATGAAGTGACATTGCGAGAACTCATCCAAAAGAACGTCTGGAGCAAATGGGAAGGACATGAGATCAACTCGGCCAGGTTTGTGAAGCCTAGTCGAACCATGCATGCTATCGGTGGTTAGTCACTTCCTTGCTGCAACTTCCCCTGAACCACACACCATCTTCACGCCCATGATGTAAGAATTGTCGATGGAGACATTATTCTCGCACACTCTTTCTGGGGAGGATGCAGGATGCACGCTCTCATCATGAGCGACTTACATCTCGGGGCACGGAATAGCCAACATCAATTGATTCTGCAACGTCTTGCATGCCATGCCACTCGGCACTTTACTCACATCATTCTCAATGGCGATGTCGTTGATCATCTGAACTTTGAATACTTCCGCCCGGCAGACTGGGCCGTCATCCATCGCCTGAAGCAACTCGTTCACGAGAGCAGACTCATCGTCGTGCAAGGCAACCATGACCGTCCGCGTCGGGCGGAGCCTGGTTGCATCAGCCAATCTATCTTGGGTGATATGCTGGGAACGGAGCTTCAAGAAGAACTCACGCTGACCATCAATGGTGAACGATACTTGGTTCAGCATGGCGACCGCTACGACCAGACCCTGAACATGAGCAGGCTAGGCTACCTCGCAGAAGGCTTCTATCGCCAGGCCCAGCGTTGGCATCAGCCGACATCCCGCTGGCTCAAGCGGCAGAGCAAGTCCATCCTTGGAATCGAACACAATGTTCGGATGAAGGCAATTGCCAGTGCCACTCAACAGGGTTTCGCTGGCATCATCCTCGGCCATACCCACTATGCCAGCAATGAAGTGGATCAGCAGGGCATCCGCTATGTGAACACTGGCAGTTGGGTGGATGATGCCTGTACCTACCTTGAAGTAACAGAGTACCGGGTAGTGGTAAAGGAATGGCTCGGTGAGGAAGTGCTGGTGGAACCTGTCAGCTATCCAGCCGACGAGATGGCACCAGTGTTTGAAGAATATGGCTTGGTTTGTTAGCCCCCGGTCAGTGACCGGGGGAGGTTCATGCGAAATGAAACTCTCCATCTCTTGATAAGCATTCTGCTCATCGCCTACCACCACCGGCGACTCGTCGGTGGCTAACAGGCAAACTCGTCGATATCGTCAATCCAGACTCGCGTTTGCCTCGTCAATAGCGTAGAATAGCATCACCTATTGATGGAGTCTTCGTATGGTTCCGGCCCTCGCGACTCTGATGAATGATATTAACAGTAAAGTGAAGCAAACCCAGCGTCGACAGGGGTTGCAGATATTCTTTACCGCATTGCCTTTGTCCCTCTCGCTGGGGCTGTTGCTCGGCGTCATTGCTGCTGTTGCTCTTCCCAATCTCGGTTGGGTCTGGGCTGGTTGGGAAGCAGTTGTCGTCTTGGGCGCAGTGCTGCTGGGAATCGCCGGCGCCAGCTTCTGGGCCATCATGAAACGCCCGGAACAGAATCAGTCGGCACTGGCACTGGATCAAGCCTTCCAACTCGATGAACGTATCCTGACCCTCACTACACTCAAAGCGGAGCAAGAGTCCAGCGAAGCGGCACAGCTTCTTGCACAACAGATGCAGGAACGGGTGAAGCAGGTTCATGTTGCGGAGCGATTTCCATTACAACTTAGCCGTCGCCCCTGGTATGCACCGTTAGGTGCTGTTGCTACGCTCATCCTCGCTCTCGTCTTCCCTTCCACCGGGTTATTCTCAGGCAATGCTGCATCGGAGAAAGCCAAGGAGAAAGAGACCAAGGCAGCCGAGCAGAAGCCTATTGATCTGACTGCCTTCAAGCAAAGCAACGAAGAACGCAAGAAGCGACTGAAGGAAATCGGCTCCGTCGATCTGAACGAAATGCAGAAGGAAATCGATCAACTGTTGCAGAAGTTGGACAAGACCCCCGAAGGATCAGCCGAAGCCAAGATGGCCTTGGAGGATGTGACCAAGCTCACTGAAAAGGTGCGTCAGCAGGAAACTCTCAAGGAACAGATCGAAGAGGTCAAGAAACAGCTTAAGCTCGAAATGGGCGACAAATTCAATGGCGACAAAGGCCCCGCGGAGGAGTTCACCAAGGCTCTCGCCAAGGCTGACTTCGAGAAAGCCAAGAAGGAGATGGGCAAGCTTGCTGAGAAGATGAAGAACGGCCAGATGAGCAAGGAAGAGATGAAGGAACTGGCCAAGCAGATGCAGAACCTCAAACAGAAGCTCGAGGAAATTGCTCAGCAGAAAGAGAAGCTGGAAGCCCTGGAGAAGTCCAATCTCGATCCTGAAACGAAGGCGGCTGAGAAAGCCAAGCTCGAAAAAGAAATGGAGAAGCTGAAAGACCTGGCAGAACTGGCCGAGCAGATGAAAGATGCAGCAGAGCAAATGGAGAAAGGCGACCAGCAAGCAGCCCGCGAAGCCATGGAGAAGATGGCTGAAGAGCTAGGTAAAATGGAAATGACCGAACAGGAAATGCAGGAACTCCAACTGACCGAAGGGGAATTGCAAGACCTCAAGAACGCCATCGCTGGGATGAAAGGGAAAGGTGGAAGAAGTGGCAAGAAAGACCCTTGGGGCCAGGAAGGCGACAAGGAAGACGGTCAAAATGGAAATGGTCAGCCAGGGCAAGGTCGTCCCGGCGGTCAAAAGCAAGACGATGAAACCGAAGGTGGCCTGCGTAACGAAACCATCGACGATGTGAAATCCGAAGACACCAATGCCAAGACCAAGTCTTCCAACAATGGTAAGCTTACTGTCGTAGGTGAAGGTCCCAAGCAAGGTAAGCCAGGCAAGGATCAAGTGAAGGAACGCATCGTCCTCAGCTCCGCTGAACTCGATCAAGCCAAACAACAAGCCAGCGAGGCACTTAAGCAGCAGAAGATCTCGCAGACCCAGAAGAACGTCGTCACCGACTTCTACAAGAACCTGGCACCCGGTAAGTAATTCTCGTTCCCAGCCTCTGGCTGGGAACGCACTGCCCGCCAGCCTCCGGCTGGCACGGTGGTGAGAGTACATAACAGTCGTATCATTCCTTGATGCAACCCTCCCACTCACTACCGATCTCACAGTGCCCTCAAACCGGCCGTCGGCGCATTGCCTTGCTGGGTGCTAGCGGCTCTATCGGCGCCAGCACTCTCGATGTCATCCGGGCTATCCCCGACAAGCTCGCACTCTTTGGATTCTCCGTCCATCGTGGCGTGGATCGCATCCCCAATATCAATGCAGAGTACCAACCCCGCTACGCCATCGTCACTGACGAGAGTAGCCCCCGGTCAATGACCGGGGGAGGCTCATGCGAAATCCTTAAGGGCATCCACCACCTCGAAGCCCTCGTACAGCACCCCGAAGTCGACATCGTGCTGAGTGCCATCGTCGGCGCTGCGGGTTTACGAGGAAGCATCGCAGCACTATCTGCAGGCAAAACCCTAGCCCTCGCCAACAAGGAAACGCTCGTTGTCGCTGGTCCCATCGTCATCAATCTCGCACAAAAGCAGCGAACGCCACTGCTACCGGTAGACAGTGAACACTCAGCCATCTTCCAGATCATCCAGGAACGGGGGATCGCGGATGTCGAGCGCATCGTCCTGACTGCCAGTGGTGGCCCGTTCCGAGGCAAAACGCGGGCACAGTTACAGAACGTCACAGTCGAGCAGGCACTCAATCATCCCACCTGGAAGATGGGGCCCAAGATCACTGTCGATTCCGCTACCCTTATGAACAAGGCCCTGGAGATCATCGAAGCCCGCTGGCTGTTCGGGCTGGCACCAGAACAAATACAGGTCGTGATCCATCCTGAATCGATCATCCACTCGTTTGTCGAGTTCTGCGATGGTTCCGTGATTGCCCAATTGTCCCCACCTGATATGCGACTACCTATCCAGTATGCCCTCACCTACCCCGAACGTGTGCCCGGCCCTACCAAACGTCTCAACTGGTCAACGCTTCGCTCACTGACCTTTGAACAGCCTGACCATGAAACCTTCGGGGCACTAAAGCTGGGCTTTGAAGTCGCACGTCGTGGGGGTACTGCCGGGGCGGCTTTCAATGCAGCGAACGAAACTGCGGTCGAACGGTTCCTCAAGGGCAACTTGAACTTCCTCGATATTACTCCAGCCTGTGCCGAGATCGTCGCGTCCCATCCCTACCATGCGGAGCCTGCGCTCGATACCCTAATGGAGATAGATAGCTGGGCCCGCAAGGAGATGCAGCATTGGCGAGCGTAACCCCTGAAGCACCGGTACGTAAGCCGGGTCTTCCCCTTACCGAGATTCTGGTCGCGATTGCCATTGGTACTGCCATCTACCTGGGAGTCTTGCGAGGCAAAGGCTTTGAAGAAGCCCTCCGCTCCCTGCTCAGCATCGGCATGGCTATCGTCGGCATCGGCCTGCTCATCTTCATTCATGAACTAGGCCACTTCCTGGCTGCCAAGTGGTGTGGCGTGAAAGTGGAAGCCTTCGCTCTCGGAATCGGCCCACTCATTCCCGGGCTTAGCTTCAAGCGTGGCGAAACCAGCTATGGCCTGGCATGGTTCCCCATCGGTGGCTATGTGAAGATGCTTGGGCAAGTCGATGATCCAAATGATAATAGCCAGGATGCCCAGGAAGTAGCAAACAGTCCACACTCGTATCGAAATAAGACCGTCGGTCAGCGGATGCTGATCATCTCAGCGGGTGTGATCATGAACATCCTGCTGGGCTTTCTCCTCTTCATCATCGTCTACTTCTTCGGCAAGGAAGAGATCGTTGGCAAGCTAGGCAGCATCTCTCCCGGTTCTCCAGCAGAGAAATCCGGCCTCGAAGCAGGTTCAGAACTGCTGAGTGTCGCGAATATTGACAGACCGTGGTACAACGATCTCAACATGACGACGGCTCTTGCCGGTAGAGACGAGCAGATTCCCGTCAAGTTCCGCACCCCACGTGGTGAAGAACGGGATGTCATTGTCACCACCAGGAAAGGTCCTCACGATGCCCGTCCAACCATTGGAGTGACACAGCCCGTAGGCAACCGTCTTTCCCGGTTCATGCCACAAGGCAAATCGCCAGCAATTGAATGGTTCCCTGCAGGCACTGCTGCATTTCAGGCACGTGATGAAATTCAAGCGATCAAACCCGAGAAGGCCTCCGTCTTCATTCCCGTGAAGAATGGCTTCGACATTCAAATGATCGAAGAGCAGTTCCGTGACCAGACGTTGATCTACCAGGTCAAACGGATGGAAGGGGATCAGGCTAAGCTGGTTGACATTTCCGTGGCTCCCAGTCACTTCCGTACTTTGGGCTTACGGATGACCATGGGGCCTATCGTTTCACTTTCAAACTTTCGTCCGGCAGTCAGCAAGGAGTTGCAAGAAGGTGATCTCATCGTCGCGTTCAACGGCAAGACTGACTTCGATCCATTGCAACTACCTGATCTTGTCCATCAGGTAACCCGTCTGGGCAAACCAGCCACCTTGCAAATCAAGCGGGGCGAGAAGACCTTTGAACTGAACATTACTCCGAAGGATCTGGAGAATCGTTCAACCTGGGTCGAGTCTGCACCTATCGGTAATTCCCCTATGGCCTTTCCTGCCTTGGGATTCAGCTACAGCGTGTCGAATGTTGTCGCTGGAGTCATGCCCGATTCTCCTGCAGCCAAGCAAGGCATCAAGCCTGGCGATGTTGTGAAGAAGATGTCGTTCTTCAATGCCGAGCCTAAGGTTCAAGATAAATTTGATCTCGATGAACGTATTTCCTGGCCTTACATCTTCCATCATATTCAGACCAATTTACCCCCATCGACTGAGTACTCCATCACAGTCGCTGATGGTACAGGCCAGGAGCGGACCATTGAAAAATTGACTACTGACAACGTTCCCGGTTGGTACTACTACTCGCGAGGCTTGCTGCTTGAACCCGAACAACGCATTCGGGTTGCTGAGAACATCTGGGATGCCATCGTTATTGGTGCGCGTGAATCATACCGGTTTGTGGGACGAATCTATCTCAATCTCTATAGTCTGCTCCGAGGCAGTATCTCGGTCAAGCTACTGAATGGCCCGCTTGGGCTCGCCGAGATGACTTATCGAGTAGCCAATATTGGCCTTATCGATCTGCTTC
>WBZX01001005.1_pt1 | contig 22652 bp, 15 predicted proteins | sample 5204211 | NCBI WGS metagenome assembly WBZX01 (sample SAMN12344362, study PRJNA552823) | activated sludge metagenome | biome: Activated sludge suspended growth; feature: Nitrification reactor; material: Wastewater; isolation source: activated sludge from nitrification reactor of wastewater... | reverse complement strand
CGAGATCGGCGCGTGGTCGCGTCGCCGGGCGCTGGCCTGGTTGACGCTGGCGGTGCTGGTCGCGGGATTCTGGGCCGCACCCGCGGTCGAGCGCTTCGGCGAGGACGAGCTCTACGACGCGCCAGTGGTGTTCTCGCAGCGCACGCCCTACCAGCGGCTGACGCTCACGCGCTGGCACGACGATCTGCGGCTGTTCATCGACGGCAACCTGCAGTTCTCGAGTCTCGACGAACACCGCTACCACGAGGCGCTGGTGCACCCGCTGCTGGCGGTCGCGCCAGCACGCGAGCGCCTGCGCGTGCTGGTGCTGGGCGGCGGCGACGGGCTCGCGGTGCGCGAGCTGCTGCACGACGACCGCGTGGCGAGCGTGCAGCTGGTCGACCTCGACCCCGCGATGACCGAGCTGTTCGGCAGCCACCCCGTGCTGGTCTCACTCAACGAGGGCGCGTTCGCGGACCCGCGCGTCAGCATCGCGAACGCCGATGCGATGGAATGGCTGAGCGAGCGTCGACGCGGGGGCGCCGAGCCGTTCGACCTGGCGATCGTCGACCTGCCCGACCCCAACGACTTCAGCCTCGGCAAGCTCTACACCCGCGCGTTCTATCGCCTGCTCGCGTCGCAGCTGACCGCCGACGGTGCGTTCGTGGTGCAGGCGACCTCGCCGTACCTGGCACCGCGGGCGTATTGGTGCATCGTGAACACGCTCGCGGCCAGCGGGCTCACGACGCTGCCATTTCACGCCCACGTGCCCAGCTTCGGCGACTGGGGCTACGTGCTGGCGTCGGCGCGACCGTCGTTCGTGGCGCCGACGCGGCTGCATCCCGGCGTCGGGCTGCGCTTCCTCGACGACGCGATGCTACCGAGCCTGTTCGTGTTCCCCGCCGATCAGCGCCCGCCCGAGGTCGGCATCAACCAGCTCAACGAGCAGCTGCTGGTGCACTACTACGAGGCCGATCTGCAATCGCCCGGGCGACGGGGATGACGCTGCGTCGACGCACGCTGCTGTCGAGTGCACTCGCCGGCGCGGGCGCGCTCGCTGGCTGCCCGCGCTCGCGCGCGGACGCGCCACGGTTCGCCTTCGTCGGGCCCGACCCCACGCGCGGGCACCGGGTGCGCGCCCACGCCGCGCGGCTCGGTGCGGCGCAGCTGCAGCGACGTGCGAGGGTCGTGATCGTCGGCGCTGGCGTGGCCGGCCTGTCGGCGGCGTGGCGGCTGCGGCAGCTCGGCATCGACGACGTGGTCGTGCTCGAGCTCGAGGACGACCTCGGTGGCACCGCGCGGGGTGGCAGCTTGCCCCGCTCGCGCTATCCCATGGGTGCCCACTACCTACCGGTGCCGCGCGCCGGCTTCGACGCGCTCGAGGGCCTGCTCGCCGATCTCGATCTGGTGGTCGGTCGCGATGCCGCCGGCCGGCCCGAGTACGATCCGACTGCGGTCGTGCGAGCGCCGGTCGAGCGTCACCGCCTGCGCGGACTGTGGCACCCCGGGCTCTACCCCGAGGCCGAGCAGAGCGACGACGAGCGCGCGCAGCTCGAGCGCTTCGGCGCGCTGCTGCGCGCGCTCGATCGACCCGGCCGCGACGGGCGACGGCGCTTCGATCTGCCGCTGGCGCGCTGCAGCGACGACGAGCGCGGGCTCGATGCCATCACGATGGCGTCGTGGCTCGACCGCCAGGGGCTGGATGGCTGGCGGGTGCGCTGGCTGTGCGACTACGGCAGCCGCGACGACTTCGGCTGCACCCTCGATCAGGTGTCGGCGTTCGCGGGCCTGCACCACTTCCTCGCCCGCGGGCTCGAGCAGGAGCACGACCGACTGCTGTTGAGCTGGCCGCAGGGCAACGCCGGCCTGCTCGAGCGCCTCGCCGCGCGCATCGACCTGGGCGAGCGTCTGCGGCTCCAGACCGCGGTGCTGCGCATCGAGCCCGACCAGGGCCGCGTGACCGCGGTCGAGCTCGCCGACGATCGCGTGGTTGCGTGGGAGGCCGACGCGATTCTCTGGGCGGCGCCGCGATTCGTGTTGCCGCACGTGCTGCCGGCGGGCCGCGACCCCATGCCGGCGGGCGCCCGCACCTACGCGCCGTGGCTGGTCGCGAGCCTCGAGCTGACGGTGCGCCCCAAGGGCGTCGGCGCGCCACTGTCGTGGGACAACGTCGCCATCGATGCGCCCCACCTCGGCTACGTCGTCGCCAATCACCTCGAGTCGCTCGGCGATCGCAAGCGTGCGGGGGCGGTCATCACCTTCTACGAGCCGCGCTGCGCCGACGACCCCGCCGGGCTCGCGCGCGAGCGCCAGTGGTTGCTCGACGCCAGCGCCGACGAACTCGGCGCGCACGTGCTGGCCGCGATCGACGGCATGCATCCCGGACTCCATCCGTACGTGACCGCGATCGACCTCGTGCGCTGGGGCCATGGCATGGTGCGGCCGATCCCCGGCGCACTGTTCGGACCAGCCGCCACCGCCGCCGCGGCAGTGATCGGCCGCGTGTACCCGTGCGCGGCCGACTGCGCCGGACTGCCGCTGTTCGAGCAGGCCTTCGCCAACGGCGTCGGCGCAGCCGAGCACGCCGCCGCCGACCTCGGTGTGCACGTCGAAGGCATCCTCGGCTAGCAGGGTGCCGGCGAACCGCAACGGCGCGGCGGCATCTCCCGTGGGTGATGACGTTCCTCCGACTCGATCGTGCCCTCCTCCACTGCACCTTCACCGTCGCTGCAGCGTGTGCGGGTCTGGCGTGCGACACCGACGCTCCGACCGAACCCGACGCGCGCAGCCTCGCGGCGCTCGACCTCTCGCGCTTCGGCGTCGATGCGGTCGTCGCCGAGGCCGACGGCTTCGCGCTCCTCGGACCCGGTGGCGACGCCGTCGGTCACGTCGCGGTGAGCGACGCCCGCGGCATCACCGAGCTCGAGGTCACGCTCGACGAGCGCGAGGCCAGCGTGTCGTGGAGCGACACCCAGGCGGCGATGCGCTGCGACGGTGGCGAGCTGGTGATCGCTGCGGGGGGCACCGAGGAGTGGCAGCCCCAGGGTGGCGGCGCCGAGGGTGCAGGCGCCTGCGACGACGCGCTCGCGGTCGGCCTCGAGGTCGCCACCGCCCTGGGTACCGCCCCGCCGTGGGCCGCGGGCTACGACGAGGACGATCGCTTCCGCATGGCGCCCGGGCCCAACACGCAGTACGGCGTCTGTTCGACCGTGAGCACGTGGGTCGGCGGCAGCAGCTGCTGGAACTGCGCCCAGGCCGCCCACGACGCCTTCGGCCGCGGCCCTGGCTGGTACGAGACCTCGTCGACGTGCTCGTCGGGCACGTTGTGGACCAGCTGCTCCGCCACGTACTGCATCAACTGAGCGCTCGGGACGACGACTGCGGCGCGCTACACTGGCGCGCCGCCCATGACCGCCCCGCGCGTTGCCGCTGCGATCGCGAGTCCACGCGTCGACTTCCTCTGCTTCGTCGCGCCCGGACTCGCGTCGCTCGTGCTCGGGCTCGCGATCGGCCTGACCAGCGACGGCCCCGCGTCGCTGTCGACCCTACAGTGGCTGGTGTTGGTGCTGGCGATCGACGTCGCCCACGTGTGGTCGACCGCGTTCCGTACGTACCTCGACCCGGTCGCGCGACGCCACCACGCGCGGCGACTGTGGCTGTTGCCGGCGCTGTCGCTGTGGTGCGGCTTCCTGCTGCACCTCGAGAGCCCGGCTTGGTTCTGGACCGTGCTGGCCTACCTGGCGATCTTCCACTTCATCATGCAGCACGTCGGCTTCGCGATGCTGTACGTGCGCAAGGGCGGCGAGTCGAGCTTCGACCGGCGGCTCGTGAAGCTCGCGCTGTGGTGCGGCACCGCGGCGCCGGTGTTGTGGTGGCACGGCCACCTGCCGCGCACGTTCGCGTGGTTCGTCGAGGGTGATCTCTTCGCGGGCGTGCCTGCGGCGATCGGGACCGCAGCGCTGTGGCTGCAGCTGCCGGTGTGGCTGGTGTTCGTGGTGCGGCGCGTGGCGCTGCGTAGCGCCGGGCACCGCAACCCCATGCTGGTGTGGCTCACGGTGCTGCCGGCGCTCAACTGGCACCTCGGGATCGTCGCGTTCGACGACGATCGCATCTTCACCCTCACCAACGTCGTGATGCACGGCGTGCCCTACATCGCGCTGACGTGGTTCGCAGGCGCACGCGAGCAGAGCGCTCGCATCTTCGGGGCGCGACTGCGGCGGCGCACGCCGGCGCTGCTCGGCGCGGCCTACCTGGGGTCCTTGGTGGTCGTCGCGCTGGTCGAGGAGTCGCTGTGGGATCGCTGGATCTGGCACGACCATGCGTGGCTGTTCGGCGCCGGTGGCGAGTGGGCGCTCACGCATCCTGTGGTGACCGCGGCCGTGGTCGCGCTGCTGACGGTGCCGCAGGCGACCCACTACCTGCTCGATCGTTGGATCTGGCGCGCGGGCCCCGACAACCCCGAGCTCGCGCGTCAGCTGGGGCTGTCGTGACCGCGCCGTGGACCTTGGAGCCGTTCGCGGTGCTCGATGGTGGGCTTGCCAGCGAGCTCGCCGTGCGCGGCCACGACCTCGCCGATCCGCTGTGGAGCGCCAAGCTGCTGCTCGAGGATCCCGCGGCCGTGGCCGCGGTCCATCGCGACTACCTCGAGGCCGGCGCCGACGTGATCACCACCGCCAGCTATCAAGCCTCACTACCGGGACTCGCGGCGCGCGGACTCTCGCAGGCCCGCGCGCTCGAGCTGCTGCGCGACGCCGTCGGTATTGCACGGCGGTGCTGTGTGGCGGTCGGCGGTACGCGGCCGCGCGTCGTGGTGGCCTCGGCCGGCAGCTATGGGGCCGCCCGGGCCGACGGCTCGGAGTACACCGGGCACTTCGACGACGTCGACGATGCTGCGCTGGTGGCGTTCCACCGCGAACGCCTGCCGGGCTTCGTCGACGCCGACGCGATCGCGTTCGAGACCATCGCCAGCGCCCGCGAGTGCGCCGCGATCGCGCGTGCACTCGCGGATCACCGCGGACCGCCGGCGTGGCTGTCGCTGGTGTGCCGCGACGGGGCGCACAGCGGCAGCGGCGACACCCTGCGGGCCTGCGCGCGCGCGACCGCGGACTGCCGAGCCATCGCCGCGCTGGGCATCAACTGCACCGCACCCGCGGTGGCGACCGCCGCCCTCGCGCAGCTCGCCGCCGTCGATCCGCGACCGCTGGTGGTCTATCCCAATGCCGGACAGCCCTACGACGCCGCCCACCGCTGCTTCGTGGGCGCGCCCGCGACCCCGTCGGCGTTCGCACGTGATGCCGAGGCCTGGCTGCGCACCGGCGCACGGGTGGTCGGCGGCTGCTGCCAGACCACGCCCGCGCACGTGCGGGCACTGGCGGCGCTACGCGACGCGACGAAACCACACCGGCTGTGACGTCGCGCGCGCCCGCGAGCCTTCGCCGCGCCCCTCGCGTATGCTTGCGGCCGCGCCCCTGCCGGCCACGGACCCGCCCGCGACGCGCCCCTGCCCCCGCTTGCCGCTGCTCAACTACCAGCTCGCGCTCGTCGGAGCCCTGCCCGCGTTGGCGGCGATGTGGCTGTTCGACCGCTTCGATGCCAAGCGGCCCGAGCCGCGCGGGACCTTGCGTCGGGTCGCGCTCGCCGGCGCACTCTCGGCGATCCCCGTGATCGCGCTGGGTCAGCTGCTGATGTACCTGTCGCCGGTCGAGCTGGTGCTGCAGGGCGGCGCGCCCGGCAGCTATGCGGCGGCGTTCTACATGGCGTTCGTGATCGCAGCGCTGCCCGAGGAGGGCGCGAAGATGGCGAGCATGTTGTTGTTCGCGTGGCGGCGGCCGGAGTTCGACGAGCGCATGGACGGCATCGTCTACGGCGCACGCGCGGGCCTCGGCTTCGCGCTGGTCGAGAACGTCGCCTATCTCCTGCTGCAGACCGGATCGAGCGGCACGTACCTCTCGCTGTTCATCGGGCGCGCGGTGCTGGCGGTGCCGGCCCACGCGATCTGGGGCGGCCTCATGGGCTACTTCGCCGCGATCCGTCGCTTCGACGGACGCGGGCCGGGCCTGGTCGGCGGCTACCTGCTGGCGGTGCTGCTGCACGGCCTCTACGACGCGTGGCTGTTCTCGGCCCCGGTTGCGATCGCGGCCGGCAACGACTGGCTCGGGCTCGGTATCGCCGGCGTCCCGGTGGTCGCGTACAGCGTGCCGGCGGTGATCGTCGCCGGCGGTGGACTGCTGCTGCGCGCGCTCATGCAGCGAGCGCTCCGCGACGACGATCACGCCGAGGCGATGGCGGCCGCGGCCGCCCATCGCCACGCCGGTCACGCGCGACGCTGGTACTGAGGCGCCGCGCAACGCCAGCGCGGTCAGCCGGCGACCGCTTCGACCACGACGATGCGATTGCTCGGCAGTGCGTCGGAGCGGCCATAGTCGGGGATCACCACCTCGGGGCGACCGTCGTCGTCGAAGTCGCCGACGGCCATGCGGTTCCCGACCGAGACGTCGGGCACCGCGACATCGATCGGTGTCATCGCGTCGAGGGTGGCGGCGCCGAACAACACCTGCGGCGCGCCGCCTTGCATGGGCGCACCGGTGGTGCCGACCACGAGGTCGCTGCGACCGTCGCAATCGAGATCGGTCGCGAGCAGCTCACGCGGGCCGACCCCGACCGCAATCCCGCCGGGCACCAGCTCCTCGACGTCGGTGGCCACGACGCGGAAGAACCGCAGGCGTCCGGCCACGTCGGTCCCCTCGTTGGCCTCGGTCAGGTTGCGCTCGACGACCGCGAGCTCCTCCATGCCGTCACCGTCGAAGTCGCCACCGGCGACCGCCCAGGGGTTGCGGAAGTTGGTCGCGAGCACCGACGGCGACGCAGGCGTCAGCGTGATGGGCTCGTCCTGCGGCACCCGCAGCACGTGGACCGGGTGCATGCCCAGACCGTCGAAGGAGTCGTCGTGGGTCGACGGCACCAGCACGCGGGCGTCGCTGCCCTGCCCCCACACGAACACCTCCCACGGCTCCGTCACATCGCCCATGAAGCTGGCCGTGGGGTTGCCGAACAGACTGCCGCCGACGTTGGACACCACCACCACCACGCCGTTGCCGGCCGCGAGCAGCTCGGGGCAGGCGTCGCCGTGGACGTCGGCGAGCGCCATGCTGAACAGGCCGGTGGTCGCGATGCCGGTGGTGAGCGGCGCGCCGAAGGCACCCTCGGACCACTCCACCACACCCATCTGCCCGGCATCGATCGAGACCAGCACCAGCTGCGGGTCGCCATCGCCGTCGAGATCGGCGATCGCCATGTCGTAGGGGTTGTCGACCCCGGTCAGCGTGCGATCGATGTTGGTCAGGCGTGCCCACTGTTGATCGGCATCGGCGCGCAGCAGGGTCACGTCCCAGCCGACGAAGTCCAGCACCGCCAGGTCGTCGACGCCGTCTCCGCTCCAGTCCCACACCACCGCGCTCGAAGCATTGCCGAGCTCGGCGTGGGAGAACACGTAGCTCGCGATCGTCGGTGACGCGACCGGACCGCCTTGGCACTGCGGCACGGTGACGGGCGCGCAGCCGTCGGCCGCAGTCGTGCTCGATGACCCACTGCCGGAGCCGTCGTCGACCCCCGTGCTCGACGACCCACCCTCGCTCGAGCCGGTGCTCGCGTTGGTGGTGCTGACGCTGGTGCTGCCCTCGGTCGTCGCCGTCGGCCCGCCGCAGACACCGGTGAGGCACTGCTGCCCGATGCCGCACTGGTGCGGGCCGTCGCACGCCAACCCGAGCGCGTCGCCGCCGGTGAAGCAGCCGCTCGCGCCCACGCTCGCCCCCACCATGCACGCCAGAACCACCCATCGCATGTCGCCCATGACGATAGCACCGCCGTTGGCCACACGATCGAACGCCACGACGAGGAATCAGAACCGCCGCGCGACGCACGTGGTGGATGCGGCGACGGAACTCGCTGCGGGAGACGTGATGACGATGACGCAATACAATGGCAACCGGCGCTGGGGCTTGATGTGCGCGGTCGCGCTCGGGGGTCTCGGGCTCGCATGCGCGAATGAACCCGACGAGAGCGGCCCGCCGTGGTGTGACGCGAACGCGGACTGCTACAACGGGCAGATGTGCCAGGACGGGCTCTGCGTGTCCGCCCAGAGCAGTGCGAGCGGCGGCAGTGCGACCGGCGGCAGTGCGAGCGGCGGCAGTGCGAGCGGCGGCAGTGCGAGCGGCGGCAGTGCGACCGGCGTGAGCACCACCGGCAGTGGCACGAACCCCAGCGGTGGCGGCGACGATGCACCGCCCGACACCTGCAACGATGGCGACTTCACCTGCGCCGACAGCACCATCGAAGCCTGTGAGGACGGCGAGCTCGTGCAGTATGGGTGCGACGAGGTCTGCGCGAGCAACGGCTGGACCACCGCGGGCTGCGACGGCATGCAGTGCGCCTGCGACGGCTACCTCGACACCCACTGCATCCTCGGCGCACAGGCGTTCTGCGTGTGCTTGGAAGCGACCGGCGAGAGCTGCGACGACGCGGCGATGCAGCAGATCTACCTCGACTGTTTCGAAGGCAATGCGCCCGAGATCGACTGCTTCGCGGACTACGTCTCGGACAACCAGGTCGATTGCGTGTCGGCCGTGGGCAGCTGCCTCTGACGCGACGCGCAAGCGCGTCCCCAGCCGGCGCGCTCGCGGCCGCCGTCAGGGCTCGGCCGGCACCACGCGGTAGAGGTGGCGGCCGATCGCGACCACGGCACCGAATGGCAGCAGATCGCCGCTGCGCATGCGCAGCCAGGTGCCGTTGCTGCTGCCGAGGTCCTCCAGGCGCACACCGTCGCCCTCGGGCTGCAGGCGACAGTGCTCGGCCGACACGAACGGATCGTGCAGCAGCACGATGTCGGTGCCCCCGCGGCCGAGCACGCACGCCCGCGACAGCGGCACGGCAACGCCGAAGCGCGCCTGCGCGTCGAGCAGCTGCACGCGACCGCGCACACCCGCAGTGCCCGCCAGCGGCGGTTCGTCGAAGCACAGGAACTGCTCACCGATGCGGAACTGGTCGCCGTCGCGCAGCCACCACGGGGTGTCGAGCCGCAGCCACAGGCCGCCCTGCGAGCCGGGATCGATCACGCGCAGCCCCTCGGGGTCCGAGGTCAGCCGTGCGTGCCACTCGTCGAGGTAGGGATCGCCGTGCCATGGGCCGTCGCAGGCGCGGCCGAGATCCAGCGTGCCGCCGCGGGGCACCAGCTGCGCGTCGACCGGCACGCCCTGGCCGGGAAAGCCGGTCGGCGCCAGGCGCAGGACCAACGCCGCGCGCGGGGCCGCGAGCGGCATCGTGATGTCGACGGTGCCGTGCGACGCCCCATCGACCTCGACCTCGACCGCACGCGCGCGCGGCAGGGCGTCCTCGCCGAGCCCACCGCAGGCCAGCGCTTCGCCGTACCCACACGTGCGATCCCACTGCGGCACGGTGTCCACCGGCGCGGGCTCGGCCGACGCCGCGGCGTAGCGCGGCCAGGTCACGCCGTCGACGCGCGTCGCCGCGTCGGCGTCGGCCCGCGACGCCGACCACACCGCAGTGTCGTCGTCGCCGTTCATCAGCTGCCACATGATCTCCGCGTCGGACTGCACGCGTCCGGGCGCCGTGCCCGTGGTCGCGCGCGGCTGCCCGGCCAGCGCCGCCAACATCTCGAGCCACGCGTGCTCGACCACGCCGTCGCGGCCGTACAACGCGGTGGCCTCGGTCGCGACGCCGCAGTCACCACAGTAGCGCGCGCCGGCCGGCACGGCCGCGCAGCAGCTGCCGCACGTGCGGCACCCCAGGGTGCCGTCGCGTCCGAGGGTCCGACGTGCGCGCGTCTCGACGGGGGAGGCCGACATCTGCATGCATCGGCGGTACGGGGGGCAGGCCGGCGCCGGATCGACGACCACCCCAGACCCACCCCAGACCCGCCCCAGACGCGTCGCAGACCCGATCCCGCCCCGCCGCGCACGGGCGCCCGCGGCCCTGCCGGCGATCGCGAGCCCGCTCACTCGATGGGCGTGAAGCCGACCAGCTCAGCCGCCTGCACCGGCACCGCGAACCCACGCGCGACCGGCAGCCCCGGCTGCGCGGTGTTGTTGTCGCATGGCGGCGCGCGAGGCGGGTCGATGCGCGGGCCGCAGCTGCCGTCGGCGCACGTGCCCGAGCGAACCTGGGTCACCGACTCGAGCACGAGCCCGGGCTCGAACGAGGCATCGAACGTGGCGGGCCCGTCGGCTGCGCCCTGCGTGAAGTCGAAGCCGGCGCCGGCGATGGCGGTGGTGCGCAGCGTGATCTCGAAGGTCGCGCCCTCGTCGACGTGCCACAGGCCATTGTCGCGGTCGTAGAAGCGCGCGTCGCAGGCGTTGCTCGGCGGCTCGTAGAGCGTGTACGTCACGCGATAGACCTCGACGCCTTCGATCACGCGCGGCTGCCCGTCGTCGGCGACCGCGGCGGTGTCGACCGCGCCCGAGACCTCGATGCGGGGCGCGCGGATCGGCCGCGTGCCGCGACCGAAGTGCCCGACGTCCTCGTAGGTCGGTGCGCCGTCGAACGGCGTGAACTCGCGGGTGCGCTCGATGTCCGTCACCGCCAGCCGCAGGTAGTGGGGGTACGTCGCAGGCGCCGACGGATCGACCTTGGGGCCGCCGCTGGGCACGTCGAAGCCATCGCTGGCGTCGTGGCTGTGATCGTCCACCAGCAGGTACAAGCTGCTGTGGAATCGGCTGGTCGCAGCGGGGGTCGAGTCGTCGCTCGGCGAGCCGCTGGCGAGCGCGACGAGGAACTGATCGACGCCCAGCGGCGGCTCACCGCTCGCGGCACCACCCGGTGGATCGATGCGTCCGCCCGCGGTGACGGCGGGACCGAAGAGAAACGGATCGCCATGGCTGGTGCCCACCGTGCAGGTGCTGCCGTCGCCCTCGCAGGCGTGCAGGCGCACGGCCTCGCGCGCGCTGCCACCCCACGCGCCACCGCTGTCGGCGGCATGGCCCCCGCCGAGGTCCCAGCGGAACAATCGGCCCGCGGGATCGGCCGCGTAGACCTCCTGGATCTCGCCCCAGTAGCGCGAGATGCAGTGGCTGGCGATCGCGACGTCGCCGACCGCCGCGTAGCTCGAGTCGAAGCCGTCGGTCGCGGCGTCGATCACCGCCTGCTCGAGGATCGCACCGGTGACCGCGTCGGCGTAGACCAGCGTGCGGCCGGCGTTCGCGGCCGCGCCCGCGCGCCGGTAGCCGCTGCCGAACACCAGCCGCGCGTGGGGCTCGGCGCCGAGCACGTTACCGGGCACGTCGTAGGCGAGCGCCGGCCGCGACCAGGTCTCACCGAGCACGGCGTCGTAGGCCGCACGCAGGGCAGCGTCGTCGCTCGTCCACAGCACCTCGATCGGACCATCGTCGGCCGACGGGCTCATGTGCGAGACGTCGAGCGCGATGAGCTCGGTGCCGCCGGCCCCGAGCCCGAACACCGCCAGGTGTCGCCATCGCGTGGCGGCCTCGTCGTAGACCCAGCCTTCATTGACGGTCGAGGCGATGCCGTAGATGTGCGAGGCGACGTTCGAGCTCTGGCCCATCGAAGCCGCACCGTTGCGCCACTGCGCGACCGCGGCAGGCAAGGAGAAGCGCGGCACGAAGCCGAACAGCTCGTTGCCGCTGTCGAGCTGGAACGCGTGCAGGACCCCGAGGTCGTCGCCGACGAGCACCGCCTCCTGGTAGGCATGGTGCGGTGACGGCGAGGCGAGCATGCCGGCGTTCGACCACGCGGCGGCGGCGAAGCTCTCGAGCGACTCGGGCAGCCCCGCGGCGTCGACCTCCGACAGCCGGCGACCGCCGCAGTGCGGGTCGCGGATCGCCACCTGCGGCGAGTACTCTGGCCGCCGCTTGGGGATGCGGCGCACCACGACCGGCGCCGAGTTGGCCACGCCTGGCAGCTTGGCGCCGTCGGGGAAGTCGCGACCGAGCACGAACGCCGCGAAGTCGTCGGCATGGGCGGCCACGTCCGCCGCCGACATCGCACCGGTGTCGGCCAGCTCGGTGCGCAGCGCAGCGCTCGCGCGACCATCGTCGTCGGCGAACGGCACCACCTCGTTGGCGGCGGTGTGCGTGTACAGCCGGCGCGCCGTCCACTCGGTCTGGGCCAGGCACGCGGCGGCATCCCACGACCGCGACTGCGCGCAGGGCCCGAAGGTCTCCTCGACCTCGTCGGCCTCGAAGGGCTGATCGACGCACCACGGCGCAGGGTCGCCCGGAACCGCGGGATCCTCGTCGGTGCACACCGCACGCTCGAGGTGGCCGCGCCACGAGGGCACGTCGGTGTGGGCCCGCAGGGTCGTCTGCACGATGCGGCCCTGACCCGGTGTGCCGTGCTCGCCGACACCGAAGTCGGCAATGCGCGCGCCCGGACCGCTGTCGACCTCGACCGACAACGCGGCCTGCACGATCTCGGTGAGCACTCCCGCCAGCTCGGTGGACGAGCTGGCGAGGTAGGCACATCCATGGCTCGGATCGCTGGGGTCGGCGCAGGTGTCCCAGTCGTTGGCGGGCGTGTCGCTGCACGGCGAGCTGCAGCTCCCGGAGCACGCGCCCGCAGCGGCGCACGCCATCGCGTGCAGCTCGGGCTCGTCGAGGAAGAAGCCGACCACGTAGGTGCGCACGCCGAGTTCGTTGCGCAGCACCGCGAGGCGTTCGTGCAACAACGCGCCACCCTCGCTCTCGGGCGACGGCTGACCGTCGGTGACGAGCACCGCGACCGTCGGGGCGCACGCGTCGGCGGCCTCGGAGTTGGCGACGTACTGCAGGTACGAGGTCACGCTCGAGTGGGCGTAGATGGCGTTCGATTCCGGCGGGCTCGCCAGCTTGGCCCCGATCGCGCTCGCCCACGGCGTGCCGGCGTCGGCATCCACACCGCCCTCGATCATCGGCGCGACCGCGGCCGCGACCGCGGCGTGGGCCGCCGTCACGCTGGTCGGTCCGCGCACGGCGTCGGCGGTGCTGGCCGGCAGGTCGAGGTAGAACGGCGCGTACAGGGCCGCCTGCGCGGTGGTCGAGCCCGCGGTCACGCCCATGTACGGCACGCGGTTGCCGTCGTAGGGGTAGCCGACGCTGGCGGAGTAACCGGGGAAGCCGTCGACGTACGGCCAGTAGTAGAAGTCCTTGCCCCACACGTTCGCGTCGGTGCCGGTGGTGGTCGTGCCGTAGTCACCGACGGTGGCGTGGGTGATCGATCGATCGGGATCCGTGGTCGCGTTGAGGTTGGCGCGCACGCCCATGAAGCGAGGGAACCACTGCACCTTGCGATCGGCGTTGCTGCTCGCCTTCATGCTCGCCGATGCGGTCGAGATGAGCGGCGAGGCCGGAATGGCGCCGACCTGGTCGTTGGCGCTGATGACCGCGCCGACCCCGAGGTTGTCCCAGCGCAGGTAGGGGTACGGCCGGTTGACGTCGTCGCACAGGCGCCAGGTGCCGTAGTAGCCGCTGTACTTGTCGACGTTGTCCCACACGAAGTAGCCGTGGAACGTGGTCCACTGGAAGCGATGCCCGTCGCTGCACTTGCGCGGCACGGAGGTCGGCGGCTGCCGCTGATCGAAGGTCATCAGCGCGAAGCGGGCGCTGTCGCCGGCGGCGGTCACCACATCGCGGATGGCCTTGCGCGCGACCGCGATGCGGCTCGACTGACTGCCCTCGCCGAGCTCGCACGACCGCCACGAGCACTGCTCCTCCGCGGCCTGGGCACGCCACGACATCGAGCCCGAGGTGTCGAGCACGAACAGCACCCGCGGGCGGATCTCGTGGGCGCCGAGGCCCTGCACGACGTAGTACGGCTGCAGCCGCGCGCTCGAGCGACTCGCCCACGCGACCACCACCACCGCCGCGAGCCACAGCGCGCGACGAAGTGCACGCAGCAGCGCGGTTGCTCGGCTCGACGATCGCTGCGATACCACCGACGGATCCCTGCCCGACGCGTTCGACCGGCCTGGGGGCCGCTTGACGCCGACGCCCCGGTTGGGCCGGCCGACACTGCGGCGCCAACGCTGCGGGCGGGCGCACGTCCGCATGCGGGCCGCCCGGGGCACCGGCCGCCGATGCGGCCACCCACGCTGCCGCGCGGCCGCGTAGACTTTCGACCCTGGGGGCCACGCGCGCGAGCGTCCCCTCGGATTCGCCGTGGACTGCGACGCGATCGTGATCGGAGCAGGTGTCGTCGGGCTCGCATGTGCCCGGGCGCTCGCGCGCGCCGGGCACGAGGTCGTCGTCATCGAGTCCGAGCCCGCGCTCGCGCAGCACGCCTCGTCGCGCAACAGCGAGGTCGTGCACGCGGGCATCTACTACGAGCCCGGCAGCCTCAAGGCGCGCACGTGCGTGCAGGGCCGCGTCGCGCTGCTCGAGTACTGCGAATCCCACGGCGTCCGCGTCGCGCGATGCGGCAAGCTGCTGGTCGCGACCGCGGCCGACCAGCTCGAAACACTCGAGCAGCTGCGCCGGCGCGCGGCCGACAACGGTGTCGTGCTCGAGCCCCGCGACGCCGCGGCGATCACTGCGCTCGAGCCCGAGCTGCGCGCGCACGCGGGGCTGTGGTCGCCGGGCTCGGCGATCGTCGACAGCCATGGCCTGCTGCGGGCGCTCGCCGGCGAGCTGCGCGACCACGGCGGTGCGATCGCGCTGGGCTGTCGCTTCGAGCACGCCGCGGCGCTGCCGGGCGGCGGTTTGCAGGTGTACGCCGGCGGCGAGTCCCTGCGCACGCGGATCCTGTGCGTCGCCGCCGGGCTCGCGGGCCACGGTGTGCTGGCGCGCATCGACGGCGTCACGCAGCAACCGTCGCGCCCGCTGCGGATCGCCAAGGGCAACTACTTCGCGGTCCACGGCGGCCCGCGACTGCGCCACCTCGTGTATCCGCTGCCGGTCGCGGGCGGGCTCGGCATCCACGTGACGATCGATCTCGAGGGCGGGATGCGCCTCGGTCCCGACGTCGAGTGGATCGATCCCTGCGAGCCCGGCGACGACGGCAGACCGCCGCCCTACGCGGTCGACCCGGCGCGGGCCCAAGGGTTCGCACGCGACGTCGGCCGCTGGCTGCCGGCTCTGCGCGTGGAGATGCTGCGGCCGGCCTACGCCGGCCTGCGCGCGAAGCTGGTGGGCGAAGGCGAGCCGGCGGCGGACTTCGTGGTCGCGGGCGCGGCGGCGCACGGCGTGCCCGGGCTGGTCGCGCTGCTCGGCATCGAGTCGCCGGGCCTCACCGCGAGCCTCGCGCTGGCGGAGCTCGCCCACGCCGAGGTCTCGAGCTCGGGTTAAACCGCCGGCCCCCCGGCGGAACACCTCGTACGATGCCATCGAAGTCGCGCGCTTCCATGATCCCTGGCCTGCTCGCCGTGCTCGGCTGCGGCTTCGAGTCCAGCAACGCCGTCGACCCGACGATGGCCGCGGTCGACGTGCCCGTGCGGCTCGAGCGGGTGCGCGTGCGCGAGTCCTTGGTCGCGGGCCTGGGCACGCGCCCGGTGTCATTGCGCAGCGGGCAGGAACCCAACGCCCGCGGCGTCGCGTTCGAAGCGGTCGTGACCGGAGTCGTGCCCGAGCACGCCGGGGTCCTGGCGCGGCTGGTGTGCGCCGCCGACGGCCACGCGATCGCCAGCCAGATGGCCTTCGACGCCAGCGGTCGACTCGCGCGCGCCAGCGTCGGCGAGCGCATCGAGGGCAGCGAGGTGCTCCAGCCGGGTGCGTTCCTGCGCGAGATCCCGGACACCTGCGAGGTCCGCTTCGCGTTCACGATCTCGCCGCCGCTCCACGCCGGGCCGGTACGGAGTCCGGCGCCGGTCGTGACGCCGATCGCGACGGTGTGCTTCGCCGACGACGTGCTGCGCGACGGCCCGTGCACGGCGCAAGAGCTCCCGCGCGCGCTGCCCAGCGGGCCCGCGCCGACCGTGGAGCTCGAGGGCGAGCTGGTGCCCCGCGACGACGGCGGCCTCGCGCTCGAGGTCCGCGCGCTCGCGACCGCAGGCATCGCCGCGCCCGAGCGCGCCAGCGTTCGCGTGCTCGCGAGCTGCACGGCCGCGGGCGTGCCGCGGGCGCTGCCGCTCATGATGTGGCTGCCGATGGCGGGCCTGCAGGCGGGCGAGTCGGTCGCCGAGGTCGCACGCGCGAGCACCGACCGCGACGGCGCACCGGCGCCGGAGCAGTGCGAGATCGAAGCCCTGCTCGAGGACAGCGGCGGTGCACGCGAGTCGTTGGCGCGGTGGTGCGTGCGCCAGGACGGCAGCCGAGCCGGCGACTGCCCCTGACCGCAACCGCGTGCGCCCCGTCCGGGGCTGTGCGCGGGCGGGACCAGGGGCCGATCGAATCTGCTATGAAGCAGGCCCATGTTCGAGACCATCTCCAAGGGGTTCCGCGCCGCACGCGAGCGACTCACCGGCAAGGGTGAGCTCACCGAGGAGGTCATCGAGGCCGCGCTCAAGGACGTGCGCATGAGCCTGCTCGAGGCCGACGTGGAGTTCCGCGTCGTCAAGCAGTTCCTCGCCGCGGTGAAGGAGAAGGCCATCGGCACCGAGGTGCAGCTGGTCGCCAAGCAGGGCGAGCGCAAGCTGCGGGTCAAGAGCGAGGACCACTTCGTGCGCATCTGCCACGAAGAGCTGGTCGCACTGATGGGCCCCGTCGACAGCGAGCTGGCGACGGCCAGCCGCGGTCCCACCGGCATCATGATGGTCGGCCTGCAGGGCAGCGGTAAGACCACCTCGACGGGCAAGCTCGCGCGCAAGCTGACCAAGGACGGCAAGAAGGTGATGCTGGTCGCCTGCGACGTGTACCGCCCTGCCGCGGTGCGGCAGCTGCAGGTGCTCGGCGAGCAGCTCGAGGTGCCGGTGTTCGCCCGCGAGTCGGGCGACCCGGTCGAGATCGCCGCCGCCGCCAACCACGAGGCCGCGGTCGGTGCGTTCGACTACGTCATCTTCGACACCGCCGGTCGCCTCGCGATCGACGAGGCGTTGATGGTCGAGCTCGACCGCATCAAGGCCAAGGTCAACCCCGCCAACATCCTGCTCGTCATCGACGCGATGATCGGTCAGGACGCGGTCAACACCGCCAAGACCTTCGACGAGCGGCTCGACATCTCCGGCGTGGTGCTCACCAAGCTCGACGGCGACGCGCGCGGCGGCGCGGCGCTCTCGATCCGCGCGGTGACCGGCAAGCCGGTCAAGTTCCTCGGCATGGGCGAGACCCTCGACCGCCTCGAGGACTTCCGGCCCGAGGGCCTCGCCGGTCGCATCCTCGGCATGGGCGACCTGGTCGGCCTCATGCAGGACTTCCAGCAGGTCGTCGACGAAGAGACCGCCGCCCGCGACGCCGAGAAGATGCTCGGCGGCGGCTTCACGATGGACGACTTCCTCAACCAGATCCGCTCGATCCAGAAGATGGGATCGATGAAGGACCTGATGGACAAGATGCCGCTCGGCTCGCTGTTCGGCGGTCAGGTGCCCCAAGAGGCGCTCGACCAAGCGATGAACGACGACGAGCTCACCAAGATCGAGGCGATGATCCAGTCGATGACCCGCGCCGAGCGGGCCAAGCCCGACGTCTTCCTGCTCGACGACGACGACAGCCCCACCGGCGTTGCCCGCTGGACCCGCAAGCCCCGTGCCCCCAAGCCCAAGGACCCCAGCAAGTACGCCGAGATGGGTGCCGAGCACTTCGTCGGCACCCGCGTGGCTCGGGTCGCGCGCGGCAGCGGCCGCAGCGAGGACGACGTCCGCGGCCTGGTCGGCCGCTTCCTCGCCATGCGCGAGGTCTTCGGGATGCTGGGCGGCCTCATGGGCGGCGGCGGCATGCTCGGCAACCTCCCAGGCGTCAAGCAGCTCCGCCAGCTCGGCGCGATGCGCAAGCTCGCCAAGAACCCCGAGATGCTGCAAGGCCTGATGGGCGGCGGCATGCCCGGCATGCCCGGGCTGCCCGCCATGCCCGGCATGCCACGCGCGCCGGCGCCGGCGCGCCCGGCCGATCGTGATCGCGCCAAGGCCGATCGCAAGAAGCAGAAGGACGCGCGCAAGAAGAACCGCAAGCGCTAGCAGGGTGCGGAAGCACGCGAAGCGTTCTTCCGGACACCCTGCTGAGTGCCCGACGGTTGCGACGCGGTCGCACGCGTCGCTGCCCGACACGCGCAGCTTCGCGGGCGACGACGCTCGCGCCTCACGACGCGAGCACGAGCGGGGAACGTCCTCGCAGGCGCTCGACCACGGCGCGGAGTTCGGCGACTGCGAACGGTTTCTCGAGCCATGGGACATCGCGCGGGAACGCGTGCGGGCGCTCGACCTGACGGACGTCGCCGCTCATGCAGACGAAGCGTGCGGCAAGATCGGGCCGCTGCTCCGTCAGGGTGCGGAACAACCGCTCGGCATCGACCTGGGGCATCGCGAGATCGCAGAGCACCGCCACCGGCCGCGCGGCCGGATCCAGCAGGTACGCGAGCGCCTCACGGGCGTCCTGGAACGCGTCGACGACGTAGTCCCGACGCAGTGTCCGCTGCAACGATTGCAGCACCGCGGGCTCGTCGTCGATCACGACCACGTGAGCCGCCGGCGCCGGCATGTCGACAGCGCTCCGAGGGGGAGCCTGCCCCACGCGCAGCCGCACGGTGAAGCTGGAGCCGCGACCGAGGGTGCTCTCGCAGCTCAGGGTCCCGCCCATGGCACGCACCGCACTGTGGGCAATCGTCAGCCCGAGCCCAGGACCATCGGCCGGGGCCTTGGTCGTGAAGAACGGATCGAACACATGTGCCAACGCCTCGGGCGCGATGCCGCGGCCGTTGTCCTCGATGCACAAGGAGACATGCCCGGCGTCCACGGTCGCGCGGACGCGGACGCGGTTGCGATCGCGATCGGCGGCGTCGAACGACTCCGCCGCGTTGAGCAGCAGATTGGACAGCGCCTGTGCGATCCGGGCCTCGTCACCCACCACGGGCGGCAGCGCGCCGAGCTCGAGCTCGAGCGTGGCGACCTCGCGCAACGCGTGCTGTGCGAGGGTGGTGGCGAACTCGATTGCGCCCGTGAGATCGGCCTGGCGCCCGGCGCCGCGCTCCTGGGTGATGGTGCGCAGGCCCCGAACGATCGTACGGATCCGCTCGCTGCCGCGGCGCGCCTCGTCGAGGGCCTCGGCGATCTCGCTCACCCGCGATTCCGGCAGCGACAGCGCCAGCCGCCGCAGCTCTTCGGCCGCGAAGTCGAGGTTGGTGTTCACCGCCTGCAGGGGGTTGTTGATCTGGTGCCCGACGCCCGCGGCCAGGTTCGCCACGCTCGCAAGCCGCTCCTGCCGCGCGATGTGATCGCGAAGGGCCTCGCGCTCGGTGACATCGCGCGCCAACATCAGCCCCTGCCGGCCGTCGTGTTCCGGCAGCGGCACGAACGCGATGTCGATCTGACGCTCGTCGGCACGCGTCATCACCCGCACGTGCTCCCCGGCCAGGCAACGCGTGGCCGCCTCGCGCAGGATCGGGGCGTCGTGCGCCACCGCAATGCCCTCCACCCGCGGCGGCAGCGGCACGGTACGACTCGAACCGAAGGTGTGACTGAGCTGCAGCGCATCGTCGAAGAGGCCGACGGTGGTGCCCGGAAGGTTGTCGAGCAGCGTCGTCAACCACCCGCGCTCGCGCGCGAGTTCGTTCGCCATGTTGCGCTGGGCGGTGACATCGCGAAAGGTCGTGACCACGCTGACGGCCACGCCGTCCGACACCAACGGCTCGGCGTTGATGCTGAGCCAGCGCAGCTCGCCATCTAGCTTCGCGACCCCCATGGCGACGTCGCGCAGCGGCTGGCCGCTGCGCAGCGCCACCATCGCGGGGTGCCGCTCGCCGGGGAACGGGGCTCCATGTTCATCGACCGTGTGCCAGCGGGGGTCGACCGACGTGCGTCCCGTCAGCTGCTCGCGCGTCAGGCCGAGCACCTGGCATGCGGCGTCGTTGCAGTCGACGATCGTGCCGGCGGCGTCCTGGTGCACCACGCCCTCGGCCATCGCCTCGAACACCGCCCGTAGCCGCGCCTCGCTCATGCGGGCGCGAACTTCTGCGGCGCGCAGCAGCTCTTGGTGCTCGCGGCGCGCGGTGCTGTCGCGGCCGACCGCGTAGTAGGTCTGGCCATCCGACAGCACCGTCCACGACAGCCACACGTAGTGCCCCTCGCGGTGACGGAAGCGGTGCTCGAACTCGACGGTCGGGCGGAGCTGGTCGGCGATGCGACGGGCCTCGGCGAGGGTCGCGGCGAGATCGTCGGGGTGCACGAACTCCAGCAGCGTGCGACCTTCGAGCTCCGACGGCAACCACCCGGTGACGCGCGCCCACGCGGGGTTGAGGTGGTGCAGTCGCAGCTCGGCGTCGGCGAGGCCGTGCAGATCGAGGCTCAGCTCGACCAGGCTGGACTGCACCCGCAGCTCGTGACGTTCCTGCGCCAGCCGCCGCCGCTCGCGGCGGAGCTCGAGCAACGCCGCGACCTGCCCGGCCAGCAGCTCGAGCCCATGAAGCTGCGCCGGGGTGATCTCTCGGGGTAGTCGATCGACGGCGCACAGCGAGCCCAGCACCTGGCCCGCGTCGTCCGCGATCGGCACCCCCGCATAGAAGCGCACGTGGGGCTCGCCGACGACGAGCGGGTTGTCGTGGAAGCGCGGGTCCTGGGCCGCGTCATCGACGACCAGCGCGACGCCGTCCGCGACCACGTGGCCGCAGAACGAGATGTCGCGCGGGACCTCGCGCACATCCATCCCATGGCGCGACTTGAACCACAGCCGATCGCCATCGACGAGCGAGATCAACGCCACGGGGGTGCCCACGAGCGCCGCGGCGAGCTCCGTCAGTGCATCGAAGGCGGCCTCGGCGGGCGAGTCGAGCACATCGTACTGCGCGAGCGCCTCGCGGCGCGCGGCCTCGGTCGCCGGTCGCAGTGCTGCTCGCATGCCCCTCGTGCATCGCCCCTGGCGCACGCGCCCTTGAACCCGCCGCGCACGTGCTGCGTGGTCGCAACGTCACGCGGCCCCGAACGCGGACGCTTCGCGCGCGATCAGTTCGCGCCGTCGTCCGACGCGAGGGCGGCCCCGGCCTCGTCGGACCCGGGATCGACCGGGGTCGCGATGCGATAGACCTCGTCGAGCCAGTTGCCCAGGTCGATGATCTTGCAGCGCCGCGAGCAGAACGGCCGCCAACGGAACTCGCGCGGCACCTCGTCCTCCCGCCGACAGGTCGGACAACGGATGCGCATGGTGGCGGGTTCGTCCCGGCGGTCCACTCGGGCTCTCTTCGCACGGTCGCCGCCGCCGCGCAAGCGCATCCCGCTAACGATCGACCGCCCGGAGCACCGCGCGGACGTGCGCAACGACCCGCGCGGGATCGTCGAGCGCGATGAAGTGCCGCGCATGCTCGAGCCAGTCGAGCGTTGCCCCCGGGATCGCAGCGTACTGGGCGAGGTAGTGCGCCCGTGCCCGCGCGCGCGAGGCGGGATCACGCCAGCTCTGCGCCGCGGCAAGGCACGACACCGGCGCGGTGATGGCCTTGCACTCGGCGCGCAGGTCCGCGAGCAGGATCTCCGCCATCGCGTCGGCGACCGCGTCGGGGTCGGACGCGGCGGCCTCGTCGAGCAGCGCGTCGACCAAGGCCAGCGACGAGATGCCGGCGCCGAGCCGCGACCGACAGGCCCGCCGGTGCCCCACGGGGTCGAGCCCACGATGCTCCGCACGCTGCCGCGCGGCGATCCGCTGCAGGTCCGCCGCCGCGATCGCGTCATCGGGCACCGCGGCGTCGCCGAGCAAGGCCGCGACCGCGGGCAGTGCGTCGAGCACAATCGCGGCGCGCAGCGTGGGCAGCCGCAGGGTCGCCAGCGCCAGCGCCAGCCAACCACCGAGGCTGTGGCCGAGCACCGTCACCGGTCCGTGCAGGTGCTGCTCCACCAACGTGCGCAGTCCGACGCAGAAGCGCGGCAGCAACGGCCCCTCGATCGGCGCGACGCCGCCGAAGCCGGCCAGCGTCACCACCACCACCCGGGCCTCGCGCGCCAGCGCGGTCACGACCGGCGCCAGCGATCGCGGGCCGCACCCGAGCCCGGGGATCGCCAGCACGATGGGTCCCTGCCCGACCCCGGCGGCGTGTAGCTCCGGCAGCAGCCAGTGCTCGGTCGCGTCCGGCAGCACCAGCGGCGTGGTCGCCGACGGCACCGCCGGGCCGCAGGCGGGCCGCAGCGGCGCGGGCCACCGCGGGTTGGTCATCCGCGCTGCTCGAACGCATCGAGCAGCGCCACCAGCTTCGGCGCCACGTGCTCCTCGAAGGCGAGCACGGCCTCGACCACCTGCGCGTAGTGATCCATCAAGATCGCCTGCCCGGCGTCGCACAGCTGCTCCCGGCGGAAGCTCTCGTCGTGGAGGCTCTCGGTGATGGTGCCGTCGGCGAGGTGCGCACACGCGGCCATCACGTTCTCCGGCACCAGGCGGTGGTCGCCGGTGACGTGGCTGGGGTCGAAGATGATCGGCAAGATGGTCTGCCGGCGCGCGAAGCTCAGCGCGTTCAGGTCGGGCTGGTTGCGGCAGTAGCCGCCCTTGGTGAACAGCGTCTTGACCCCGCGCTCGCACAGCACGATGTCGAGGTCACCCTGGTTGGCGATGTACTCGGCGGCGTGGAACCACTCGGTGACCTCGTTGCCGAAGCCGCGCTTGAGGATGACC
>WBZX01001004.1_pt1 | contig 22675 bp, 15 predicted proteins | sample 5204211 | NCBI WGS metagenome assembly WBZX01 (sample SAMN12344362, study PRJNA552823) | activated sludge metagenome | biome: Activated sludge suspended growth; feature: Nitrification reactor; material: Wastewater; isolation source: activated sludge from nitrification reactor of wastewater... | reverse complement strand
TGTGGGCTCGCTGTGACGCGGCACTACCGTTTCGCATGACCGCAGCGCAGCGACGCGTGGCCGACGAGCTGCTCGCCGACATGGCCGGCGCGCGACCGATGATGCGGCTCGTGCAGGGTGACGTCGGCAGTGGCAAGACCGCGGTCGCGTTCGCGGCCGCGCTGGCGGTGGCCGCTGCGGGGGGCCAGAGCGCGATCATGGCCCCGACCGAGATCCTCGCCGAGCAGCACCTGCGCACGCTGCAGCCGTGGTGCGAGCGCGCCGGTCTGTCGATCGGCCTCGTGACCGGCGCGCTCAAGGGTGGCGTGCGCGAGAGCAGGGTCGCGCTCGCGGCCGCTGGCGCGATCGACGTGCTGGTCGGCACCCACGCGCTGCTCACCAGTGACGTCGGCTTCGCGAGGCTGGGCCTGGTGGTGATCGACGAGCAGCATCGCTTCGGCGTCGAGCAGCGGGCCGCGCTGCGTAGCAAGGGCGAGCGGCCACACCTGCTGGTGATGACCGCGACCCCGATCCCACGCTCGATGGCGCTGGTCGCCTACGGCGAGCTCGATCTCAGCGTCATCGACGAGCTGCCGCCGGGGCGCGAGCCCGCCGCGACCGAGATCCTGCTGGGCCCGCGGGCGCTGGCCGGCGCGCGGGCCCGCATCGCCGCATGCGTCCGCGAGGGCGCGCAGGCGTTCGTGGTGTGTCCACTGGTCGAGGCCAGCGACGCGATCGACGTCAGCGACGTCGAGGCGGCGGCGGCGGCCTTGCGGGTGCTGCTGCCGGGTCACGAGGTCGGGGTCATCCATGGCCGCATGCCCAGCCGCGACAAGGACGCGATCATGCGCGCGTTCGCGGCCGGTGCGTTGACCGTGCTGGTCGCCACCACGGTGATCGAGGTCGGCGTCGACGTGCCCAGCGCGAAGGCCATCCTCGTGGAGCACGCCGAGCGTTTCGGGCTGGCGCAGCTGCATCAGCTGCGCGGCCGGGTCGGTCGCGGCGGCGGCACGGCGCGCTGCATCATCCACAGCGCGGCGACGGCCGGCTCCGAGATCGCCGCGCGGCTGCAGGTGCTGGTCGATCATCACGACGGCTTCGCGGTTGCCGATGCCGACCTCGCGTTGCGCGGGCCCGGCGAGGTGTTCGGCACCAAGCAGGCCGGCTCCCCCCGGCTGCGCACGGCGCTGCGGGGCAGCGACACGGTCGGTTGGCTGGTCGACGCACGACGGGCGGCCGCGGATGCGATCGCACGGGCGCCGGCGCCCGAGCAGGCGCCGTGGGCCGCCGAGCTGGCGCGCCGCGCCGCCGCCGGGCTGTTCGGCGAAGCGTGAGCCGACCGGTGGTACGGACCCCGGCGTTCGGGGCCAGGGCGATCGCACGTGGCCCGCGGCGCGGGCATGCGCTAAGAACGATCGGACGAGATGGGCCGACTGCTGTGCCATTGCCTCGTGGTCGAGGAGGCCGAGGTGCGTCGCGCGATCCGTCAGGGCGCCCGCACGGTCGAGGATGTCACGGCGCGCTGCGAGGCTGGGGGTGGCTGCGGCAGCTGTCGCGCCGGCATCGCGGTGCTGCTCGAGGACGAGGCCCGCCGCGGCGCGCGAGCGACCGACGGCGAGGCCCTGCTGCGGCAGCTGGGGCTGTTCACCGAGCCCCGCGATCCGTGAGCGTCGCAACGACGCCCGCGGCGGGGACGACCCACGCGGGCGGCGTGCGCGGAGGCGAGCGGAACGGGCGCGGATGGGCCGCGGCAGCCGTGCTCGCGCTCGCGCTCGCCACCATCGACGCGCTCGCGCCCGCGAACGCCGTGCCGGCGCGCAGCGGCTGTCGCACCGCGGTGCGGATCGACGGGCTGTTGCGCTGTGACGAGGAGATCGAAGCCGCGCTCGAAGCCGCGTGCGCGGGGGATCCCGCGGGGCCACCGCTGCGTGGTGGCGACGCCATCGTGCTCGCGACGTACTGCCACGACGGCACCCGCGGCCGCATGCCCGCCGACGACCTGGCTGCGCTCGCACAGCCGGTCGACGTCAACGCAGCCGGTGTCGACGAACTCGCGAGCCTGCCGGGCGTGGGACCTGCGATCGCGGCGCGCATCGTCGCGGGCCGGCCGTTCGTGTCGGTCGACGCACTGCTGCGCGTGCGCGGCATCGGCCCCAAGACGCTCGCGCGGCTGCGCGTGCGCGCGCGGGTCTACGCCGACTGACCGACGATGGCCTCGAGTTCGTCGACGTCCTTGGGCGCGCGCCAGGTCAGCACCTCGGGCCCCTGCGCGCACACCAGCACGTCGTCCTCGATGCGGACCCCGACCCCGCGCAGCTCGGCCGGCGCGCGCTCGTCGTGGGCACCGACGTAGAGGCCGGGCTCGACCGTCAGCACGAAGCCGGGCTCGAGCGGCCGCGGCCGCCGCTGCAGCGTGTAGTAGCCGGCATCGTGCACGTCGGCGCCGAGCCAGTGGCTGCTGCGGTGCATGTACCAGCGCTTGTAGTGCTCGTGCTCGAGCGCCGCGTCGACGGTGTCGTCGAGCAGGCCCAGGCTCGCGAGTCCCTCGCACAGTACGCGCAAGCAGCAGTGGTGGATGGCGTCGATGTCGGAGCCCACCTCGGCCTTCGCGATGCCGGCGCGGTTGGCCGCGAGCACGATCTGGTAGAGATCGCGCTGCGCCGGCGTGAAGCGCCCGCCGACCGGTACCGTGCGCGTGATGTCGGCGGCGAACAGATCGACCTCGGCGCCGGCGTCGACCAGCATGAGCTCACCGTCGCGGAGCTGGGCGTCGTTGTCGACGTAGTGGAGGATGCACGCGTTGTCGCCCCCGCCAACGATGGAGCCGTACGCGGGGCCATCGGCGCCCGCGCGGCGGAAGCGGTACTCGAGCAGGGCCTCGATCTCGTACTCGAACATGCCCGGTCGGAGCGCGCGCATGGCCGCGACGTGGGCGTCGACGCTGATGTCGATCGCGCGGCGCAGGCTCGCGAGCGCGGCGTCGTCCTTGCGGATGCGATCCTCGCCGACGCTCGCGCGGGCGTCGCAGATCAGCTCCGGTGGGGTTTCCCCCCAGCGATTGCGGCGGCGCAGGTGGTCGAGCGCGCGCAGCACGGCCTGGTCGAGCGCGCGCCAGCGCCCCAGCGGCGTGTGGACCGATGCGGCACCGTCGAGCAGCTTGGGCAGCCGCTCGGCGAGCTCTCCGATCGGGAACGCAGCATCGGCGCCGTGGCGATCCCGGGCGCCGTCGGGTCCGATGCGCCGCCCGCTCCACACCTCGGCCTCGGGATCGCGCGGGCGCACGAACAGCACGAAGTGCGGCTCGGCGAACGCGCGCACGACCGCGACCGCGCCCGGTTCGCGCACACCGGTCAGGTAGTGGAAGTCGGAGTCGGGACGGAAGCGGAACTCGGTGTCGTTGCTGCGCGTGCGCAACTCGCCGCCGTACAGCACCAGCGCACCCCCCTGCAGCGCGGCGGCGATGCGGGCGCGGCGTGCCGCGAAGACCGGGGCCGACGGGTCGGGGGGCGTCATCGTGCAGCGGATCATCGCAGAGCCCGGCGGTGCTCGACCAGACCAGGGTGGGTGCCCCCTCGAGCGCGCCGTGCAGCAGCGTGCGCAGCGCGTCTGCGGATCGTGTGGGCGCGCACTGTCCCGCATCCGGCCGAAAGTCTGGAGCGCGCGGCGGCGATGTCCGGCAGCGATGGGCGACGACGACGGCACCGTGTTCGACCAACCGCTGGCGTTCGTGTGGCCGCTGGCCGGGCCGTTCGGCGCGCTCGTGCTGTCGGCGATGGCGTGGCTGTCGATCTGAACGCCCGCCCACCGGTCGGGCCGTCGGGGTGGTGTTGCGGACGGCTGCGGGATGCAGGAATGTTCGGCGCAGATGTTCGCCCGCCAGCAAACGAGTCGCCTCGTCCACGATGTGCAGCAGTCGCTCGCGAGTTACCAGCCCCGCCGCGCGGGCCTCGATCGCGAGCAGCTCGGAGGGCTCGCGAAGGCCGTGCTCGCGTCGGTCGACGTGCGTGATCTTCGAGGCCTCGACAGTGCGCAGCTGCTGCCGCAGCTCGAGTCGATGCTGACGGCGATCGAGCAGCGCAAGCGCGACGAGATCAAGGTCTCGCTGCAGTACGACGAGGGCATCGACGCGCTGGTCGTCGAGACCTGCCTCGAGGATCAGCCGTTCTTGGTCTCGACGCTGCGCGCCGCGCTGGCCAGCGAGCACTACGACGTGCGCCGCTTCATGAACGCGGTCGTGAAGATCCGCCGCGACGCCGGCGGCAAGCTGCTCGCCATCGGCACCGGCACGCCGGAGTCGGTGATGCGCGTGGAGGTCGGCCTCGCCGGTGGCAGCGCGGGTCGTGACGGCGGCGGTGTGCCGCAGGGGCTCGCCGCGCGCATCGAGCATCGCCTGCGTCTGGCGCAGGCCATGGTCACCGACTTCGGGACCATGAAGGAGAGCATCAAGCGACAGGCCGACGCCTACTACGCGGCGGCGCACGCTCGCAGCGGCGACGAGGCCGCGGTGCTGCACGACGCCGAGGCGCTGCTGCGCTGGCTGTGCGAGGAGAACGCGGTCGTGCTCGGCGTCGAGGAGTACGACGTCCACGGCGAGCCGATCGGCGTGCACGGCACCAGCCGCGTCGCTCGCCCCACGCGCGATCGTGGCGTCATCACGGCCGCCGCCCGCGGCGAGGGCCGCCTGGTTCGCTTCATGCGGAGCGCCGAGGAATCGCCGGTGCACCGCGCCGGCAAGCCCGGCCACTTCTTCGTCACCCGCTTTGGTGACGACGCGCGGCCGTGCGGCACGCTGCTCATCGACGCGCTGTTCACCTACAAGGCGCTGCACACTCCGCCCGAGCAGATCCCCATCGCGCACACCGTGCTCAAGTCGTTGCTCGCGGAGCGCCAGGCCGGCGCCGACTCCGACCGTGGCAAGAACATCACCAACGCGTTCAACTCGCTGCCGCTCGAGTACCTGCTGTCCGAGGACCGCGACGCCATCTGGGAGCTGACCGACCGCATCCTGCGCGCCGAGGCCGAGGGCGGCAGCGACGTGCACATCCGCGTCGGCGAGAACGGTCGCTTCGCGTTCGTGTTCGTCGCGCTGCCGCGGTGGCAGTTCAGCGAAGAGCTGCGCATGCAGGTGCAGAACGTCGTGCTCGAGGCGCTGTCGGGCACCTACGCCGACTACGGTGTGTACATCGATCGCTACGACAACGCGGTCATCCACTTCTACGTCACCGGTGTCGGGCCGCTGCAGAGCATCGACACCGAGGACCTGCGCAGCCGCGTGCTGGTGTTCGCGCGCTCGTGGACCGATCGCCTGCGCGAGGCGCTGGGCGGCATCGCCGATGGTACGCGGCTCGAGGAGCTGTTCGACCTCTACGAGGACGCGTTCACCGACGAGCACAAGCGGCGCTGCGGCGTCGGCCGCATCCGCGACGACATCCGCTGTCTCGAGGCGCTGCGGGCGGGCGCCTCGATCGACTGCGATCTCTACGTCTCGGAGTTCTCCGAGCACCCCGGCAGCCTCAACCTGCGCATCTTCTCGCGCCAGGCGCTGAACTTGAGCCGCGAGCTGCCCGTGCTCAGTCACTTCGGCTTCGAGGTCATCGACGAGTACAGCCGCGACGTCACGCTGCCGGGGCTGCCGGCGGTCGACATGGACAACTTCCGCATCGACGTCCGTGATGACCGCATCGGTCAGGTGATGGCGCGCCGCCGCAACATCACCGAGGCGCTGCGCGAGGTGTTCGCCGGTCGCTGCGGCGACGACGACCTCAACCGCTTGGTCGTGGTCAGCGACCTGACCTCGCACGACGTCGAGATCCTGCGCGCGTTCGTGGCCTACCTGCACCAGCTGTCGCTGCCGTTCAGCGACGACCTCGTGCGGCAGACCCTCGTCGATCACCCGAACGTCGCCGAGGAGTTCATCGACTGGTTGAGCGCGCGCTTCGACCCCGAGGTCGCCAGCGAGGCCGCCGCCGCCGAGAGCGACGCGGCGCTCGAGACCGCCCTGCGCGAGGTCACCGACTACACCGCCGACCGCGTGTTGCAGGCGATCGCCGAGGCCATTCGCGCGACCCGTCGCACCAATGCCTGGGTCGCCGACGTCGCCGGCGGTCAGCCGCTGGCGTTCAAGATCGCGTCGGGCGAGCTGTCGTTCGGCCCCGAGCCCAAGCCGATGCGCGAGATCTGGGTCTACCACCGCGACTTCGAGGGCGTGCACCTGCGCGGCGGTCGGGTCGCCCGCGGCGGCCTGCGCTTCTCCGATCGTCCCGACGACTTCCGCACCGAGATCCACGGGCTGATGTCGACGCAGATGGTGAAGAACGTCGTGATCGTCCCGATGGGTGCCAAGGGCGGCTTCGTGCTGCGTCACCCGCCGTCGGACCGCGACGAGCTGCGCGCCGCCGGCGACTTCTACTACGAGAAGTTCGTGCGCGCGCTGCTGTCGGTCACCGACAACCTCGTCGACGGCCAGGCCGTGACGCCGCGCGGCATCCTCCTCTACAAAGAGGGCACCGACCCGTACCTCGTGGTCGCGGCCGACAAGGGCACCGCGCACATGAGCGACACCGCCAACCGCGTCAGCGCCGAGCACGGCTTCTGGCTCGACGACGCGTTCGCCTCGGGTGGCTCGGCCGGCTACGACCACAAGGTCACCGGCATCACCGCCCGCGGCGCGTGGGAGGCGACCAAGCGCAGCTTCCGCGAGATGGGCATCGACCCCGAGCGCGACATCATCACCTGCTGTGGCGTCGGTGACATGAGCGGCGACGTGTTCGGCAACGGCCTGCTGCGCAGCCGCACCATCAAGCTGCTGGCCGCGTTCAACCACGCGCACATCTTCATCGACCCCGACCCGGATCCGGCGCGCAGCTTCGTCGAGCGCCAGCGGCTGTTCGAGAAGCCGCGCTCGCAGTGGTCGGACTACGACGTCTCGCTGCTGTCGAAGGGCGGCGGCGTGTACCCGCGCAAGTCCAAGGAGGTCGACCTGTCGCCCGAGGCGCGCGCGATGCTCGGCGTGGCGCCGGGCCGCAAGGTCAACGGCGAGGACGTCATGCGCGCCATCTTGCGCATGCACGTCGACCTCATGTGGATGGGCGGCATCGGCACCTACGTGAAGTCGAAGGACGAGACCCATGCCGAGGTCGGCGACAAGACCAACGACGGCGCGCGGGTCAACGCCAGCGAGCTGCGCTGCCGCGTGCTCGCCGAGGGCGCCAACCTGGCGATCACGGACCGCGGTCGCGTCGAGTTCGCGCGGCTCGGTGGCCACAACTACAACGCATTCCTCGACAACTCGGGCGGCGTCGACACCTCGGACCACGAGGTCAACATCAAGATCCTCTTCTCGCCGCTGCTGCGCGCCGGCAAGGTCTCCCGCGAGGCCCGCAACGCGATGCTCAAGCAGTGCGAGGACGAGGTCGTCGAGATGGTGCTCGACAACAACCGCTCGCAGAGCCGCATGGTCAGCTACGACGTCCGCCGCAGCCGGCAGGACGTGTTCCGCTACAGCCGCGCACTGTCGTACCTGGGCCGCGCGTTGCCGTTCAACCCCGACAAGTTCGCGATGCCCAGCGAGGAGGAGCTCGGCAACCGCAGCCGCAAGGGCCACGGCCTCTACAAGTGCGAAGCCTCGGTGCTGTGCGCCCACGCCAAGATGCTGGCCTACCGCGAGCTGCTCGAGTCGGAGCCGCTGCCCGACGTCTACGTCGACGCCGCGGTGCGCGAGTACTTCCCGCGCGCGATGCAGGAGATGGTCGGCAACGACGCCACCGCCAACCACCTGCTGCGCCGCGAGATCGCGACCACGATGATCGTCAACGGCATCGTCGACAACGCCGGTGGCACGCTGCTGGCCGAGTGCAGCCTCGCCTCGGGTCGACCGGTGCGCGAGAGCGTGGTGGCGTACCTGCAGGCCTCGGAGGCGGCCGAGATCGACGGCATCCGTGCCGAGCTCTATGCGCTCGAGGACGAGCGACGGCAGGAGGCGGTCTACGCCGCGATGGCGATGGCCGAGGCGGCGCTCGAGGACGCGACCTTCTACCTCAACGATCAAATGATGCTACCGCCGGTCGACGCCAACGCGATCGCGCAGGTGCGGGCGTTGCTGGCCAACGTCGACCAGGCGCTGCCCTCGGGCAGCAAGGGGCGGATGGCGGGCCGCATCCGCAAGCTCGAGGACGCTGGCATCCCCCGCGCGCTCACCGAGCGACTGGTGAAGCTGCGGTACCTGACGCCGGTGCTCGACGCGGTCCGCATGGCGCAGCTGTTGAACCGCGAGCCCCGCGATCTGCTCTACCTGCGGCTGCAGGTCACCGACGCCGTCAACCTGCTGTACCTCTACCAGGCGCTCGATCGCATGGCCTACGCGGGTCCGTGGGACGGCCCGGCCGTGCTGGCGCTGCGTCGTCAGCTCAACTTCCACCTGCACAAGCTGGTGCGGATGGTGCGGGGCAACGACGTCGCAGGGATGATCGAGGCCTACAAGCTCGGTGATTTCTGTGCCGCCGTCGCGGCGCAGGCCGACAGCGGTCCGACCATCTCCGGGCTGGTCATGCTCGACGACTGGCTGCGGCGCATGCTGCCGCCCTTGACCGCGATCGCGGCCGTCTAGCCCGGGGCCGCAGGCTCCGCGCGTGCGCCGGGGCGGACCCGGCGCTATGCTCCGGCCTCGATGGACGTGCGAGCATCGCTACGGGGCGCGGGGTCGAAATTGGCGTGGTTCGTGGCCGCCAGCCTGCTTGCAGGCGGCTGCGATCTCTCGAGCAAGGCCTGGGCGGAGCGGACGCTGACCCAGGCGCCGGATCACACCATCGCGGTGTTCGAGCCCTGGCTCGACCTCGCGCTGGCCTACAACCGTGGCATGGGCTTCAGCCTGGTCGTCGATCTCGGCGCGGCGCGGTGGATCTTCGGGCTGATGGCGCTCGTCGTGGTGGTCGTACTCGCGGTGATGGTCGTGCGTCAGCGGCCCGACCGGCTCGACCTCGTGGCGATGGCGTCGATCGCCGGCGGCGCGCTGGGCAACGGCTTCGATCGGGTGTTCCGCGCGGCCCCGGGTGGTGGCACCGGCGTGATCGACTTCGTCAAGGTCAACTATCCGTGGGGTGGGCACTGGCCGCTGTTCAACGTCGCCGACGCGCTGTTGGTGGTCGGCGTCGCGGTGCTGATGCTGCGCCGGCTCCGACGGCCCGAATCGCCGCCCGACGCCGCAGCGCCGGCCTGACGCTGGGCTTTGGGCTTTGGTTTTGGGCTCAGGCCGTGGCGTGCGCGTCGAAGTGGTCGGCGATCGCACGCCAGTAGAGCGCGTGCTCGGCCGCTAGCACCCGCGCGGCCAGGCCTTCGGCGGTGTCGCCCGGCTCGATCGCGACCGGCGTGTGGGCCAGCACCGCGCCCTCGTCGTAGGCCTCATCGACCAGGTGCACGGTCGGTCCGCTGTGGGTCACGCCGGCAGCGAGCACGGCGGCGTGCACGTGCGCGCCGAACATGCCCGGACCACCGAAGCGGGGCAGGGGCCCGGGGTGGATGTTGACCGCGCGCCCGCGGTAGGCCGCGACCACCCGCGGATCGAGCAGCTTCATGTAGCCGGCGAGCACGACCACGTCGACGCGGGCGTCGAGCAGGTGCTGCAGCAGCGCAGCCCCCTCGTCGGCGTCGGTGCGGCGGCTGACGTGGGCGCACGCGATGTCCCGCGAGCGCGCGAACGCCAGCGCGCCGGCGCTGGAGTTGTTCGACACCACGAGCGCGACCTCGGCGGCCAACTGCCCGCGGTCGATCGCGGCCTGCAGCGCCTCGAGGTTGCTGCCGCGGCCCGATGCGAGCACACCCAGGCGCAGTCGCGCCGTCGGTGCGGGGGCCGCTGGTGCCGCGTCGGACGGAGCACGTGTCGACATCGGCGGTGACTATAGGGCGGCGCGCGGGGCCCAGGTGGAAGATGCGTCGCCTCGCCCCGTATACTGACCCCCACGATGGACAGCTCCGACGAACGACCGAGGTGGCGATCGACCACCGTGCTGTGCGTGCGGGCGGGCGGCCACGTCGCCCTGGGCGCCGATGGCCAGGTGTCGATGGGCAACACCATCATGAAGTCGAAGGCCGCCAAGGTCCGCACGCTGGCGGGCGGGCGCATCATCGGTGGCTTCGCCGGCTCGGCCGCCGACGGCCTGACGCTGTTCGAGCTGCTCGAGGCCAAGCTCGAGTCGACCGGTGGCAACTTCACGCGCGCATGTGTCGAGCTCGCGAAGGACTGGCGGCAGGATCGCCGCTACCGCCGGCTGGAGGCGCTCATGATCGTCGCCGATCGCGATCGCACGCTGCTGCTGTCGGGCACCGGCGACGTGATCGAGCCCGACGACGGCATCGTGGCGATCGGTTCCGGCGGCAACTTCGCGCTCGCGGCTGCGCGCGCGCTGGTGCGCAACACCGCGCTCGATCCGCGGGCGGTGGTCGCCGCCTCGCTGCAGGTGGCCGGTGAGATCTGCGTGTTCACCAACCTCGAGCACACCATCCTCGAACTCGGGGGTTCGACGTGAGCATCGAACACCGCAACTGGACCCCGAAGATGGTCGTCGAGGAGCTCGACCGCTTCATCATCGGTCAGCACAAGGCCAAGCGCGCCGTCGCGATCGCGATGCGCAACCGCTGGCGGCGACAGATGGCGCCTGAGGCCCTGCGCGAGGAAATCTCGCCCAAGAACATCATCATGGTCGGGCCCACCGGCGTGGGTAAGACCGAGATCGCGCGACGACTGGCGCGCCTGTCGGGCGCGCCGTTCGTGAAGGTCGAGGTCAGCAAGTTCACCGAGGTCGGCTACGTCGGCCGCGATGTCGACTCGATCGTCCGCGACCTCGTCGAGGTCGGGGTCCAGATCGTCCGCAGCGAGCTCGAGCGCGACGTCCGTTCCGAGGCCAAGCAGCGCGCCGAGGAGCGCGTGCTCGACCTGCTGCTGCCGCCCGCCGGCGAGCCGCGCGGCTTCACCGATCGCCCCGGCGAGCCGCCCAAGCCCAGCGCCACCCGCGAGAAGCTGCGCGAGCTGCTGCGCGCCGGCAAGCTCGACGATCGCGAGGTCGAGGTCGAGGTCGACGAAGGCGGTCTGCCGGGGCTGCAGATGGTGCCAGGGCTGCCGATGGGCGAGCAGATGGGTCAGCAGCTGAGCCAGCAGCTGCGCGACATGCTGTCGGCGTTCCAGCGCCGCAAGCACAAGCGCAAGCTCAAGGTCGGCGAGGCCCACGAGCTGCTGGCCAACGAAGAAGCGGGCAAGCTGGTGGATCAGGACAAGGTCGCACGCGAAGCGGTGCGGCGGACCGAGCAGCTCGGCGTGGTCTTCCTCGACGAGATCGACAAGATCTGCAGCCGCGAGAACGTCCGCGGTGCCGACGTCTCGCGCGAGGGCGTACAGCGCGACCTGCTGCCGCTGGTCGAGGGCTCGACGGTGTCGACCAAGTACGGGCCGGTGCGCACCGACCACGTGCTGTTCGTGGCCGCTGGAGCGTTCCATCTGTCGAAGGTCAGCGACCTCATCCCCGAGCTACAGGGCCGCTTCCCGATCCGCGTCGAGCTCGAGTCGCTCGGTGTCGAGGAGTTCGTGCGGATCCTGAGGGAGCCCGCCAACTCGTTGCTCAAGCAGTACCGCGCGCTGCTCGAGACCGAGGGCGTCACGGTGCTGTTCGACGACGACGCGATCGCGGCCATGGCCGACGCTGCGTGGCGGGCGAACACGTCGCTCGAGAACATCGGCGCGCGGCGGCTCCACACGGTGCTCGAGCGCGTGCTCGAGGAGCTGAGCTTCGAGGCCAGCGAGCTCGGCGCCCGCGAGATCCGCATCACGGCCGCGTACGTCCACGAGCGCGTGGACGGCCTGCTCCAGGACCGCGACCTCTCGCGGCACATCCTGTAGGAAGCGGCTCACGAGGCCAGGCGGAAGCGCTCGTTCGGCATCGGATCATTGGCCGCCGGCATCGCGGCCCACATCGCCCCCACGCGGTCGCGCAGCGCGTGCACACGCTCCAGCATCGCGACGACGGCGGGGTCGCGGCGGTCCTGCAGCGAGGTCGCGAGCCAGGTGGCGGCGGTCTCGAGATCCGAGCTGCGCTCGGCCGCGTTGGCGATCTCGAGCGCGAGGTCGGCTCGCACTGCGGCGTGGGTGCAGCGGGCGTGGATCGCCGCGGCCATGCGCATCGCCGTCGCGGTGCCACCCACCTTGGCCAGCGCACGCTTGAGCTGCACCCGAAGATCGTTGCCCCAGACCGCCTCGGCGACCTCCTGCGCGGTCGGGCCCGGGACCACGCCGGCCTGCGGCGCGGCGCGGCGGCACCATACCCGCAGGCGATCGTCGGCGACCATGAAGAAGGGCGCCAGGCCGGCGCGTCGGCACGCGGTCGCGAGCGCACGCGGTGTGAACCAGCAGCGTCGTACCGCGCTCAGCACGTCGTCGGCCGCGATGCCCACCGCCTGCAGCAGGTTCGGTACCTCGATGAGTGCGACCCCGGTCGCGCTCAGTCGCTTGGCGATGCCCTCGAGATGGGCGACCGGATCCGCCAGGTGCGGCAGCACGTCGGACTCGACCACGAGATCGAAGCGGCCACGCGCCCGCCAACGCTCGAGCGACGACGACTGCACCTCCACGCCGCTGCTGCGTGCGGTGCGGGCCCACGGGAGCCACGGCTCGAGCGCCACGGCGTTGACGCGGGCGTCGGCGGCGAGCGTCTGGATGCCGGCGACGTCGCGGCCACCGATCTGCAGCACGCGCACGCGTCGCGGGCTCCGTAGCGCTGCCACGGCACGCAGCAGATCCTGGGCGCGCGCGTGGGCCAGCTGCGTTCGGCCGGCGAGGTCGAGCCGCTGCACGCTGCCGTCATCGGCCTCGTACCGCAGTGCGACGTCGTCGCTGCACGCCCGCGCGCGGTAGCCCGCGTCGAGGGCGAACGCGACAGTACCGGTGAGTGCCAGCGTGCATCCGCCGCAGATGCGGGTCGTCACCGCATCGCCCGCGGCGGAGCTCGCCAAGGTGATCGAATCCGCCAGTGCGCTGTCACAGACCGGGCAGGTCGTCATGCCGTGCCTACGGTGCAATGCGTGGGCCGAGATACATGTGCATGGCGTGCTGATTCGGGCCGCCCAACGGGGCGCGCCGCCCGGCGTCGGGACCATCGATCCCGTGATGATCTTCACGCGAAAACCGCGGGCGGCGGGCCTTGCGGCGGGCTAGGGGCGCAATTGCGATTCTGGCACCGAAGCGCCCCGAAGCGGGACGAAGCGGCACATTCGGGTTGTGGGCGTTGTGCCGTATCCGATGAACAGGGGGCTTGCACCCCTTTTGGTTTTGGTGGATTCTCGGAACTGAGATTGCGTCCTGCGGCGGCACTCGGGAGGGCCCGGCGCACGCGCAAACTCGCCCCACGAGCTCGAGCGCGACCCGACGGCCAGTCCCCGGCCCGAGGGTTTCCTCCGATCCCAGCGTCGCCCGGTCCGGGGCGGATCGCCTGGGACAGTGCATCCCAACGTCTCCAGAACAAGGAATTCCACCACCATGCGCACCAAGTTTCTGATTGGCCTCTGTGTTTCCGCCGGCGTCGTGCTGGGCGGCTGCGGCACCAAGAGCGACTCCGGCGACGGCGTCCTCAACACGACCAACGACACCAACGACACCAACGAGGAGTCGTCGGGGAGCGCCGAGGGCGGCTCGGCCGACACCGGCAGCGCCAGCATGACCACGAGCGCCAGCGACTCGGCGACCTCGGGCCCGGCCGACACCGGCAGCATGGACACCACCGGCGCCGCGACGATGACCGGCGGCTTCATCCAAGATCCCGACGGCGGCGGCGTGAGCATCGAGTGCGATCTGTGGTCGCAGGACTGCCCCGAGGGCGAGAAGTGCATGCCGTGGGCGAACGACGGCGGCGGAGCGTGGAACGCCACCCGCTGCTCGCCGGTGGACGAGGCGCCGGCGTCGGTCGGTGACGAGTGCACGGTCGAGGGCACGGGCGTGTCCGGCATCGACAACTGCGAGCTGGGCTCGATGTGCTGGGACGTCGACGGCGAGACCAACATGGGCACCTGCGCTGCCTTCTGCATGGGCAGCGAGGCCGCGCCGGTCTGCAACGACCCCACCACCGACTGCGTCATCGCCAACAACGGCACGCTGATCCTCTGCTTGCCGGTCTGCGACCCGCTGCTGCAGGACTGCGCCGAGGGCCAGGCGTGCTACCCGATCGACGACGGCTTCGCCTGCGCGCCCGATGCGAGCATGGAAGACGGCGCCTTCGGTGCCCCGTGCGAGTTCATCAACGTGTGCGACCCGGGCCTCTTCTGCGCCAACGCCGACGGCGTGCCGGACTGCGGCGGCAGCTCGGGCTGCTGCTCGCCGTTCTGCGACACCAGCGACCCGATGGCGAGCGGCAACTGCCCCGGCGCCGCCGGTGGCCAGGAGTGCGTGGCGTGGTATGACGCCGGCCAGGCCCCTCCCGGCTTCGAGAACGTCGGCGGCTGCCTGATCCCGATGTGATCCGAGGCCAGGCCAGCCGGGCCAGTGACGATCGGCGCTGACGCCGATCGACTGGCCCACCCAACGCGGAGCGGGTGTGGACCCCTCCGCGTTTTTCTTTTGGTTCAGCCGGCGCCGATGGAGGTCCGCCGGGGCCGGGTCTCGGAGGTCGAGCGATTTCAACAGCTTAACGGCACGCCAGGGGAGGTTGGCGAAAAGCAGTTAAAAAAGTCTTGTTAGTTTTGGAGGTTAAGGTATGAAAGATAAGAACGTCGGCTTTGGTGTTTGCTTTCACCCGGCGTCGGAAGGCGGAACCCATGAAGAATCAATGGTGGATCGGACTGCCCGTGCTCGTGATCTCGGGCTGCGTTGCCGGCACGAAGCCCGAGCTCGAGCAGATGACGGCGGGGGACGACGACGGTGCGGGCTCCTCCAGTACGGGCCAGGAGGTGGACGACGGCAACACGTCGATGCCCAACACCACCGCGCAGCAGCCCGACACCGACGGTGACGAGTCGAGCGGCGGCGATACCTGTGGCTTCATCTGTCCGCCCGACATCGGGCCCATCGCCGACTGCGACGTGTGGGCGCAGGACTGCCCCGACGGGCAGAAGTGCATGCCGTGGGCGAACGACGGCGGCAACTCGTGGAACTCGCTCAAGTGCGTCGAGGTCAACGCCGACGCCGGACAGCCTGGCGACGAGTGCCACGTCGAGGGCTCGGGTGTCTCGGGCCTCGACGACTGCGCACTGGGCTCGATGTGCTGGAACACCAACGAGGAGGGGCTCGGCACCTGCGTGGCCTTCTGCGGTGGTACCGAGGCGGCGCCCGTCTGCGACGATCCTCAGAACAGCTGCGTGATTGCCAACGACGGCGTGCTCACGCTGTGCCTGCCGCTGTGCGATCCGTTGGTGCAGGACTGCGGCCCCGAGGAGGCCTGCTACCCGGTCAACGACGGCTTCGCCTGTGCGCCCGAGGAATCGGGCGAGACCGGTGGCAATGGCGACCCGTGCGAGTTCCTCAACGTGTGCGACCCGGGGCTGTTCTGTGCCAACGCGAGCGCGCTGCCGGACTGCCAGGACTCCACCGGTTGCTGCACGAACTTCTGCGATCTGGACGAGGGCAACACCGGCTGCAGCGGTGCGGGGGTCGAATGCGTCGCGTGGTACGACGTCGGTCAGGCCCCGCCCGGCCTCGAGCAGCTCGGAGCGTGCCTGATCCCGGAGTAGTGCGATGGGGATGGTCGCGAGCGCCCCGGCGCCGCTGCGATGTTTGGCGTGGTGGTTCGCAGAGGGCCGCGGGTGCTCGCGTGGGAGAGTTGTCGTGTGGGGATGAGACGGGCGATCGACGCGCGCCGCCGGAGCCGGGGGCGACCGGGGGGTCTTGACCTCCGGCCCGGTGCGCGCGCCGACGCAGTTGGACGAGCGATGGAAGACCGCTGCCAGGAGGGCGGCGGCAGTTGGCTTTGCCGGCGCAGCTCCGGCGCGTGGGGCCTGCGAAGGCCCGACGCGCCCTCGACCATCCGTCACCCGTCGGCGACGCGGAACTCGAACACCGCGTCGAACAGCGGCTGGTGCTGGGGGTCGCCGAGGTGCCAGCGCAGTACGGCCTCGTTGGCGGTGCGGGTCACTGGTTCGAAGTAGAGGAACCCACGCATCTGGGTGCCGGGTGCCAGCGTGCCCCACGGAAGCGCCAGGCGCGGCACGTCGTCGCCGGCCGCGAAGGGCTCGAAGTTCATCGAGCGGCCGGGGTCGTAGCTGCGCTCGAGCTCGCGATCGTAGCGCTGCGCCGAGGCGGCGCCGTCGGCATCGACGGCATCGAAGCTCGCACCCGCGTCGAGCAGCGCGTAGCGGAAGCCGCGGGTGTCGCGGAGCTCGAGATCGCCGGGCGCGAGCAGGATCGGCTGTGGGCCGAGGTTCGCGACCAACACATGGACGACGGCGACGTTGTTGGGCAGCTGCTTGGGTTCGGCGTCCCAGACCCCGGTGGTGAGCACCACGGTGATGCCGGTGGCGTCGTCGTGGACGCTCAGCCGATGCTCACCCTCGGGCGAGACCAGCACGCCCGGGGCGCGGGTGCAGGCGGTGGCCAGCACTACGCATGCCCACGGCGAGAACCGCGGGCGAGCGCGCGGCGAGCTCGAGCGTGACCTTCGCGGCGACACCGTGTCGGGGTCAGGATAGCAGCGTGATGCCGCCACCGTCGTGGAGGATCTGCTGCGCATCGTCCTGGTCGAGATAGCCGCGCCGCAGGTCCTCGTCGCGCAGGTCGTCGAAGCGTCGGCGCACCAGCAGCGCCGCCTCCGCCAGGAGGGGCTGCGCCGCCACGGTCTCGCCGGCGTCCGCGAGCAAGCGCCCGAGGTGGTGGATCGATCGCACGCCGTCGAGTGGGGCGGCGCCGGCCTGGACCAGCGCGACCGCTTCGCGTTCGAGCGCGATGGCGTCGTCGATCCGGCCCTCGCGATCGGCCAGGCGCGCGAGCACATGCAGCGCGCGGCAGCGCGGCGTTCGCAGGCCGTGGGCCTGGGCGGTGGTCGCGACCTGCTCGGCGATCATCGTTGCGTTGGCGGTGTCTTCGTCGGAGGTGCCGTGCACCGCGAGGGCGTAGGCCAGGCGCACGCGCGCGCGTAGCTCGATGCGGACATCGCCGCGCGTCACCGCGACGCGTGCAGCGTCGACCAGCAGCGCGCGCGCGGCTTCGAGGTCGCCGAGGTTGGCCATGACCACGCCGAGCTGGACGATGACGTCGTTGAACTCGCCGGGGTGGCCGACCGCCTCGTGCAGCTCGAGCGCCTTGCGCAAGCAGCGTTCGGCCCGGCGGTAGAGGCCGATCGCCGCGTAGGTCGAGCCGAGGTTGGCGAGCTTGCGACCGGTGAGATAGCGGTCGCCGAGGTCGCGGTCGATGGCGAGCGCGGCCTTGAAACAATCGACCGCCTCTTGGTAGTGCGTGCTGCGGCCCGCGACCTCGCCGAGCGCGTTCAGGAGGTTCGCCTCGAGTCGCGGGTTGCCGAGCTCGCGGGCGATGTCGAGGGCCTCGCCGTAGACGGTTCGCGCGTGGGCGAAGCGCCCCTGCGTGTTGGCGACCTGGCCGATGCTGCGCAGCAGTCGGCAGCGCTGCCGCGCGCCGCGGGGGCCGGCGCCGCAGTGTGCGAGTGCGTCGCGGGCGACCCGCTCGGCCTCGTCGAACTCGCCGCGCATGAACGCCAGCTCGCTCTCGAGCTCGCCCAACACCGCCGAGAACGCGGCCGCCTTGCCCTCGTTCTGTGCCGCGATGCGCTCACGCAGCCTCGGGATCAACCGCTCGGCCTGCGCGATGCGCCCGACCTCGAGGTAGAACCGCAGCAGCCGAATCGACGCGATCACCACCTTCTCGGGATCGCCGAGCTGCTCGGCACACGCCAGCAGCTGTCGGACGTCGGCGCCCTGCGCCCGTCGTCGGCCCCACGCGCGGAGGATCCGTTCACGTCGCAGGAGCGCGTCCCACCGCCGCGGGTCGTCGGCCGCCATCGCGCGCAGGGCCTGGGTGAGAAAGTAATGGGCCTCGACGTTGCCGGCGACCTCGTAGGCGCGCATCGCCGCCCGCATGGCGGGCTCGATGGCCTCGGTGCCGCGATCGGCCTGCAGCAGGTGCTCGGCGATGGGACCATCGTCGTGTTCGGGCGCGTAGTCGGGCCGTGCGCGCCGGAGCTCGGCGCAGCGGCCGTGCAGGCGCTTGGCGGCTTCGGGGGCGATGCTCGCCCTGCAGACCTCGTGGAGGCTCACGGTCGCGAAGCGGAAGCTCTCGGCGTGGGGCGACTGGGTCGCGACGCGCTCGAGGAAGTGACGCGCGAGCAGGTTCTCGAGGCTCTTGGAGACGTTGCGCGCCAGCAGGTCCGACAGCTCCCCCGGCCGGAACGCGCGACCCAGCAGCGCGGCGCCCTGCAGGACCTCGCGATCGCTGCGCGAGAGCTCCTCGATGCCCTCGGCGAGCGCGGCCTCGACCGACGGCGGCAGCTCGATGGTGACGCCGCGCTGGCGCAGCGTGAGCAGGCGCCCGCTCGCACTCCAGCCGATCACGCCGCGATCGAGCAGCGATGCCAGCACCTGCTCGATGAAGAGCGGGTTGCCGCCGGTGCGGGCCAGCACCGCGTCGGCGAGCTCACCGGCGGCGGTCTCGTCCTCGAAGCGGCGCACGATGAGGTCACGGCGGGCGCGTTCATCGAGCTCGCCGAGATCGACGGTGGAGACGTTGGGCTCGCGGCGGATCATCTCGACCCGCAGGTGGCCGGGGCGACCGGTGCTGATGCCGAGGATCGGCCACGGGTGGCGCAGCTGGATCCACTCGCGCAGCAGCAGCACGCTCTGTTCGTCGTGGAAGTGGATGTTCTCGAGCACCACGAGCACCGGCCGTCGCTGCGCCAGCGCGGTGATGAGGCGACGGACCAGCCGCCACAGGCGGTCGCGTCGCGTGAACGGATCGAGCTCGCCGTCCTGGGCGTCCTTCAGGCCCAGCGCCGACGCCAGCGCCTCGGCCAGGCGCGTGCCGTCGGCGACGCCGTGCTCGGCCAGTCGCGCCGCGATCTGCTCGCGCGGGGTGTCGTGCTCGATGCCGAGGAAGCGCTGCAGCAGCTCGAGGAAGACCCCGAGCGGCACGTTGCGGCGCGACCAGCTGCCGGCGGCACGCAGCACCCAGCAGGCGGTGCGCGGCAGCGACGAGATGAAGCGCTCGACCAGGGCGCGCTTGCCCATGCCCGGCGAGCCCAGCACCAGCACCGCCCGCGACTCGCGGCTGCGGATGGCCTCGGCCAGCGCGTCGCGCAGCGCCTTGAGCTCGAGCTCGCGGCCGTAGAGCACCGTGCGACCGCCGGGCACCTGGTGGAGCTTGCGTTCGTCCTCGAGCGCGGGCCCGAGCAGCGGCGCGACATGCTCGAGCTCGTGGTCGACCACCGTCGCGGTGCCCGACACGCCGGCGGCGGGCTCGACGAAGCTGCCATCGCCGAAGCGCCACGCGCGGACCAGCAGCTCCACGAGGTTGCCCGAGACCATCACGGGGCCCTCCATGAAGTGGCGCGCGACGTGGTCGAGCTGCTCGGCGACGCCGCGGCGCAGCTCGGCGAGCACGGGCCCCGCGCCGCTGCGCTGCAGCACCGCGGCGGCGTTGGCCACCACCAGGCCCAGCCGCCAGCCGGGTGCAGCCTCGCCGATGTCCTCGCGCAGCGCGAGCGCGACCCGCAGCGCGCGGTCGGCATCGTCGGCGGTGCGCAGCAGCGTGCCGAACGCGATGATCGCCGCCCGCGGATCGGAGCGCAGCACCTGGGCGTCGCGCTTGAAGGCGATGTCCCGCACCAGCGTGGCGAAGCCCGACAGCTCGGCGACCGGGACCCCCGGCGCGACGCTCGGGGGCTCGAGCGCCGCGTAGACCACGACCACGCGCTGGGCCTCGCGGCTGGTGCGGCGCGGCATCGGCGTGCCGCCGGGATCGACGTCGCGCGAGGGCGCGTCGCCGGGCCCACCGGCGTCGAGCGCCGCGTGGCGGGCGAAGCGGGCCACGAAGTTGGTGAGCACCTCGTCGTCGACCACGGGATCGGCGCGGTGCAGGAACGCCGCGAGGTCGCTCTGCAGCGCGCGGGCGCTCTCGAAGCGCAGCGACAGATCGCGCGCGAGCGCGTGATCGACGATCGCCGCCAGCTCCGGCGGCACGTGGGGCGCGACCTCGTGCAGCGGCGGCAGCACCTCGGTGCGCACGCGATCGAGCGCGGCCATGCGGTCCTTGTCGCGGAACAGCAGCTTGCCGCCGAGCAGCTCGTACAGCACGACGCCGAGCGAGTACACGTCGGAGCGCAGGTCGACCGCGCGGCCGAGCGCCTGCTCGGGCGACATGTACGCGACCTTGCCCTTGATGGTCTCCTCGCCGCCGCTGGCGTTGGGGCCGGTTTCGCTGCGGTCGCCGTCGATGCGACCGAGCGCGTGCTCGCGGGTGCGGGCGATGCCGAAGTCGAGGATCTTCACCTGGCCGGCATAGCTGACCATGATGTTGTGGGGACTGACATCGCGGTGGACGATGCCCAGCGGCTGGCCGTAGTCGTCGTGCTTGCGGTGGGCGTAGGCCAGCCCGGCGGCGACCTGGTGCGCGAGGTAGGCCGCGATCACCGGCGGGAACGCCTCGCCGGCGTTGCGCACCGCGTGGAACAGCCGCATCAAGTCGACGCCCTCGACCAGCTCCATCGCCAGGTAGAAGGTGCCGTGCACCTGGCCGAAGTCGAACACCTGCACGATGTTGGCGTGGTTCAGCGACAGGGCGATCTTGGCCTCGTCGACGAACATCCGCATGAACTCGCGCTGGGTCGCGAAGTCGCGGCGGATCTTCTTGATGACGACGCGCTTGGTGAGGCCCTCGGCGACGCGCACCGTCGCGAGGTAGACCTCGGCCATGCCGCCCTCGCCGAGCAACTCGGTGAGGACGTAGCGCCCGAAGATCTGTGGCAGCTCGCGACTCACAGCGCCTCGATCACCAGGTTGTCGAAGTGGCTCTCGGCTTCCCAGCCCGAGAATGCGAAGTGGTCGTGGCCCGGGCCCCGCAGCGGCGCGGGGTCCTCGAAGTCGAGCAGCGGGCGGCCGTCGACCTCCCAGATGATCTCGGCGCCGGTGCGCGTGACCGCGAAGTGGTAGCGGCGCTCGGGCTCGACCTGTGGCGCAGTCGCGGTCTGTCGGTCGCGGCCGTGCTCGTTCTTCTTCGCGATCGCGTGCAAGGTGTTGTTCCAGCCGCCGAACACCAGCACGTAGCCGCTGGCGACGTAGTTGACCGAGCGTGCCACCGACACGCCGTCGCCGCACAGCTCGACCTTGACGTCGCCCTCCTCGGTCGCGGCCCAGGCGTCGAACTCGATGCGCACGTCGTCGGGCAACGCGAGGTCGAGCCACAGCGGATGGTTGCGGAGGTCGCGGAGCTTGAGCACGCCGTGCTCGATCCACGCACCGTCGGCGGTCGCGTGCCAGCGCTCGCCGAGCGCGTCGCGCTCGAAGTCGTCGCGGAAGATCTCGGTGCCGCCCTGGCCGCGGCTGTTGTACGTGCGCGACTGCTCCTCGCACGCGAGTGTGGTCGCGGCGAGCAACAGCGCGCGTCGCCACTCACCACGTGCGTGCATCGGGGTCCCCCGCCAGCAGGCTCGAGAGCATGTTCCGCGTCGCGCTCGGGGCGTCGTCGGGGATGAGCGCGGTCGCGTCCAGGTCATCGTCGATGCGGTCGAGGGCGTCGGGGAGCGCGGCAGGGTAGAGCAGCATCTCGAGCAAGACCACGCCCGCGCTGAAACGATCGGAGGCCGGGCTCGCGCGGACCTGGCCGCGGCGCAGCTCCGGCGCAAGATAGCGCAGCGTGCCCGCCGGTGCTGCGGCTGCGGTGGGGCCCGCGCTCGGACCCGCGCCGGCGCCCGGCGCCGCGGCGGGGCTCTGGGCCAGCGCCACGCCGAAGTCGGCCAGCGCGATCTGTGAGCCCCGGAACGCCGTCCGCACCAGGATGTTCGCCGGCTTCACATCGCGGTGCACGGCTCCGGCGGCGTGCACCGCCTCGAGTGCGGCTCGCAGCTCGCCGGCGACCCGCGGGAGATCGGCTGGCCCGACCAGGCCGCGCCGCAGCGCCAGGCGCAGGTTGCCGCCGCGGCACAGCTCGAGCGCGATGAGCCGGTGACGCGGCTGCGCGTCGAGCAACGCGACCACGTGGGGGCTGCGCACGCGCGCGAGCGTGCGCGCCTCGTCGAAGAACCGCGCATGCAGCACCCGTCCGGCACCGGCGCGGGCGTCGACCTCGAGCAGGCGCTTGATCGCGACCTCGCGCCCGACGTGGCGATCGTAGGCCTGGTAGACCACCGCGTGACGGCCTCGTCCGAGCGGTCGCGCGAGCTCGTAGCGCGCGAGGCCGAAGGCGTCCTGGCCCTCGAGCTCCTCGAGGCCGTCGAGCAGCGACAGGCCGCGGGCGGTCTGTGGCGTGGGCACGCCGCGGCGCGCGAGCGCCTGGGTCGCGAGCTGCCAGCCCCGCAGCGCGCGGCGATGATCGATGTCGAGCGCGAGCACGGCCTCGAAGTGGCGCAGCGCCGCGTCGGCGTCGCCCTGCTCGAGCAGCTGCTCGCCGAGCATGAGGTTGGTGCGCGCGTGGATGCCCCCGCGGACCCACCGCGTGGCCTCGGTCTGCGGCAGCGACAACACCCCCTGCAGCAGCGCGACGCCGAGCTCCGCGTCGATGGCGTCGAGCAGC
>WBZX01001002.1_pt1 | contig 22714 bp, 18 predicted proteins | sample 5204211 | NCBI WGS metagenome assembly WBZX01 (sample SAMN12344362, study PRJNA552823) | activated sludge metagenome | biome: Activated sludge suspended growth; feature: Nitrification reactor; material: Wastewater; isolation source: activated sludge from nitrification reactor of wastewater... | reverse complement strand
GGGGTGAAGCCGATAGTAGATCCCAAAGAGAAAGAGGGACACCCAACCGAGGAGATTCAGGTGAGCATGGCCAGGATGCGCGGCATGATTGTCGGATATGGCCATCTGCAGGCCCCAGATCATGCCTGCAATGACGCAAAGAACGGCTCCCCGAAAGCTGAGCGATGACGCTTTCATTGTTCCCTCTTGATTGACGGATATCGTTGAGTGCCCGGATGCCGCTCACTCTGTCAGCATTCCACGATGCTCTTCAGGGTAAGCGCCTCGCGGACAACCTGTCGTCAACGATGACATGACACACTGAAACAGTAGCGGCGCAATCCCTGCTTAGCCAGCCGGAAAGCATCCTTGTGGTGTCGGCCGTTGATAGCGCGCGGTCGATCCCTCCGTGGACGACTGTACGAGGTCCGACCGCCACAAATTCAAATCGGTGCAACTGCGACGATAGCTGAGGTTGCTCGGGGGGCGCCTCGGCACGCCGCCGTGCGGGACCGCGATCTTCACCGCACCTTCGGCATCATGATCATGTCCCACGGGCTCGGCACGTCGCCGTGCGGGACCCAGACGAGGGCGGGGGCGTTTAGTGCAAAGGCCTTGTGCAGGGCGTCTTCGAGCTGCTTCGCATCGATGGCCTTGAAGGAGGCGATGCCGAAGGAGTCCGCGAGCTTGGCGAAGTCGGGGTTCTGCAGGTCCGAGGCGATCAGCCGGTTGCCGTAGCGCTCCTGCTGGATGCGCTTCACGTTGCCGTAGGCGCCGTTGTCGAACACCACGACCACGATGGCGAGATTGTGCCGCGCCGCGGTCGCGAGTTCGCCGACCTGATACATGAACCCGCCGTCGCCTGCGATCGCCAGCACCTTGCGGTCGGGCATCGCGGCCTTGGCGCCGAGCGCCGTGCCGAAGCCCCAGCCGAGATTGTCCTGATAGCCCGGCGAGAGGAACGTGCGCGGCTTCTCGACGGGAAAGGCGACGCGCGCCGCGAAGCCCATCTGCGAGACCTCGTCGACGAAGATGCCGTCCTCGGGCAGCGCGTTGCGGATCGCCTTCAGGAAGGAAACCTGCGGCTCCAGCCGCGACAGGCGCTCGGCAAGCCACGCGCGATGGCCTAGGAGTTCGTCGGCGCGCGAGGGCCGCTTGCGGTTGTGTCTGGCAAGTGCGGCGATGAGCGCGCGCAACTGGTGCGCGGCATCGCCCACCAGCGCCACGTCGGGCTTGCGGAAGCGGTCGGGTTCGTCGGGGTCGATGTCGATCCGCACGACCTTGAGCTTGTCGTCGATGCCCCAGTTGCCGTTCTGGATGAAGAAGCGCGTGCCGACCGCCAGCACGGCGTCGGCGTCCTTCCACAGCCGATGGCCGACCGGCATGTCGACGGCCAGCCGGTGCGAGGAGGGGATGACGCCGCGGCCGCGCCGGTAGGACGAAACCGGCGCTTCGAGCATCTCGGCGATTTGAATCACCTCGGCGCCGGCATCGAGCGCGCCGCCGCCCAGGACGAGGATCGGCCGCTCGGCATTGCCGAGGATCTTTGCCGCCGCTTCGATGGCCTCGTCGTCGACCACCTGCGGCGGCAGGGGCAGCGGCGCGTCGGGCAGCGCGACTTCACCGCGCCTGGCCCAGGTGTCGAGCGCGCATTCCAGCGCCACGGGACGCGGCCGGCCCGAGGTCGCCTGCCAGATCGCCTGGCTGACGAGCGTCGGCGCCTCCTGCGGTCCGCGGATGCGCTCCGCCCATTTGGTGATGTGGCGCATCAAACCCAACTGGTCGTGGATCTCGTGCAGATGGCCGTGGCCGCGGTCGATGTCGGCCTGCGGGATCTGGCCGATCAGCCCGATTACCGGCGCATTCATGCCGTAGGCCGTGAGCATCGCGGCACCTGCGTTCAGCAGGCCGGGGCCGGGCACGACGCCGAAGGCCTGCGGCTTGCCGGTGGCGAGTGCGGCGCCCAGCGCCATGTAGGCCGCGGTCTGTTCGTGGCGCGGATGGATCACCCGCAGGCGATCGGCCGCATGGTAGAAGGCGTCGAACAGCGGGTCCTGGTGCAGGCCGGGCAGGGCATAGACCGTATCGAGGCCGTGGCGGAGGAGGGTTTCGACCGTGGCTTCGGCGGTGCTGAGGCGGGGCATCGACTCTCTCTGTGAACGATGAGGAAGCGAACGTGGCGGTGTACGGCTAGATGGCAACGCGTCTCTTACTCTACGCACTCCTGGCGGCCGGCGCGGCAGCGTTGATCCTGGTGCTGCTGGCCTGGGCCGCGGAGCGCCGGCTCGACCGGCTGTCGGCACCTTACATCACCGACGATCCCGCGCGCCTGCCCGATGTCGAGGTGGCGCTGGTCCTGGGTGCGGCGCCCATCGGCCCCGAAGGCGGCCCCAACCGCTATCTCGTCTACCGCCTCGATGCCGCGGCCGCGCTGTGGCGGGCGGGCAAGGCGAAGAAGCTGCTGGTGAGCGGCGACAAGCGGCCGCCCGACGCCAGGGGACAGGTTTACGACGAGCCCGCCGCGATGGAAGCCGGATTGATCGCGCGCGGCGTGCCCGCCAGCGCCATCGTGCGCGACGAGAGGGGCGTGCGCACGCTCGCCTCGGTGCAGCGCGCGGAGACCGAGTTCGGGCAGAAGCGCATGATCATCGTCTCGCAGCGCTTCCATCTCTCGCGCGCCATCTTCCTCGCGCGCGAACGGGACATCGAGGCCTGGGGCTTCGAGGCGCGCGACGTCGTGCGGGCCTATAGCATCCTCACCGAACTGCGCCGCTATCCCTCGGCGCTGCGCGCCTACGTCGACGTCTGGGCCGACTGAGCGAACGGCCCGGCCCTTCCTCAGCCCATGCTGAGTTTCAACACCAGGTCGTTGTAGTCGAAGTCGCTGTGCTGGTTGGCGGCGAGGTCCTCGAAGCCGAACATGTTCTGGCCGTACAGCCGGATGTGGCTCAGCCCGTCGACATTGGCGTTGCCGGCGACGAAGACGTTGCCGCTTTCGGTGGTCAGGGCCGGCGCGTAGTAGCCGCTGCCGCTCGACACCGTCCAGCTCTGGTCGGAGTTGAAGTTGCCGCGGCCGCCCGAGGCGGAGAAGCCCGCGTCCCAATGGGCCGCCACGGCGTTGCGGAAGGCATCGGTATTGCCGTAGGCCACGCCGCCGACGCTCCAGCCGCCGGTCGCCGGGTCGACGTCGATGCGCACGAAATGCACCGTGTTGTTGTTGTAGGCGCTGCCGGCCACGCTGACATCGACGGTCGATCCCTGGGTGAGATAGGTCAGGGCGTCGTTGACCTGGCGCTGGGTCGACGCCAGGGCTGCATTGGCCGACAGCGTATTGTCGACGGTCGCCGTCAGGGCGAGGGTGCCGTTGTTGCCCGTCACCTGGACGCCGAGCGTGCCGCTGCCGGAAACGACGGCGTTGGGCAGTTCCTGCACGGCGCCGTTGCCGGTCTGGATGGCGAAGTGGAGCTGCTGGTCGGCCGGCAGGTAGGCCGCCTGGTCGCCGCTGAACATCGTCGCGCCGCCGTCGGTCTTCACCAGCCCGACGCTGGCGACGACGGCATCCTGCAGGGTGACGCCGCTGCCGGTGTGGCCGTCGCGCCCGATCAGGTGGCCGGACGTGTCGGTCGTATAGGCGAGCAGGGTGCCGTTCGGCAGATTGGACGACAGCACATGCAGGGCGAGCCAGTTGCCGGCCGCGCCCGTGCTGCCCGGATCGAGCTGCAGGTTGTTGCCCGACGTCGATGCGAAACTCATGTCGCCCAGGTTGACGGTAACGCTCAGCGGCGCGCTGGTGGGCGCGCCCGCGAGCGCCGCACCGCTCGACGTGCCTTCCGTCATGGTCACGGTGTAGGTGCCGTTGCCGGGCAGCGCGCTGGCGGCCGTCGTCCACTGGCCGTCGAGATCGGCCTTGCCCGTGACATGCTGCGTCGGCAGAACATGCGCGTTGTCGACGATGCTGACCAGCGCCGTGTTCCCGGCGATGATCTTGTTCGTGTACTGCGACACCTGTCCCAGCACGGTGTTGGTGTAGGGCGCGGCGTCCAGGAACACCGGATAGGTCGGCGCGATGCTGCCGCCGTCGACATAGGCGACGTTGTTGGTGCCGGTCCAGCCGAAGGCCAGCGCCGAGGTCGTGAGGGTGATGGCGGGCGCGGGATTGTCGTAGGTGCCGCCGCTGGGATTGGCGATCGGAACGTAGCCCTGGGCGACCGTGACGCCGGTGCCGTACTGGCCGGCGATCGGCGTGAAGATCGAGCCGCTCAGCGTGCCGGCGACGGGCGCGGCGAACACCGTCTGCGGGATCGAGGGATTGTAGCCGTTGCTCAGCAGGGCGGCGGGCAGCGAGGCATCGGGCATCAGCGAGAAATTGATCTGGCTGCCCACGCCGCCGCCGGCGGTAACGATGTTGATCAGGGCGTTGCCGTCGGTGACGGCCAGCGCCGGCCCGATGCTTGTGGTGGCGTTGTAGGGCTGGAGCTGCCCATTCGTGCCGACGGTGGCGTAGAGGTCGAAGACCTTTTGATTGCCGCCGTTCTTGTCGGCGACGACGAGTTGATACCAGTAGATGCTGTTGGCCGGCGACGTGGCCGGCGTCGGCAGGTTGTTGATCTGGATGAAGCCCGCGATATTGGTTCCCACCGAGGTCGCGGTGAAGCTGCCGCCCGATCCGCCGATGTTGAAGTTCTGGTAGACGTTGGCCGCCGCTCCTGTCCCCGTCGGCAGGGTCACGTACTGGAAGGTGCCGTTGCCGGCATAGATGCCGAGCTTCAGGGTCGCATCGGCGACGAGCTTCGAGCCGAGGTCGAAGCCCTGGACCTGCAGGACGATGGACGACGTCGTGGGCGCGGCGCTCTGGGTCGGGATCAGATAGTCGCCCGTGGGCTTGCCGAGATAATTGGCGCCGACCGGGGGAGTATAGAGCCCGTCGACCTCCTGCGGTCCCCAGGCATAGAGATCGATCTGGCCGACATTGGCGTTCACGCCCGGTCCGGTGGCGAGCGAAATCTGCGGACCCGGGTTGAGCTTCTGGGCGAGCCCGTCCGAGAAGGCCGACGCATAGGCGTTGGCGTAGGTGTAATACTGGAAGCTGTACGGGTCGTTGTGCTGGTAACTCGGTGCGGGATCGCTGGCGGCGCGGTTCTTGTCGAAGGCGTAGGCGGGATCCCAGTTGATGCTGTTGTTGAGGTCGACGGTGCCCGCCAGATTTTTGGCGCCGGGGACGTTGGCGGGATTGGCCTGGCTCGCCTGCGTGTTCCAGTAGCCGGCGGTGAAGCCGGTGAAGAACTGCGTCAGCGCATTGCCCCACTGGGTGTTGGCCGAGACGTTGAACGAATTGGTCGTGGGCGTGGAGCCCGGCGGCTGGCTGCTGCCGGGAATGACGAAGGGCACGGAGCCGGCGTCGGTGGTGTTGTCGAACACGCCGGGAGTCGAGAACACGGCGGTCTTGTAGAGGTAGGCCAGCGCCGAGCCCTGGCCCGGCGCATAGAGGTTGGCGGCCACGTCGCTCTGCTTGATCAGCATGTAGCCCTGGGTCTGGCTGTTGCTGTCGGGCGAGAACAACAGATACGACGCGCCGTCCTGCGTCGTCGTCACCTGCTGGACCGAATAGGAGTAGTAGCCGCCGTTGTGCCAGATCTGGCTGGCATCGGCGGCGCCGGCCGTGGTGCCCGAGAAGGTCGCCTTGCCGGCCGTCGCGACGGCGTCGAGGTACGACGTCCAGTTGCCGGGGCTGAAGTAGTTGCTGCCGAAAGTGCCGTTGGACGGCGAGATGGCGATCGACGGTTTGCCGTCGAGCGGGCTGTAGGGCAGGCCCGACGACGCCGAGGGATAGGTGAAGGATGCGCCGGCCGGGCTGTCGAGCTTGGTCAGGAAATCGGAAGCGTCGAGGCTGAAGCCGCGCGACGTGCCGTTGATCGACACGGCGAGATGCGGGCCGAAGCCCGGAATGTAGGTGATGTCGCCCTGGTCGCCGGCCTTGCCCAGCAGGGCATACTCGAACGCCGCGTAGCCGTAGTGCCACTCTTGCGCGTTCGGCTGCAGCAGCGTCTCGTTCGACCCGATATTCGACGGCAGGTCGATGTGTGGGGGAGGGTCGGAGGGTGTGGGGCGGACGGTGGAGGGGTTTCCGCTTTGCACGACGAGGTAGATCGCCGCGCTGTTCACGGTCGGCGTTGTTGCGTTCGTCAGCGGAATGTTGATCTCGTAGTCGCCGTTCGTTGCGTTGAGCTTGACGGTCTGCTCCAGCGCGCTGTTCAGGACCAGCGGCGTCCAGCTGGATTGTCCCGTCGGCGGCTGTGTCTGGAACAGATACACCCAGCTTCCGTTCAGCGTGTCCGTCCCCGCCGTGCCGTCCGGCGAGCCGGTGACGTACTGCACGAAGTCCTTGCTGAGGTGCATTGTCAGGTTGGTTGCCATTGACCCGAGCTCCCTGCGAACGCTTTACAACCTATTGGCGATCATTTTCGGATCGCCCGGAAACTATGACATGAGAGATGCGAAATGGAGGAGTCAATTATCCGATCATGTGAAGTGAAATTGCGTCGCAAAATGAAAGCGCATGTTCAGTCAAATTCAGCCAAAACCCGCGACTATTGGCGCGTGGGCCATTCCTGCTGCACGCGGGAGGGCTGCAACTATTAAGGGTAAAAATACCTGGAAAAATCGCCGCTCCGGGGCCCGAAAGCGGTCGGGAGGGGCATGTCAGCCGAGGCGAAGCAGCGGCACCGCCGCCGCGGCCAGTAGCACGGCGGCGAGGCGCGTGCGGGTGAGCGGTTCGCGCAGCCACAGCACGGCGATCAGGATGGCGAACACGGCGCTGGTGTCGCGCAACGCGGCGGCCGGCGCGATGGGGGCGTGGGTCCACACCCAGAGGATCAGCAGATAGGAGACCATCGACGCCACCGCGACCGGCAGCGCGTAGAGCCACTGGCCTTGCAGCTGCGGCCACACGGGGCCGTTGCGGCGCTGGCGCCAGCACATGGCGAGCGCGTTGCAGATCGAGGCGACGAAGCCGTAGGCGAGCGGCGAACCCGCGGCGCGCACGCCCTGCGCATCGCAGAGGATGTAGGCCGCGGTACTCGATCCGGCGAGGGTGGCCCAGCCCATCGCGCGCAGCACGAGGCGGTCCTTCCTGGGGCCGGGGCCGCGCGAGGCATCCCCTTTCATACCGTCCCAGGCCAATATGCCGAGCGCCCCGGCGATGACGGCGATCCCGGCAAACGCACCCCCGCCCACGAGATGGCCGGTGACCAGCGCCGCCAGCGGCACGACGAGCAGCACGGCGAGCGCGCGCACCACGGGATAGACAATGCCGAAGCCGCCCAGCTCGTAGGCGCGCAGCAGGGCGCTCACCGTCACGAGGTTGAGCAGCGCCGAGCCTGCGATCCACGGCCACGCACCGGCCGCGGGCAGGCCGGTCCACAGCAGCAGCGGCGCCACGAGGAGCGCGCCCAGCACCATCTGCGCCATCATCGCCTGCGCCGGATGGCGGTTGCCCTTCACCGCGGCATTCCAGCCGGCATGCAGCAGAGCGCTCAGCAGGGCGGCGGCGACGTCGAGAAGGCTCATCGTCATCGTCCGATCAGCGCGGCAGCGAGACGATCACCACGGCATAGCGCGCGGGCTTGGCGGTCGGATTGCGATAGGCGATCGGCCGGTCGAGTTCGAGCGCAAGACAATCGCCCGTGGCGAGCGTGTGCCGCACCTTGCCGAGCGTGACCTCGATCGTTCCCTGCAGCACCCAGATCTGCTGGTGCGTCGCCGTCTGCCGCGCGCCGCTCTCGTAGGCCACGCGCGCGCCGGCGGGAAACGACACTTCGACGAGCTGGATCGGCGAGGGGAAGCCCTGTGGCGAGACGTTGCGCCGGAGATAGCCCGACGCCGGATCGCGCCATTCCTGCTGGGCCGCGCGGCGCGACACCGGATCGGGAGGCGCCGCCGCCGCGGCGGGCGCGTCGAACAGCGAAGCCAGCATCACGCCCAGCCCCGTCGCCAGCCGCTCCAGCACCACGGCCGTCGGGCTGGTCTCGCCGCGCTCAATCAGCGAGATCATCGACCGGCTGACCCCGCACGCCTCCGCCAGCGCTTCGAGCGACAGCCCGCGCGCCGCCCGCAGCTCCCGCACGCGGGCGGCGATGCGGTCGTTCACGGAGGAGGCGTTGGAGGCAGGAGGCATTGGCGTCGTCCAATATAATGGACGATTCATCGCTTATACTGGATGGCGGAGTCAACCGGGAGCGGGTATCGTTGTTTCCGGTAACAATTACAGTCGCATAACCGGAAACAAATCCGGTATTGTTACCGGAAATAAATCCGTCTATGTTTCCGGTAACATGAAAAAAGAAGTGCCGAAATCTCCCAGTCCATCGGTCCGTGAAAGGGTCGCGCAGTCGCGCGAACGGCGTCGCCGCGCGGGTCTGAAGCGCGTCGAGGTCTTCGTGCCGACCGACAAGGTCGATCTGGTGAAGGCCTATGTGGCGCAGTTGCGCGAGGGGGCCGATTCGGAGACCAGGGAGAAGGTGCGCCAGCTTCTGGTGAAGGCGTACCGGAACTACCACGCGCAGTATCTCGACAACATCAAGGTCGATCCCGACAGGGCGGACTTCGCCGACGCCGCCATCGTCGCGGCCGCTCTCATGCATCGCGGCAATGCCGAAGCCTACAAGCTCGGCCGGCAGATCCGCAGCCTGGTCCGCTGATGCCTCTGACCGACTTGCAGCGGATGGTGGCGAGGGTCATCCGCCCCTACCGATCGACCAGCAACTTCGTCGGAGGAGGGGCGGCGCTGAACCGGCGCTGGTCGCGCATCTCCGACGATCTCGACCTCTATACGGAAAGCCGCACCTTGCCCCGGAGCGCCCTCGACGAGATCGAGGCATTGCGCGGCGCCGGCTCGCCTACGGCACGCCGACCCGCTTCAGTCTTCCCAGGCCGTACTCGTCGAGGTCCTCGATCGTGACTTTGGCTGCCTTGCCGTCGGGGCCGATCAGGAAGCTCACGCCCATGCGCGCCTTGGGCGCCTCGGCCATGGGGCTGTAAACGAACACGTCGCGATTGAAGTGCGTCAGCGGGAAGCGCTTGCCGGCCGGTCCGAGCTGCAGGTAGAGCGATCCGCCGGAGTCCACCACCCTTGCGCCGCCGACATAGTCGTTGTCGTAGTCGCCGAGATAGGCCGCGGCCGGCAGCGCCGCCGCGGGCGAGGCCGGCGGCGTCGCGTAGGCGAGGCTGGGCTTCATCATCTCCTTGTAGAGAGCGTCGAAGATCTGGTTGTCCTGGGCCACCCAGTCGCGCGTCGGATGGCCCTTGAAGACCAGATCGAAGAAGGTCGCGCCGATTCCCTCGGGCACGCCGCTGGGAAAGGCGTTGGCCAGCACGGCGATGGCCAGCCGCTCGCCCGGGATCAGGTGCGCCATCGTCCGCGCCCCGGCGCTGAACGCCCCGGCATGGCTCAGCTCGATGCCGTGCTCGCGATAGTCGATGGCCCAGCCGTAGCCGTAGAAGCTCGCCGCACCCGTCGCCGGATCGATGCGGCGCACGATGGCGGGCACTTGCGCCTGTTGCAGCGCCGCCTTGTGGATCAGCGGGCGGCCATTGTACTGGCCGTCGGCCAGCAGCAGGCGCAGCCACTGCGCGATGTCGCGCGCGTTCGAGCTGACGCCGCCGGCCGGCGCCTGCGCATCGGCATTGCGCCGCGTGAAGGACGCCCAGCTTCCGTCGACCGGCACATGCAGGGCGGCGCGGTTGGTCCGGTTCTCGAAGTCGCGATAGCGCGAGCTGGTCGAGGTCATGCCGAGCGGCTTGTAGAGCTTCTCCTCGGCCGCTTCGTCCCAGGCCAGCCCCGAGGCGCGCGCCGCCGCGACCGCGCCTTCGGTCAGGCCGAAATTGCTGTAGGCGTAGCCGTTGCGGAAACTGTAGGCCGGCTTCGCCAGCCGCAGCCGGTGCAGGATCTCGCCCTGGGAGTAGCCCAGCGGCTCGATGTCGTTGCCGATGTCGCCGGGCAGGCCGCTGCGATGGGCGAACAGGTCGCCGACCGTCACGGCGTCGGCCGCCAGCTCGCCCTGCATCGTGAAGCCCGGGTCGATGTCGCGGATGCGGCTGTCCCACGAGACCTTGCCGTCGCTGACCAGCGCCGACACGACGGTCGAGGAGATCGGCTTGGAGAGCGAGGCGAGCTGGAACACCGTGTCGGCGTCGACCGTCTCGGGCTTGCCGACCTGGCGCAGGCCGAAGCCCTTAAGGAAGACGACCTCGTCGCGGTGGACGACGGCGATCGACAGGCCGGGCATCAGCTTCTTCTCGACGACCTGCTGGGCGAAGGCTTCGAGCTTGGGCAGCGCCGCGGCGACCTTTTCCTTGGTCGCGGTCTCGGCCCGCAGCGGCGAGGCGATCAGCGGCGCCGCCAGAGGAGAGGCAAGCGTCGCGGCGACGCCGGCGAGAAGGGTTCGCCTGGAGGGTTTGCGCATGGGTCGGCCGTCCTTCTCCGGTTCAAAGTCGAAACTCGATGGCAGGGCCCCGATCATAGCGGGAAGCCGAACCGCGGGCTCCTGGTGCGGCCATGACAGCAGCCGATCGCGTCGGGATTTTGGCAAGCACGATCGCTTTCGCTTCCCGGCAGACGGGACGACACCCGGAAACAGGATGACACAGGGATTGCAACGAGCGGCGGGCCATTCGGTTGATACTGATCGCAATGGAGGATCCGTATGAGAATCATGCTGTCATTGATGACTGCCGCGCTCGTTCTGCCGGCAACCGCGGCGCTGGCCAAGGACCGGCCGGTCACCGAGGCGGAACGGCCGAAGCTCGAAGCGGCCCTCAAGGAAGTCGGCTGCAGCGGCGGCGAAATGGAATTCGACGACGACAAGGGAGCCGCCCATCCGAACGGCAAGTTCGAGGTCGACGATTCGACCTGCCAGGAAGGCAAGAAGTACGACCTGACGTTCGATCCGTCCTTCAAGCTCCTGACCAAGAAGCTCGACTAGCGACGGAGCGGCCCTCTCAGCCCGTGCGCCCGCCGGGAGGCCGGCCGCGCCGCGAGGCGATGCCGACGACCAGCGTGACGGCGACCATCAGGCCGGTGATGACGACCAGCGTCGCCGGTAGGGAAACGGCGGTGAGGACGGCGCTGGCGAAGATGACGCCGACGGCGTTGGCGGTACGCAGCAGCGCGAACACTTCGGCGCGCCGCTGCGGCGGCGCCAGCGTGTCGAGGATCAGCGAGTAGTAGGTGGCCAGCGGCGCCAGCACCGAGCCGACGAGGACGGCGCCGGCGACGGTGGTGGCGACGGAGAGGTTGAGCGCCGCGAGGGCCGAGCCCGCCGACATGACGGCGAGCTGCGCCAGCACGACCGGACGCGAGGCCATGCGGTTGCGCACGCTGACCCAGATGCCGCCTGCCACCGAGGCGAGACACAGCGGCACCGTGAACAGGATCGCGAGCGCCGGCTCGTAGCCGAAGTTGAGCGCCAGCGCGACGGCGCCGATCTCGATGGCGGCAACCGTGGCGCCGCCCGCGGCGGCACAGAGCAGCCAGAGCAGCAGCGACGGACTGAGAAGCGAGCCGCTAGGACCGTGCACGGCGTCGAGATGGCCCGATCCCGCGCCCGGCACCAGCAGGGCCGGCAGTGCGCCCACGAGGGCCAGCGCCAGGATGCCGAAGGCGGGCGAGAGCGTGCCGATGCCCGACGCCACCACGGGCGCCAGCACGAAGGTCGTCTCGTTGAGCGTGGCCGCGATGCCGAGCGCGCGCGGCATCCGCGACGCCGAGGCGAGATGGTTGAGGATGGCGCGCAGATAGCCCGATGCCGCGCCGTTCACCAGCCCCGCGACGGCGGCAAAGGCAACGAGCCAGGCGAAGGGCGCGCCATAGGCCGCGAGGAGCGCGACCGCCACCAGCGCCACGGTGCGGACGGCAACCAGCAGCCTGAGGAAACGCGCCAGCGGAAACGAGGCACCGAGCCGCGCGATGGGAATGCCGCCGGCCACCTGCGCCAGCGTCATCGCCAGCATCATGGCGGCGCCGCCGCGCGTGTCGCCGGTGAGGCCGAGCGCCACGAGCGAGAAGGCGATGGGCCCCGCGGCCTGCGGAAAGCCCAGGGTGGCCGACGAGACGTACCAGCGCAGCAGCGGTCCGCGGCGGGAAGGCGCGTCGGCAGGGCCGGAGCCGTCGGTAGAAAGCGTGTGGTGGCTGGTCATCCTCGGTCCAGGGGCTCTGCCGCAGCCGGGACTGTCGGACGGGCGCACCATGGAACGAATGGGAGGCGCGAGGCAACGCGCAAAGAATTCATGGCCGCCGGCGCAACGAAAACGCCCGCCCCTTGCGAGGGCGGGCGCTTCGTCGAGAGCGGGCGAGTGCCGGCCGGCGGGCAGCCGGAAGCGTCAGGTGCCGAGCAGATAGTCGGCGGTGTTCGCCTTGATGCTGATGACGACGTCCTGGAAGTCGTTGTCGCCGGTGGCGGCCGGCAGATCCTCGAAGCCGATCAGCAGTTCCTTGCCGCCGGCGGAGGTGCCGGAAAGGACCTGTTGTGCGTCGGCCGGATTGAGCGTCGACAGCGAGTGGAAGATGGAAGCGCCGCTGAGCGTTCCCAGCGTCGCACTTTGCAGGATCGGCGTGTTGCCGTCGTCCACGTCGAACGGCGTTCCCATGCCCGGCGTCACGAACGACAGGTTGTCCGGCAGCGCACCGAACTTGCTGAAGCCGTTCTGGATCAGGAAGAAGGCCACGCGCTCGCCGGCCGCGGGCGTGCCGAGATCGACGGTGCGGGCGCCCGGCGCCACGTTCAGCGTGTTGTTGAACAGGATGTTGACGTCGCCGACCGTGCCGTCGGCGGCGATCTTGTAGTAGCCCAGCGTGTTGGCGTAGGCCGATGCGGCGGACTTCAGCTGCGCCGTGAAGCCCACCGTTCCGTCGCCGGTCAGGAACGGCTCGTTGGCGATGCCGTTGATCTTCGCCGCGTCGACCCGCGTGCCTTCCGACAGGGCCGGCAGGAAGTTCTGGAAGGTCAGCAGCGTGTGGGCGTCGGGGCCGGTGCCGCGCGCCACCGTCATGAAGTCGCCGCCGGAGTGATCGCCTTCCACCTGGAAGGTCGTGCCGCCGATGGTGACGTTGCTGACGGGTACGCCGGTCGCGCCAGCCGAACCCGGCGCAACGACGACGTCGCCGCGTCCGACAAGCGTGCCGGCAATGTCGATCGTATCGTTGGTGCCGAAGCTCGCCATCGTGTCGCCGTTGAGGTCGGACAGCGTGTCGCGCACCGTGTCCGCGCCGTCGACGGTGTTGAAACGGTCCGCACCGGCGCCGCCACTCAGGAGATTGGTGCCCGTGCCGCCATAGAGCGCGTCGTCGCCGGCGCCGCCGCTGAGCGTGTCGTTGCCGTCGCCGCCCGCGAGTACGTCGCTGCCGGCATCGCCGTTCAGCGTGTCGTTGCCGCCGCCGCCGTCGAGCGCCTGGCCGGCCGCGGCGGCGAACATCGTGTTATGGCCGCTGTCGCCGAGCTGCGACTGGAGCCGCTCGACCTTCACGTAGTCGACGTCGAAATAGTAGCTCTTGTTCTCGGCCGGGGTCTTGGCGAGCAGCAGCGTCGGATCGGTGATGTCCGGTCCGTCGGGGTCGCCGGGGTTCTTGTGCCACGGCCCGCCGTTCGGTGGATTGGTCTGCGGCGCGCCCCACAGGTTGATGTGAAGCTGCTGCGGCTTGGTCGGCACATGCTGGGTATCTTCGCGGATCTGCTTGTCGTCGACGAACCAGCGCACCACCGTGGGCAGCCATTCGAAGCGATAGACATGGTCCACGGCCAGCCCGCCATCCACCGCAATCGAAAGCGGCGTGCCGCTTGCCTGATGCTTGAAGACGTTGGTCGAGATCTTCGCCATCTGGGTGGTGATGATCTCGAAGTCGATTTCGTCGTGTACCTTGTTCCCTTGGCCCACATCGAACTTCTCGTACGAGAAGAAGCCGGCGATCATGCCGCCCTGGTTGCCCTCGAACCGGAACTTGCCCTCGAAGGCGAGACCGCCGCCGGTCAGGTCCCACGCCTGAGTGGTGATCGCTTCCGAGCCGTAATAGGAATTGGACTGCGCGCCGGGGTTGTCCGGCGGCGGCGGCGTGTAGGTGTCCATCTTGATGCGGGCCACACCGCCTTCGGCCAAGGGCAGGCTCTGCCGCATCTGGGTCTGGCCGAGGAAGGACGAGTTGTTGTTCTGGCTCCAGTGGTTGTAGTCCCAGTTGGCGGCGTTGAGGGGGCCGCTGACCGAGAAATCGTCCTGGAAGAGGACGGCCGATGCTGGAAGTGGTGCGGACATCTACTGCTTCCTTTTACTTACTTAGTGAGTCCCCGAGGCAGGAGCTTGCTTAACACCAGGACAAGGCCACCCGTCACCATCCACGCGTGGAAAGTCTCGGAATTCCGCTCTTTTCCAGAAAAAACGAATGAAAATCGGCCAAATCCAGGCGGCCGTCGGGCAGGTCGCGGCGTGCCCTGGCAACGGAAGCCGGTTCCGCCCTTTTCGGCCAGCCGGAGGATCGGCGGGGAGCGCGACCGCAAGGACTGTTCGAGGAACACGAACCGAAGGTTCGGGCGAATGGCGCGTTCGGGGGCCGGCACCGGCACTACATTGCAGGGCGATCGCACCGCCGAGGTGCCACGGCGCAGGCCCGGCCGCGACGTCACGCAAGAAGGAGACATCATGATTCCCGGCAACATCGCCAACTTCAACGGCCAGCGTCCGGTCATAGACCCCGACGATTCGGTGATGCTCCTGATCGACCATCAAAGCGGCCTGTTCCAGACCGTCGGCGACATGCCGATGCCGGCGCTGCGCAATCACGCCGCGGCGCTCGCCAAGATGGCGACGCTCTGCAAGATGCCGGTCATCACCACCGCCTCGGTGCCGCAGGGCCCCAACGGGCCGCTGATCCCGGAGATTCACCAGAACGCGCCGCATGCGAAGTACGTCGCGCGCAAGGGCGAGATCAACGCCTGGGACAATGCGGATTTCGTCGCCGCCGTGAAGGCGACCGGCCGCAAGACGCTGATCGTCGCCGGCACCATCACCAGCGTGTGCATGGCCTTCCCGGCGATCGCCGCCGTCCACGAAGGATACAAGGTCTTCGCCGTGGTCGATGCTTCCGGCACCTATTCCAAGATGGCGCAGGAGATCACGCTGGCGCGCGTCGTGCAGGCCGGCGTCGTGCCCATGGATACCGCGGCCGTGGCCTCGGAACTGCAGCGGACCTGGCATCGCCCCGATGCCGCGCAATGGGCCGAGGTCTACACCAAGATCTTCCCGCCCTACGCGCTGCTCATCGAGAGCTACGCGAAGGCCCAGGAGGTCGTCGCGAAGAACGAGAAGCTGGACTCCGAACGCGCCTGACCGGCGCCGCCGCGGCCCTGCAGGTCACTCCCACAGCGCAATAGAGGAAACAGAATATGGCTAGCGAACCGATTCGCGATCCCGTCAAGGATCGCCTGCTGACCCCGAAGAATTCGACCTTCGTCATCATCGACTATCAGCCGGTCCAGGTGAATTCGATCGCCTCGATGGACCGGCAGCTTCTGGTCAACAACATCGTCGGCGCATCCAGGGCCGCGGTAGTCTACGGCCTGCCGATCGTCCATTCGACGGTGAACGTGAAGACGGGCCTGAACAAGCCGCCGATCCCGCAGATCCGGAAGGCGCTCAAGGGAATTCCGACCATCGACCGCACCACGATCAACTCGTGGGAGGATGTCGAGTTCAAGGCCGCCGTCGAGAAGACCGGGCGCAAGAAGCTCATCATGACCGCGCTCTGGACCGAAGCCTGCCTGACCTTTCCGGCGATCGACGCGCTGGCCGAGGGCTACGAGGTCTATGTCGTCGCCGACGCGGTCGGCGGCACGTCGGTCGCGGCCCACGAAGCAGCCCTTCGCCGCATCGAACAGGCCGGCGGCAAGATGATCAGCGTGCCGCAGCTCTTCTGCGAACTGCAGCGCGACTGGGCCCGCAAGGAAACGGTGCCGGACTTCATGTCCCTGTTCATCGAGACCGGCGGCACCGCGGGTATCCAGTTCGCCTACGACAAGACGGAGTAGCGCGCGACGCGCGGAGGAACGACCGGCCCCCGAAAGGAACTGGCAGATGGACGAACTTTTCATGGTCGTTTCCCTCCGCGCGAAGAAGGGAAAAGAAGAGGAGCTGCGGCGCGATCTGATCGCCGTGGTCGAGCCGTCGCGGAAAGACGAGGGCAATCTGCGTTACGACCTCTTCGTCGACGAGAGCGATCCGGGTCGCTTCGTGTTCGTGGAGCACTGGGCGTCGGCCGAGGCGCAGCACAGGCACCATACGCAGGGGCCGCACATCCAGCGGTTCCATGCCGGCGGCATCGAGAACGTCGAAGCCGTCGAAGTCATGCACAGGCTCCATCGCATCGCGTGAGCGGCGGCGCCGGCGGCGGAGAGGTTCAGCGGGCGGCGGTTTCCCAGCCCGACCTGGCGTCGAAGATGTCGACCAGATGGTCGATCACGGCCCGCACGCGCGTCGGCAGCCGGCCGTTCGGCGGACGTATCGCATAGAGCGTATCCGGCACGGGGCGGTCGCCCGGCAGCGCATCGATCAGGCGGCCGTCGCGCAACGCGGGCGCGGCAACGAACATAGGCAGGACGGCGAGGCCGAGCCCGGCGATGGCGCCGTTGCACAGGACCTCGGGATTGTTCGCGACCAGCGGCCCCCGCACCGGAATGGTTCGGTAGCTGCCGCGCCGCGCCGGCGATTCGAACTGCCAGACCTTTGAACTCAGGATGTTCGTGTAGGTCAGGCAGGCGTGACCGGGAAGGTCGTCGACCGTCTTCGGCAGGCCGGCACGGTCGGCATAGTCCGGGCTGCAGCAGACGACGCGGTGACTGACCGCCAGCTTGCGCACGATCAGCGAGTCGCTGCGCGGCGCGCCCATGCGGATCGCGATGTCGTAGTTCTCGCTGACCTTGTGATCGTAGAGACGGTCGTCCAGCACCAGGCTGACGACGAGCTGCGGATGCCGCTGCGCCAGGCCGATCAGGCTCGGCGCGAGGCGAAGCGTGCCGAGCGTCATCGGGCAGGCGATCTTGACGTCGCCCGCGATGGCTTCGCGATCCTGCGCGACCAGGTCCGACGCCTTGTCGAGGTCGGCGACGATCTCGCAGATTCGCCGCGAGTAGGCGATGGCATTCTCGGTCGGAAAGAGCCGATGTCCGGTGCGCTGGAACAGCTGCACGCCCAGTTGCGCTTCGAGATCCGAGACCCGCTTGCTGACGACGGATTTCGAGATCTTCAGGCGTTCCGCCGCCGCACTGACACTCGATGTTTCGACGACATGCAGGAACGTATGAAGGTCGTCCAAGCGGAACCTCATCGTTCGACCATAGCGAACAGCGACAGTTCGGGACAAGCGAGCCATCGGATCGTCCGCGCTTAAAAGCGATACGTTGCGGCTACCGCGACGAAATCGACATCGCGTCCACCCGCACTGCGCAACGTGTCACCTGCAGTGAAGTGGACGTAGCTCGCTTCGAGCAGAATGTGCCGGTCGATCTGCCAGGCAATGTCGAGCGCGATCTGGTTGCCGATGTAGGAGCTGCCCTGGCCGGCCGTGCCGGGCACCGCGACGAACGGCTCGACATAGATCGCGTCCTGCGTGGTCTGGCGCCACAGGAAATCCCAGCCCAGGGTTACGGCGACGTTGCGGAACGGCCGGATCGCGAGCGAGGGCTGCAGGTCCATGACGTTGGCCGGTGCGACGAGGGCCGCGGCATTGAAGTAGGCGAGCTTGGGATAGAGCGCGTTGAAGGTGCCGACGGTGCGGCCGCCCGGCGTGCTGTCGCCGCTGGCGATGTCGGCCTTGAGGCCGAGGCGCGGCGACCACGGCGTTTCGCGGAACGTGTATCCGGTGTTCGACGAGACGGTCCAGGCGAGGATCTGACGGTTGGCGAAGGAGCCGAACTGCCACAGCGCCTCCCAGTCCCAGTCCCATCCTCCCGCGACGCCGAACAGCCTGAGGCCGATCGATTGCCGCGTCTCCTGGCCGGCCGATCCGGCGAAGGCGCTGCGGGCATTGTCGTAGCCGAGATAGTAGAGGTCGAGCCCGCGGCCCGGTGCGAACATCGCCGTGGCGTAGAGGCCCCACAGCGCCTGGTTGGTGTTCGACGGGTCGTCGAAGACGCCGAGCCGGTTGAGCACGGGACGCACCGCCAGCGCATCGATGCGGAAATTGCCCATCTCGGCATGGAGGCGAAAGCCGTCGAAGGCGCGGCGGACATTGGGCGCGTCGCGGATGGCGACGATGCGCTGCGAGCCGAAGGCCATCTCCTGGCGTCCCGCCCGCAGGATGGGCGCGAGGCCGATCTCGGGGGCGAGCGGCACGCGGAAGTCGACGAAGGCCTGCTGCACGTCGAGCTGGTCTTCGTAGGGCGGGGCGGCGAAGTCCTTGCCGAAGGCGAAGTAGCTGCCGAGCTGAACGAACGCCCGGAAGCCGTCGCCGACATGGAGGTCGCTGTTGATCAGGAAGCGTTGCAGGAGATAGCCGTTGGGCTTCGCGCCGAACAGGCCGAAGTCCGGCGCCGAATAGTACTCGAAGCGCTCGCGCAGCTCGCCGCCGACGCTGAGATAGATCGGATAGTCGCGGTCGAGGACGATGTGCTTCATCGGGTCCCAGTAGTCCCGGGGCGCCGAGGGATCGGCGAGATAGCGATAGTCCTCGTCGTAGCGGAAGAGCTTGAAATCGGGCGGCGCGCCGGGAGCCGCCGGCGGCGGCGGCGGCGACGGCGCGGTCTGGGCGGCGGCGGCCTGCGGCAGCAGCAGGAGCGCGGTTGCAAGGCAGGCGAGGGCGCGGGCCCGCAGGGAAAACGACTGTCGCAGGGCTCGCATCCTCTCGTCGGGACGTGTCGTCGAGACGTGTCGTCGAGACGTGGAGGCACCGCCGGTGAGGTCCGCCGGCACGCTGCCGTGCGATCAGTGTGACGCCGGGCGCCGTCCGGGGGCAATCGTCCTTCGGACGAACACGGCGTTCGTGACGGCCGAACAATCGGGTCGACGGTATTCGTCGACCGATGGCGTCGTCAGTCGCTGATGGTGTCAGTCGATGACGTCGGCGGTGACGTCGAGCGGGGCGGCCACGACGTCGCCGGCCACCGGGACGACCTTGACTACGGCGCTGCTCACGCGCACGGGGGCTGCGACAACGCCGCAGCCGGCGACGCCCAGCGGGAGGGCAAGCACGGCCGTCAGGACCAGCATCGCGCCGGCACGGCGGCCGCGGCGACGATCGTCGGGGGCGGGGGAGGAGGAGTCGGGGCGAAGGTACTCGGTCACGCGTCTCACCTTTCATCGGGCAGGGCGCGGCAAGGCGGCCTGTCCCGCAAGCATCCGACATACAACGCCGGCAACCCCCTTCGAGTTGCCGGCGCCGCGCGCGAACCGCCGGGCGGGAAGGGAGGCTGGCCGGAGCCGGCGAAGACCTCCTCGATCTTCGCTCCGGCGGGGCCGCTCGCGCATAGGTAAAAACAAGTTCTGGCGCTCTATCAATGCGAGTGCTGACAGTATCGGCCTCCAGGACATGGCTCCAATGTGAGTCATTATGAAATGCGTCGTTGCCAGCGCCGGTCGAAGGTGATCTAGGTGGAGGCTCGGAGCGGGAAGGGACATGTCATGGCACGAAGCCTCAATGCACCGCTCAGCCCACACGAAGAAGTTGCGTTGCGTCGCGTCGCTCTCGGCATGGGGCCGAAAGACGTGCTCTCGACCAGGGCCGCGACGCGGCTGATGAGCCTCGAACTGATCGAGGTCTCGGGAGCGGGCGTGCGGCTAACGCCGGTCGGCCGGGAGCGCTATTCGGCGTTGCCGGACGCGTCGATCCCGGAGACCGGCGAAGAGGACAGGCGGCAACAGTAGAAGCTTCCGGCGCCGGACCGCGGACGGCCGCGACGGGACGCACTGGACCTCGCGCGAGGTTATGGAGTATCGCCTTGTGCGGTGGAACCCGCATGCGTCGCGGGACGTAGGGGTGGGGCAGTCAGGCGTCATGGTGGAGCACAAGTCCGACGGGACGGAGACCGCGTCGGATGCCGATATCGTTGCGTTGAAGCCGGGCACCCGCATCGGGCGCCACGAGGTGCTGGCCGTGCTGGGCCAGGGCGGCTTCGGCATCACCTATCGCGCCAGCGACAGCCAGCTGCACCGCGACGTCGCCATCAAGGAATACCTGCCGACCCTGCTGGCCTACCGCTCCAACGGCCGGACCGTGCAGCCGCGCTCGACCAAGGTCGCGGAGGATTTCGCCTGGGGCCGCGACCGCTTCGTGGCCGAGGGCCGCACCTTGGCCAGCCTGCATCACGCGCCGGGCATCGTGCGCGTCTTCGACTTCCTCGAAACCAACGGCACCGCCTACATCGTCATGGAGATGCTGCGCGGCGACACGCTGGAAGCGCGCATCAAGTCGGGCCCGCCGCTCGACGGCGCCGCGGTCGAACGCATCCTGCGCACGCTGCTCGACGGGCTGGAACAGGTGCACGATGCGGGCTTCCTCCATCGCGACATCAAGCCGGCCAACATCCTGCTCGACGCCAGGGGCAATCCGACGCTGATCGACTTCGGCGCCTCGCGCGCGGCGATGACCGGGCGCACGGTCGCGATGACCGCGATCTTCACGCCGGGCTATGCCGCGACCGAGCAGATGACCTCGGCCAAGCAGGGGCCGTGGACCGACATCTATGGCCTCGCCGCCACGCTCTACCATGCGATTGCCGGCGAGCCGCCGCCCAACGCCTTCGACCGCCTGCTCGACGACGAGTACAAGCCGCTGGCCCGCCTCGCGCCGCCCGGCTTTTCGCCGGGGCTGATCGCGGGCATCGATGCCGGCCTCGCCGTGCGCGCCTCGGACCGGCCGCAGTCCATCGCGGGCTGGCGGGCGCTGCTGTCGATGTCGGCGGCCGGCGCGGCCGACGCCACGCAGATTTCTCCCTCGCGTTCGATTGAGGGGCGTTCGCTCGACACCGACGCGACGATGCTGGCACGGTCGCCCACGGCGTCATCACCATCATCGTCGTCGTCGCCGGCATCGCTGGCGCTGTCGTCGACGATGCAGCCCGCGCCGCCCGCACCACCGTCCTCCACAGCGCCGTCATCCTCGCCGCCGCGCAGGAGCCGCGCGCCGCTTTACGCCGGCGTCGCCGCCGCGGTGCTGCTGCTGGCGGGCGGTGGCGGCTATCTCGCCCTGACGTCGCCGTCGAAGCCCGAGCTGCCGACGCCGCAGGCGGTCGTCCTGCAGGACCTGAAGGTGGAAGACCTCGAACGCGCGCTGGCGGAGCGGCGTGCCGCGGATGCGGCGGCGGCGGAGAAGCGGCGTCTCGAAGAGGAGGCGCAGCGCAAGGCCGAGACCGATGCCGCGGCCAAGCAGGCCGCCGATGCCGAGCTGGTGAAGGCCGAGGCGGCGCGCAAGGCAGCCGAGGAGGAACTGGCGCGGCTTAAGAGCGAGATCGAGGCCCGCCGGCAGGAGGCGCAGAACGAGGCGCGGCGTGCCGAGGCGGAAGCCGCGCAACGCAAGGCCGAAGCCGAGATGGCCGCCCTTCGCCAGGCCGAAGAGGAGGCGCGCCGCAAGGCCGCCGCGGAGGCCGAGACCAAGCGGCTGGCCGACGAGGCGCTGGCGAAGGCGCAGGCCGAGCGTCTCAGGACCGAGGAAGAGGCGGCGAAGAAGGCCGCGGCCGAGAAGAAGGAGAAGGCCGACGCCACCGCCCGGCAGATCGCCGAGGCGGAAGCGCAGGAGAAGGCGAAGGCCGAGGTAGCGGCCGGCGCGAAGGCCAAGGAAGAGGCGGAGGCGGTGGCCCGCAAGGCGGCCGAAGCAGCGGAGGCGGGGCTGCGGCTCGGCCTGCCCGAACGCCAGCGGGTGCAGGTCGCGCTCTCGTCGCTGGGCTTCGACACGCGCGGCAACGACGGCGCGCTGGGGCCGCGCAGCCGCGAGATGATCGCGGCGTGGCAGAAGGCGCGCAGCCGGCCGGTGACCGGCTTCCTCGACGGCACGCAGCACGAGGCGCTGACGCGCGAGGCGTCGGCGGCCCTGCAGAAGTACGACGCCGATCAACAGAAGAAAGAGGCGGAGCAGAAGAAGAAGGCCGAGGACGAGAAGAAGGCTGCCGAGGAGGCGGCGAAAGCGAAGGCGGCGACGCCGACACCTGTGCCCGCACCTGCACCGGCCGCACCGGCACCGGCCGCACCGGCACCCTCGGCATCGACGGCGACGGCCGCCGCCACGGCGCCGGCGGGCGGGGCGCGATGGACCGGCATTTTCAAGTGCGACCTGTGGCCGGGCACCGGCGTTCCCATCGCGCTCGTGCCCGTGAACGGCAAGGCCTCCGACACTTTTCCCGGCCGCGGCGGCACGCTGGTCACCGTCACCCTGTCGGGCAACCAGGTGTCGGGCTCGGTGACCTGGCGGCCGCGCATCGGCGAGAAGACGCTCTCCGGTTCGTTCTCGGCGACGATCCAGGGCAACACCATCACCGCCACGACGATATCGCGCTCCGACTTCAAGGGCGGACCCGGCCCCGACGAAAGCCAGTGCGCGCTCACCCTGTCGAAGACCGGCGGCTGACGCCAGACTCTTTGCCTCTGACCCCTCCGCCTGCGCAGACGCAGGCACCTCCCCCGCTGACGGGGGAGGAGTGCTTCGCCTCCCCATTCAGATGGGGAGGTGTCGCTGTCCTACAGCGACGGAGGGGTCAAGCAGCGCATATGA
>WBZX01001001.1_pt1 | contig 22717 bp, 13 predicted proteins | sample 5204211 | NCBI WGS metagenome assembly WBZX01 (sample SAMN12344362, study PRJNA552823) | activated sludge metagenome | biome: Activated sludge suspended growth; feature: Nitrification reactor; material: Wastewater; isolation source: activated sludge from nitrification reactor of wastewater... | reverse complement strand
CGGGCTGAAACCGGCAGGCGGCGAAGATGGGGGAGGGGCCCCGGCTGCAGCCGGCCCTTGGCAGCCGCAGCAAGCGGCCGTCACGCTGCGCGGAGGTTCAGCTGCAGCGGGTGGATGTGAAAACCAGAAGAAGCACTGGACTAGCGGATCGAGGCCGTTGCCCGCTACCGACCGCGTGTCGGTGTCCGGGATCGATCCGGCTGGGCAGTTGGGGAACGGTGCTCTTCCGCCAGCCGCTCGGTGAGGGTTGGACCTTGCGGCCGATCAGGACACGCATGCGGCTCGGTGAGTAGGTAACGCTCGGACGGGTCGTCGACGGAGCGCAGCTCTCGCCCAGCGGGGTCGATGACGAACTCGCGTCCGCCGATCGTGACGACCTGGGCACGCGTTGGGCTTGTCTGCCGCATTTGCCGTTCACGAGCTGCCACGGCCTGGTCTAACCGGTCCTAGGCAACGAGAACGGCTTCCAAGGAGCCCTCAAGCGTGTCCGCCATGTCGGCCACATAGGCGTCAGTCGCCGTCGGCGCCAGCGCGCCGAACTGTTCCGGGCAGCCAAGTAGTGCGGTCACGGCCTGGTTGGCTCCGAATTCCTCGGCCAGTCCCAGCAACTGTTCGGCTGCGCCGGCCTTCTCAACGTAGAAGCCACCCACCACTGCCAGGAGCCGCGTCTCGGCGACGCCGTAGGCATCGCGGGCTGCCTCCACGTCGTCCTTCATGCTTTCAGGGTTGCTCTGCATACAAGCAACCTACAAGGGTGTCAGTCTTACAACAAGGCTGGTCGACCTGAGCTGCTTTTGCGCACTCGTCGGCAGTGCGGAGGAAGCGGAAGTCGCTGCACCTATGAGACGATCCATCTCCCACATCGCTTGCAATGGCCGCTTCGCCACAGGGAGCGACCGGCGAGGATGAGTTGATCGTGGCTGCCGATCTTGTCCCCGCGCTTGCGGCACGCGGACACGGCAACCCATACATGCTACCCGGACTCAGTTGACCGTGTACTCCCGCCAAGGAACGACGTGGAGCGGCACCGACGCCATGAACCTCGCGATATCCGGCCGCCCATAGAACGTCGGTCGGCCCCGGCTGTCCTGCGCCATCAGAACGATTGGGACGCCGAACACCGGCGCAAAGCTGCGAATGGCATCGGCGGCCGACGCGCTCGATTGAATGACCTGCGGCTTGACTACCACCACGGCGAAGGTCTGGCCCTGCTCGCGGATGACGGCACCTTGAATGTGCATGGGCAATCTCCTCAGGCGGCGAGCTTGGCAGCACGCGCGTGGATCCAGTCCCAGGCTTCCTGCGAGAGCCAGCCCTGGTAGTCGCGCGAGAGGCCGATCACCAGTACGCGGTCGTTGGTGTCGACGTGCGGGGCGAGCTTCTGCCAGATCCCGGCAGCGCCCAACGACGTGTCGACGAGCCAAGTGGAGCCGAGATGGTGCCACCAGGGGCCGCATGCCTTGATCGCTTCGTGCAAGGACGTATAGTCCTGGCCGGGTTTCTTGAGGTCGTAATTGATGGCGTAGATCATCTTGGTCTCCTGACCGCTTTTGCACGGACGGACGAGGAACGGAGGCGTCCTTGTCGACCTATGCGGAACACGGCCACGCGCTCGGACATGACGATCAATGTCCGAGGACAGTTTTTTTCCCGCATCGGTAACCAGAGGCTTGCCAGAAGGGAGATGCGGGGTTTGCATTCGGGGCATGGACGAGCCGTGCTTAGCCGCGATGACATCGCCAAGGCGATCTGCGCGCTGACACAGGCTGACTGGATAAGGCTCGACAAGGTGGCCGAATATTATTCGGCCGGCCGGCCGATCGGGCCAAAAGACTTGCAGCAGGAAGCGTTCGCGCGGGCGATGGACGGCAGGCAGTGCCCGGCCGGTGTCACCATCGTAAAATTCCTGGCTGAAGCGATGCGCAGCATCGCCCATGGCGAGAGTGAGAAAGTCGAGCACCGGCTGGTGCTGGTGCCGGCAAGCGGGTCCGATGATACCGGCCAACAGGCCTTCGCGTTCCCGGATGCGCGTCCGAACGCCGAGCAGCGCATGGTCAGCGACGAGACCGTGGCCGAGGTACGCAATGCGATGCTGGCACTGTTTGCGGATGACGAGCAGGCGCAAATCATCGTCGAGGGTCTGATGGACGGCATCGACGGAGATGAACTGCAAGCACTGTGCGGGCTGGAGGCCACCGCATACAACAGCAAGCGCCGGCTTGTTCGGCGCAGGATCGACAAGGCGTATCCCGAGGGGTGGAAGCTATGACCGGAAAGAAGAGTGAGGCGCGTGCTGCGCTGGACCGGCTGGCCGATGCACTCGTCGACGACGTGCTGAACGCGTCCGACCAGGAAATTCTGACCGAGTTCCGCGAGGCTGGCGGCGATCCCGACAAGCTCGCGCGTGACATGCGCGCACTGTTCGAACGTAGCCTGCTGGCGGCGAACAAGAGCAAGCTCGCGACCGCCAAGGCCGGTGCCGTGCGGGCAAGAGCGGCACCGGCTCAATCGTCGGCCCCGATCGACATCGCGATGGCACGAAAGCGGCTCCACGACGTTCTGAAAACCGAGCCGACCTCGGAGAAGCTGACGATGGCGGCCCGCAACGAGAGCGAGTTGTCCGATTCGGATGTATTGGGACTGCTGGATGACCTGCGTGCGCTCGGCATCGTGACAGATGACGACAATGGCGGCGGAAGCGCGTGATGGCTCTGACGGCTGCCGAACGATTGCTGCAGGACCTGGGCGTCAGCGAGCCAGGTGATATCGACCTGGAGGCAATCGCCTATCACCTCAATGCCACGGTGAAGTACAGGTCACTCGACGGCTGTGAGGCACGCATCGTCGGTGCGGGGGAGCGCGCGATCATAACCGTCAACAACCGAAGCGGCTGGCGCCGGAAGCGGTTCTCCATCGCCCACGAACTCGGGCATTGGCACCACCATAAGGGCAAGCGTCTGGTGTGTCGGGCGGACGACTACCGGCCGCGCGACGAATTCTCGCCAGAGCGGGTTGCCGACGGCTATGCCGCGGACCTCCTGCTTCCTCACTATCTGTTCAAGCCAATGGCGCGGCAGCACAAGCGCCTGACATTCAAGGCTGTGATCGAGCTGGCCGATGCGTTCTCGTCCAGCATTACCGCGACGGCCATCCGGCTGGTCGAGGCCGACGTGTTCCCTTCCCTCGTCGTCGGCCACGGCCCCAATGGGCGGAAATGGTTTGCGCGCGCACCTATGGTTCCGCGCAAGTGGTTTCCGCGCGACGACCTGGATAGCGAAAGTGGCGCGTTCAGAGTTCAGTTCGGCGGACTGGAGGGAAGCAGCAATCCGAGCAAGATCGGCGCCGATGCCTGGTTCGACCGCTTCGACGCGGATCGCTACGAGGTGCTGGAGCAAACGCTGCGCACGGCCCCTCACGAAACGGTGTCGCTGATCACCATCACAGACGGACGCATGCTCGAGGACGGCGATGCTCGCTCGACGCGGCGCTGGTAAGGCCGACGGGCCATCTCGCCGAAGGTCGAACTGATCCCATAGCCTCCGTCCAGCGTCTGACGGACCGGGCCATAAACCGCCGTCCCGAGACACGGAGGATCAGACCGCATGTGCTTTCCGTGCACTTCCAATCGGTCGGCCCTGCCGAGAGAACGCAGCAGCGCATCACTTCGGTGGTAAATCCGGCTTCTGGCTACTGTTTTCGGCCCCATCTCATCGGTGACGGCTCAACCGCCGGGCCGGTCATCCAAAGCCGATATCCCGGGTCTCGTCGACGAGCTAAGGCAATCGAAGCGGCACGGACAAGGAGCGGTATCATTGCCTCGTGCTCTCGTGCTCTCGTGCGACCGTGGGCTGGTGCGTGCAGGTTTCGACTGTCCCATCGATCAGACTCGCCATCGCATGCTTCGCTCTGCGGCTAAACAGCCTCGTGCCTCTGATATGTTCCATTCCCTTTGGGGCATGGTGCAGTTCCTCGGCGGCCTGTGGCGTGCGCAATTCTGGCATCTCGTCGAAATCGGCATCGTCGTCAACGTGCTGTCCGGCGCGATGCTGCGGTGGATAGTGTTGCGGAAGCGCCATGCCGCGACCGCTGGCAGAGGGGTTGCCGCATCGTCTGCCCCATGTCTCTAATTCGCCCATTGTGAAGCTGCGCTGTGGAGCAGCGTAACCGTTGGTGCGGCCGTATCGCGTCGAGCCAGCGCCAACAGATTTCGGATTGACGGCGGCGGCAGCAGCTCTCCTCAGGCTTGACGAGATCGGCAAAAAAATGAATTTCTCCTTTGGCGCATCATGGGTTTGCTGAGCTTAACCTCCTATTTTGGCGGATCAAAGCAATCCTTCCAAGTCGGGTTATATCGTGGCATGTTTCGTTTGTGACTTCATAGGTCACCTCAGCATGCCAGGACTCGATGAGTAATTCGGCCGCTTGCAGATCATTCGGGATCGAGGGCCGCGTGGCGGGCCTTCCAGCTTGGCCCGCGCACCCCGATATCGACCTCGATACCCCCCGCAAGTTCCGATTGCTGGTGATCCGTTTCACGGCCGCCGGTATCGCAATTCTGATATCTGCGATGCTGATGCTTGGATGGTGGGTGTCCAGCCGCATTGAGAGCAGCGCCCAGCAACTCGCCGCTCATTCGGCCGCGTTCTTCCTCGAGAGCTTGGTTGATCCGATCGTTCAGGAGATCTCCAGTCAATCTCAATTGAGCGCCGGCACCGTCGCTGCTCTCGACGACGTGCTCCGGGAACGGCAGGTCGCCGAGCGCATCAGCGGGATGACGATCCGGGGCCTCGACGGGACGATCCTGTATGACGCCGAGAAAGGCCGCATTGGCATGCGGCTGAAACTCGATCAGCCCATGCAATTGGCGCGCGAGGGCCGGGTGGAGGTGCGTCAAAGCGGAGGCGCGGTCTTCAAGATCTTTGCGCCGGTGCGCCGGCTCGGAACGGGCGAAGTCATCGCTGTGACCGAGTACTCCGAGAGCGCCGAGCATCTCGGAAGGGAGATCAGCCAGACGCGAACGGCGACTTGGGCCGTCGTCGGGTTGCTCACGTCTCATATCCTCCTCTTTCTGGTCGCCCTGGTGGTCAGCGCCAGCAGGATCGTCGGACGTCAGCATTCGGTCTTGGTCGATCGCTATCGTGAGCAGGTTCTTCTCAACCGCCAGAACGCCGAGCTGCGCGGCGAGCTCAGCTCGGCCAGACTGGAGAGCATCGAGATCAACGAGCAGTTTCTGCGCCGTGTCGGCGCGGATCTTCATGACGGGCCGGCGCAATTGCTGGCGCTCGTCATGCTGCGTCTCGAGGAGCTACAGCCGGCAGCGGAGATGGCAGCCGGAGCACTAGGTGGTGTCGCGCCGCCTGAGGTACTGGAGGTGGTTCAGCGTGCCACAGCCGATGCCTTGCGCGAGGTACGCGACATTGCCGCTGGCCTCGCATTGCCGGAGCTGGAGCTGACGTCGCCGGAAGAGGCGCTGAGGTTTGCAGTCGCGGCCTGCGAGCGATCCACCGGCATGAAGGCCGAGCTGCGGATCAATTGCGTTCCGCAACAACTGCCACTGACCGTCCTGGTCTGCCTCTATCGCGTCGTCCAGGAGGCCTTGTCGAATGCCTACAGGCACGCCGGCGGCAAGGGGGTGAGGGTTACGGCCGCCTGTCGTGGTCCTGCCTTCGAGGTCGTGATCGAGGACGCCGGGCCCGGCTTCGAGGTTAGCGGGGCCATTGGCCGCAACGGCCGCATGGGGCTTGCGGGTCTCAAACATCGCATCGAGTCCGTCGGGGGATCCTTCGTCGTGGCCTCAGTGTCGGCGAAGGGAACGCAAGTGCGCGCCGTCTTTCCCAACCCCTTCTTTACAGGTCATTGCCATGTCTGAGCTCGTCCGCATCTGCGTCGTCGACGACCATCCCTTGTTCCGCGACGGCGTCGTGCACAAGCTTTCGACCGCAGAGGGCTTCGAGGTCGTCGCGACCGGCGCGTCCGGCGCAGAGGCGATCAAGATCGCCGCCGAGCAGGCGCCGGATGTCATGCTCCTGGATGTCTACATGCCCGATAACGGCGTGGAGGCCGCGCGGGCCATTGTCGCGTCGATGCCTGGCATCAAGATTCTCATGCTCACGGTGTCCGAGCGCGAGGACGACGTCATGGCGGCGATGGAGGCCGGCGCCCACGGCTTCGTGCTCAAGGGGGTCACGGGCTCCGATCTGATCGCGGCCGTGCGCGCAGTCGAACGCGGCGAGACCTACATCACGCCGCAGTTCGCGGCACGCCTGCTCGGCAAGATGCGCCGCGACACGGCGGCGAAGGCAGCCAAGTCAGCGGAAGCGGAGCTGACGATTCGCGAGGCCCAGATCCTTCAGGAGCTGACGGCCGGTCTCACGAATAAGGAGATCGCGCGCAAACTGGATTTGAGCGAGAAGACGGTCAAACACTACATGACGAGCGTTCTTCAGAAGCTCAGGGCGCGCAATAGGGTCGAAGCCGTCCTCACGCACTTGAAGAACGGCGTCGCGGCCTGCAAGTAGCTCGACGGACGCCCGTCCGTCGCTGCCGGCCTGCAAGCACGCAGCGCGTGCCGGTGCCCGTGCCCCAGCGTGCATCACGACATTGGGGATCCCGTTTCCGACTGTGGAGCCGTCGAGTTCGGACCTTGGTCTGAAGCCGATTGGGCGCCGTGCCGTACGGGTTGTCCGACGCTGAGCGGTTCCGCAACGAAGCTAGCGCGCTCACCATGCTCCCGAGACCTGCTGCGAATGGCTTCGGTTGTTTCCCGGGAGTTGCGTCATGACTGCGTTCACCCTCAATCACGCCGACATGCAGTTCATTCTGCGCCAGATCAAAATCGCCGAGGCTCACGCGGCGGGAACGCCCCTGACAGAAATCTACGTCGATCCGCAAGGCAACGTGGTGCCGGCGGGCACGCCCGGCGCGACGCTCGCCATTCCCGATCCACTCGTCCCTTTCGGCCTGCGCACCGTCGACGGCACCTCGAACAACATCGTGCCGGGGCGGGAAACCTGGGGCGCGTCGGACCAGCCGATGCCGCGCATGCTCGATCCCTACTACCTGAATGATACCGACGGCGACACCTTCGACAGCAACGGCCCGGCTCCGGGCGGCAGCGTCAGCAACGGCAACTACGGCATCGGCGGAAACATCGCCGACGCCGACCCGCGCACGATCTCCAACCTCGTCGTCGACATGACGCTCAACAATCCAGCGGCGATCGTGGCGGCCTTGACGGTCGCCGGATCGGCGGACCCCTACGGCGACATGCAGCGTATCGTGGCCGCGCGCGTGGACCAGATCGCAGCCGATGCTGCTGTGGCGGCGGCGACCGCCGCTCTGCTCGCCGCCGAAGGTGCACTCGGCACCGCCATCGCCGACTACACGGCGGCGCCGAGCGCGGCCGCGATCGATGCCATCCAGGACGCCGCCGAGGAGCTGACGGCGGCCGAGGCCGCGCTCGCGCGAGCCGAAGCGGTGGCCGCAGACCCGGCAGGCGCTCAGTTCGCGCTGGCGCAAGAGCTCGGCCTGATCATTGAGAATGGGTCCATCGTTATTCCGAACGTAGCGCCGGACGAGGGGCTTTCGGCCCCCTTCAACGCCTGGATGACGTTCTTCGGCCAGTTCTTCGACCACGGCCTCGACCTGATCACCAAGGGCGGCAACGGCACCATCTACGTGCCGCTCTCCGCCGACGACCCGCTGGTGACGCACGGACAGGACGGCATCGCCGGTACCGGCGACGAGCTTCCTCCCCACCTGCGCTTCATCGCCGTGACGCGCGCCACGCCGGACGAAGGCTCGCAGACCAACACCACGACGCCGTTCGTCGACCAGAACCAAACCTACACGTCGCATGCCTCGCATCAGGTGTTCCTGCGCGAATACGTGCTCGTGGACGGCAAGCCTGTCACGACCGGCAAGTTGCTCGGCGGCGCCGAGGGCGGGCTGGCGACCTGGGCCGACGTCAAGGCGCAGGCCCGTGATTTGCTCGGTATCGAGCTCTCGGATGCCGACGTGCTCAACGTGCCTCTGCTGCGCACCGATCCGTACGGAAATTTTATTCCGGACGAGAACGGCTTCGCGCAGGTCATCATCGGGCTGGGTGCGGACGGAGTGCCCAATACCGCGGACGATGCCGTCGCGAGCGGAACCCCCGAAAATCCGCTGGTCCTTGCCTCGCTCAACGGCGTCTACGCGCGAACCGCCCACGCTTTCCTCGACGACATCGCCCATACCGCCGCACCGGTGTTTACCTCTGGTGGGCTGCAGGCCGACGGCGACATGGATACTGGCAACGCGGTTGCGACCGACCCATTGACCGGCCAGCGTCTCGAGTACGACGACGAGCTTCTCGACCGCCACTACATCACTGGCGACGGACGCGGCAACGAGAACATCGGCCTCACGGCCGTCCACCACATTTTCCACTCAGAGCACAACCGACAGGTGGATTCCCAGAAGCTGGTCGTTCTGCGCAGCGGTGATGTTGCCTTCATCAACGAATGGCTCGCGGAGGACGTCACGGCCGGCGAGCTCGCTGGCTTCGCGACGCTGTCCGCTCTCGATCAGCTGGCGTTCGCGAATTCGCTGACCTGGGACGGCGAGCGGCTGTTCCAGGCGGCTCGCTTCGCCACCGAGATGCAGTACCAGCACCTCGTCTTCGAGGAGTTCGCGCGCAAAATCCAGCCGGCGATCGATCCGTTCGTGTTCAACTCGGTGACCGACATCAATCCGGCGATCTTCTCGGAGTTCGCGAACACGGTCTATCGCTTCGGCCATTCGATGTTGACCGACGGCATGCCGCGCCTCGATGGCGATGGAAACGCGATCGATCCCGGCATGGGGCTGATCGAGGCCTTCCTCAATCCCGTCGCCTTCGATCTCGACGGCTCTATCTCTCATGACGCCGGAGCCGGCGCCGTCGTGCGCGGCATGGTCATCGAGCGCGGCAACGAGATCGACGAGTTCGTCGTCGAGGCGCTGCGCAACAACCTGCTCGGCCTGCCGCTGGATCTCGCCGCTATCAACATCGCCCGGGGGCGCGACACCGGCATCCCGACGCTCAATCAGGCGCGCGAGCAGCTCTACGCCGCCACCAGCTCGACATTCCTCAAGCCCTATGAGAGCTGGGTCGACTTCACCGCCAATCTCAAGAACCCGGCTTCGGCGATCAACTTCATCGCCGCCTACGGCACGCACGAGTCAATCTCGACGGCCGCGACGCTGGCGGAAAAGCGGGCGGCCGCCACGCTGCTGGTGATGGGCGCCATGGACGTGGACGGCGACGGCACGCCGGAGTCGCCGCCCCAGGATCGGCTCGAGTTCCTCAATGGGACGGGCGGCTGGGCCGACCGCGAGACGGGCCTCAATGCCATCGACCTCTGGATCGGCGGCCTCGCCGAGAAGAAGATGCCGTTCGGCGGCATGCTCGGCTCGACCTTCAACGCCATCTTCGAGGCCCAGCTCGAGAACCTGCAGGACGGCGACCGCTTCTACTACCTGACCCGCACACAGGGCCAGAACCTGCTCAACGCGCTCGAGCAGAACTCTTTCGCCAAGATGATCATGGCAAATACCGATATTGCCGACGCGGGACCAGACGGTATCCGCGGCACCATGGACGATATCATTCGCCGCCATATCGGCGTCGACGTGTTCGCCAACTACGACTTCACGCTCGAGGTCGACGCGACCAACCAGGCGGAGCCGGACCCTACCGGAAACGACCCCGTCCTTGAGGCCGCAGGCCTCGGCAAGGTGCAGCGCGACGACCCGGCGACCCCCGCCGCCGATACCAACTTCCTCCGCTTCACCGGCGGCGAGCATGTCGTCGTCGGCGGGACGAGCGGCAACGATACGATCATCACCGACTTCGGCGATGACGGCATCTGGGGCGACGCCGGCGACGACCGCATCGAATCGGGAGCGGGCGTCGACCTCGTCAACGGCGGCGCGGGCAACGACATCATCACCGACTCGGGCGACTCGGGCGACTTCCTGAAGGGCGACGAGGGCGATGACGTGATCGCCAACTCGAACGGCCTCGACATCATCATGGGCGGCAAGGACAACGACGTCGTCTTCGTCGGGGTCGACGACACCGAGGTGTTTGGCGGCGAAGGCAACGACTTCATTCTCGGTGGCGACGGAGTCGACTTCCTCCTCGGTAACGAGGGTGACGACTGGATCGAGGCCGGCAAGGGTTTCGACACCACGGCTGGCGATAACTCCGAGCTGTTCTTCAACTCGGCCATCAAGGGCCACGACGTGATGTTCGCCGGCTCCGACGAGCATGATTTCGACGCCGAGTCCGGCGACGACATCATGGTCCAGGGCGAGAGCGTCATGCGCAACGAAGGCATGTTCGGCTTCGACTGGGCCATCTACAAGGGGTCGGGACTGGCCGCTGACGCCGACTTGCGCGTGCCCGTCTTCACTACGGAGCAGGCCGACATCCTGCGCAACCGCTTCGACAAGACCGAGGCATTGTCGGGCTGGATGCATGACGACGTGCTCAGCGGCGACGACAGGACGTTCGGCACGATCGCTCCCGGAGACACGGTGGCGACGACGGAAGCCATCTTCTTCAATGACGGTCTGGATCAGGCGGGCATCGACCGCGTCGCCGGGCTGGCACAGATCGTGGCGGTGGGCCAGACGGGTTTCTTCGAGAGCGGCAACATCCTGCTCGGCGGCGCCGGCAGCGACCTTATGCGTGGCAACGGCGGCGACGATATCCTTGACGGCGACCGCTGGCTCAACGTGCGCATTCGCATCACGGAGCCGGGCGCCGACAACACACCGGCCAACGAGATTGGCACCATCGAGAGCCTTCAGCACGTCTTCCCGTCGGACCACGGCAATGCGGCCTGGGCGGGCAAGTCGCTCTTCGACCTTCTCGTTTCACGGACGATCGTGCCCAGCCAGATGCACATCGTGCGCGAGATCGTCACCGACGGCGTCTCGGCTCAGGACACCGACATTGCGGCGTTCAACGACGTGCTGGCGAACTACACCATCTCGTTCAACCCGGACGGCAGCATCACCGTTACCCACGACACCGTGAGCGTAGTCGTCGATCCTCTGACCGGGCGCAATCTCGTGTCGGACGGCGTCGACACCTTGCGCAATGTCGAGGTCCTGCGGTTTGCCGACCAGGACGTCGTGCTCGAGGCCCCCGAGCTGGCGCTCAACGGCTTCGACAGCGGCAGCTTCGCCGACAACTTCAATACGGCCGCGCTGAACAACTCAACCGGCACGGCGGCCTGGACGACGTCGTGGGTGGAGACAAACGACAGCGGCGGCATCACCACCGGCCAGATCCGTATCGACGCCGGAAACAGCAATACGCTGCAGTTCATCGGCAATCTTCCGGCCAACGGTTCCAACGGGGCGGAAATCACCCGCGGCGTCGATCTCACCGGGGCGACGGAAGCAACTTTGACCTACTCCGCCAACCCGGACAACCTGGACGCTGGTGAGTCGGTCACGGTCCAATTCGCTGCCGATGGCCTCAATTTCGTGACGCTCAACACCATCGCCGGCAATGGGGGCAACCAGAGCTTCAGCCACACGCTCAGCGGGCCGTTCAGTGCAAATTCGTCGATCCGCTTCGTCGCCAGCGCCATCACCGGCAATGCGAACGAGGTCGTCACCGTCGACAACGTCGCCGTCACTTTCACGCGTCCGGCGGACCCAGTCACCGTCGACGTCGAGACGACTTTCACCGAGGATGGGCCGGCGGTCGCCATCGCCAGTCTTCCGTCTATCTCCGACGACGGCGCAGTCATCGCTTCGGCGCGGATCACGCTGACCAACGCTTCGACCGGCGACAGCCTGGTGATCGCCGGGCTCCCGGCCGGCATCGCGGGGGCGATCGTGACGGCGCCAGGTCAGATCGTGGTCAATCTTACCGGAACGGCGACGCTGGCCGCTTACCAGTCGGCGATTCAGGCGGTGTCGTTCGACAACAATTCCGAGGCGCCCGACACCACCGACCGCATCATCACCGTCTCGGTGAACGACGGCTTTCTCGACAGCAATGCCGCGGTCTCCACCGTGCACGTCGTCGCCGTCAACGATGCCCCGGCCGCCAACAACGACCGGATCGTCACCAATTTCGTCGATGGTCAGCCATTCGCGATCCCGGACTGGGCGCTGCTCAGCAACGATACCGATCCGGACAGCGCCATCGTCATCGCGGCGACAGGCGGAGCGGCGAGCTTGACCGCGACGCACCCGGCCGGCGGTCCGACGACCATCACCGATACCGGAGGCGGCACGGGCGGCGGCACGTTCAATTATACGGCCAGTGACGGAACGGCCAGCGATCCCGCGACGGTCACGGTGGCTCGCGACGTCACCGGAATCTTAGGCGGCGGCTTGGCCAACACCGGCAACGATATCGTCGTCGGAAATGGCGCCGCGACCACTCTCGAGGGCGGGCTCGGCAACGACATCATCTTCGCCGGCGCCGGAGACGACACCATCAATTGGAACGTGACTTCCATTCTGGGTGCCGAAATTGCCAATGACGGGCGCGACTTCGTCGACGGCGGAGCAGGCACGCTCGACCGGATGGTGGTCAACGGCGGCCCCTCCAACGAGGCGTTTGTCGTATATGCGGCCGCCGACGCCGCCGCGGCCGGCATCACGGGCCTGAGGCCAGGCACCGAGATCGTCATCACCCGCAACGGCGCCGTCATAGCCGAGCTCGACAACATCGAGGAGATCACGATCAACACCGGCCCCGGAAACGACACGGTGGCAACGGTGGGCAATTTCCTCCCGACCAGCCTCAACTTCAACACCATTACCATCAACGGCAGCACCGGCGACGACACGGTCGATATCTCGGCCCTCGCCTCAGCACATCGCATCGTGTTCCGCTCGAACGGCGGCCACGACACCATCATTGGCACGCTCAGGCCGCAGGACGTGATCGAGTTGCCGGACGGCCTGTCGATGTCGGGCATGGCGCGGACGGACAACGCCAACGGCACCACGACCCTGACCAGCGGCTCCCACACGATAACGCTCGCGACATCGAGCCTGACGGGCATCGGTGGTGCCGCTGGCGGCAACGGCACCAGCGCCGGGGCCTTTACTCTGACGGCCGCCGACATCGCCGGTCTCGAGGCGCTCGTCGCCGGTGCGCCATTGGCCAGCGGGGACGACGATGAGGTGCCGACCGGCGTCCGCACCCTCTCGGGATCCGGCAACAACATCGCGGACCCGGGCGCCGGAGCGGCCGACACGCCCTTCATCCGCCTCACCGAGGCCCACTACGGGGCGCCGGACGCGTTCGGAAATCTATCGATCAATCCGCTGTTCTCCGGGCTCGATCCGCGCACGATCTCCAACATCCTCGGCGCGCAAGAGGCCGACCTGCCGAAGGCCGATACGGCGAACATCTTCTTCATGGCTTTCGGCCAGTACTTCGACCACGGCCTCGACTTCATCGGCAAGGGAGGCAACGGCACGATCCAGATCGGCGCTGCCGGCAACGGTGCTCCGGGCTCCGGAAATCCGGCGGACCTAACCCGCGCCACCATCGCCTACTACGAGGACGGGGTCCCGCAGCATATCAACAAGACATCGGCCTACGTCGACCAGAACCAGGCCTACGGATCGAATGATCTCGTGGGACAGTTCCTTCGCGAGGGCGACGGGCAGGGCGGCCTTGGTGCCCACCTACTCGCCGGTGGGGCGGATCCTTCGAATCCGGCCTTCAAGTTGCTACCGACGCTTCGCGAGCTCATCGAGCACCATTGGCAGAACAATACGGTCTTCCATTCTTCGAGCTTGCCCGGCGGGCAGATAACGTTCCGCGACTACTATCCTGGGCTTGTTTCCGGCGGCGTCATCGACGTGGCGCAGCTGCCGGGCATGGTATCGAGCTTCATGGGCAGCACCCACGCGCTGCTCCTCGACACCAACCCCTTTATCAACCTGCTCGACCACTATGTCGTCGGCGACGGCCGCGGCAACGAGAACGTGGCCCTCACGTCCATGCACACCGTGTGGGCGCGAAACCACAACTTCCATGTCGATAACCTGCTCGCGTCCGGCTTCGAGGGCACGCCGGAAGAGGTCTTCGAGGCCGCCAAGATGCTCAACGAGGCGGAGTACCAGCGCGTCGTCTTCGACGAGTTCGCGGACGCGCTGCTCGGCGGCATGAAGGGCAGTGGCAGCCACGGGCACTCGGAGTACAACCCCGACGCATCGGCCGGCATCTCGCACGAGTTCGCGGCAGCGGTCTATCGCGTCGGCCACTCGCTCATCGGCCAGACCATGACGGTGCTCGCGCCGGACGGCACGCCGAGGCAGGTGCCGCTCTACGACGTGTTCCTCAACCCCACCAACGATTCCGCAGCCATCAAGGGCCCGCTGCCTCCGGGCTACGTTCCGCAACCCGGCTATGAGCAGATGGGCGTCTCGGCGATCCTCGGCGGTATCGTCCAGCAGCCGGCCGAGGAGGTGGACTTCAACATCGTCGACGCCGTGCGAAACGATCTCGTGCGCATCAACGCGGATCTCTTCGCGTTCAATGTGGCGCGTCAATGGGACGTCGGCCTCGGTACGCTCAACCAGGTACGGATGGACCTGGCTCGGTCGGAGGATCCCTACGTGTCGGAGGCCGCCGGGTTCGCGGGCGAGCTCACTCCCTATACGTCCTGGGAGGACTTCCAGTCGCGCAACGGGCTCAGCGACGGCGTCATCGCGCAGTTCAAGCAGGCCTATCCCGATCTTGTGCTCGCGGCCGGCGACATCGCCCGCTTCCGCGAGATAAATCCGGACATCGCCATCGCGATGCGCTCCGACGGCACGGGCGTCGTCAAGGGCATCGATCGCGTAGATCTCTGGGTGGGCGGCCTCGCCGAGAAGCACATCAACGGCGGCGTCGTCGGGCAGACGTTCTGGGTGGTGCTGCACGAGCAATTCGACAGGCTGCAGGAGGCCGACCGCTTCTATTACACCGACCGCTTCGACAACTTTGACTTCTACGAGACCTTCATCGACGGCCAGAGCTTCGCCGATATCGTCGCTCGCACCACCGGTCTCACCGGCCTGCCGGAGAGGATCTTCGAGGTTGGCGACGCGGATGCGGGCCCCGGCGCAGGGGAGCCGAGCGGCGGCGAGCCGCAGGACGACGGCGACTCCGAGGGCGAGCAGACCGGCGGTATCGATCCCGGCGGTGGAGAGGCCGAAGACGAGGACGAGCAGGAGAGCGGCGGCGAAGACAATGGAGGCGGGGAGCCGGCCGGTGGTGGCGAGGACGACGACCAAGGTGACGACTCCGGTACCGACGCTTCGGATGGATCGGGCGACGATAACGCCGACGATGAGCAGGACGACGACAGCGACCCGGATGGGGATGACGCCGCCGTGACGCCACCGCCTGGCAGCGGTGGACTCCCGTTCGTCATCTATCTCGGGACCGCCGCCAACGACACCGGCATCGGTCGGGCCACCGGCGACACGCTCAGCGGCGAGGACGGAGACGACACGCTGCTCGGCCTGGCCGGCAACGACAACCTCGTAGGAGGCGCCGGAGACGACAAGCTGCTCGGCGACTCGGGCGACGACATCGCGGTCGGCGGCGCCGGCGACGACACGATCCTTGGCGGCGAAGGCGACGATACCGCGTTCGGCGATGCCGGCGACGACGTCATCTCCGGTGATGGCGGCGACGACGTTCTCTTCGGCGGCGCCGGCCGCGACGTGATCGATGGAAACGGCGGCAATGACACGATCCGCGCTTCGACCGGCGACGGCGACGACGCAATCGATGGCGGTGACGGTATCGACACGCTCGACCTCCGCTCCATTTCGGCGGACATGAAGCTCGATCTCGGCGCCTCGGGAGTGGGCTTCGCCGACAGCACCGCGACCGGCCACGACACGCTGAGCGGCATCGAGAACGTCAAGGGAGGCAGCGGCAGCGACACCATCGTGATGTCCGCTGCCGTCAATGTCGTCGAAGGCGGAGGCGGCGCCGACACCTTCGTGTTCCCGACGGTGCAGGCCGCCAACGGCGATGCGATCGCGGACTTCGAAGCCGGGGACAAGATCGACCTGCGTCCGCTGTACGAAAGCCTGAACCTGCCCACCGGCGACGGCTTCGCGCTGGTCCCAGACGCGGCCTTCACCGCCACGGGCCAGATCAGGCTGCACGTGGACAATGGCGACACGATCATCCAGGGCAACACCGACAACGACCAGGAGATCGAGTTCAGCATCAAGGTGCAGGGACGCACGAATCTAACCCAGAACGACTTCTCGTGAAGCTGGACCGGCGGCCGGGCCACGCTCGTGGCTCGACCGTCTCACGCGGCGGCAATGAGCTGAGGGTTGGTGACGATGCGCAAGAAATCCTTGAAGAGGGCCTCGGCTGCGAGGCGCACACCGCTCGGCGAGATCGGCAATGTGCGCGGCATATTGGTCTTCGTCTTCGTGCTGTCGGGGGTCGTCAGCGTGCTGGCGCTGACAGGCTCGTTCTACATGCTCCAGATCTACGACCGGGCACTCACGAGCCAGAGCCTGCCGACCCTGCTGGCTTTGTCCGTGCTGGCCGTCGGCCTCTACATCTTCCAGGGCATCCTCGACATCAGCCGCTCCCAGATCCTCACCCGGATCGGTGCCCGCCTCGACGCGGAGCTGGCACCACTGGCGCACAAGGTCGTCATAGATATGCCGCGCTACGGGTTCTCGACGGCGGAAGCGTCGGAGCGTGGGCGCGACGTGGATACGCTGCGCCAGTTCATGAGCAGCCAGGGACCGGTCGCATTCTTCGACTTTCCCTGGCTGCCGCTCTATCTGGGCTTCGTCTATTATCTTCACCCTTGGCTCGGCCTGATGACCTTCGCCGGCGCCGTCATCCTCGCCGCACTCACGGTCATGACGGAGCTGCTGACGCAGAGCCGGGTCGCGGCAACGCAGCAGGCCGCCGTCGCCCGCGCCGGTGCAGCTGACTCCAACGCGCGCAATGCCGACGTGATCCGCGCCATGGGTTTCGGGCGGCACGCGGTGGAGCGCTTCGAGAAGCTCAACTGGCAGCATCTCGCGCTGCACGCCCGCACCAGCGGTGTCACAGGCACCTTTGGCGGCATAGCCAAGGTGCTGCGGATGATCCTGCAGTCGGCGGTGCTCGGCCTCGGCGCATATCTGACCATTCAGGGCGAGCTGACCGCAGGTGCGATCATCGCCGCGTCGGTCGCTGCCGCGCGCGCACTGGCGCCAGTTGACTTGGCGATCGGGCAATGGAAGAGCGTCGTCGCAGCGCGCCGCAGCTACGCCAGACTGACCGAGACTCTCACCGCCCTCGACGATGCTCAACCCAAGGTGAAGCTGCCTCCGCCCCGGCGCAGCCTGTCGCTCGAGAAGGTGACCATTGCCGCGCCGGCGACGGGAACCGTGGTTCTGAGCGACGTCAGCCTCGAGCTTGCCTCGGGCCAGGCGCTCGGCATCATCGGTCCGAGCGGTGGCGGCAAAACCTCGCTGGCCCGTGGCGTGACTGGTGTTTGGCCGCTGCTGCGCGGCGCCATCCGCCTCGACGGGGCCGACATCGAGCAATGGCCGGCGGATGTGCTGGGCAGCTTCATGGGATATCTGCCGCAGGACGTCTCGCTGCTCGACGGAACGGTGGCTGAGAACATCGGCCGGCTCGATCCCGCCGCCGACGGCGAGGCCATCCTTGCCGCGGCCAGGGCAGCCGGCGTGCACGAGCTCATCGTGCGACTGCCTCAAGGCTACGAGACGCCCCTCGGGCCGAACGGGATGGCCCTTTCGGCGGGCCAGCGGCAGAGGATCGGACTGGCGCGGGCGCTCTACGGCGATCCCTTCCTGGTGGTGCTCGACGAGCCCAACTCCAACCTCGACGCCGATGGCGAGGCGGCTCTGACACAAGCCATCCTCGGCGTGCGCGCGCGGGGTGGCATCGCCATTGTCGTCGCGCACCGGCCGAGCGCGCTCGCCGCGGTCGACGTGGTCGGCGTGATCCAGAGCGGGAAGCTCGCCGCTCATGGGCCAAAGGACGAGATCTTGGCACGTCCGGCCAAGCCGAGCCTCATGCCGGCGAAGCCCAGCGTGACATCCGCAGCGTGACGGCGGAGGAACACATGCACGAGGGCAAGAACCGGCTCGAGCTCAATGACGACGGCAGCCCGCGCCGCAAGTACGAGATCCCGCAGGAGCCGGCGGCAAGGTCACCGATGCTTGCCGCCATCGCTCTCGTGCTGGGAGGCGCCTTCGCCGTCATGAAAGACGCGCTTTTCGGCAAGGCCGATCCGGCGCAGCCGCAGTCCGATGCCGGCGACATGACGAATGCGCGCAGCGAGCCAGCCGTCGACCTTCAACCGGTCGACATCGCTTTTCCCGAGCTGCCCCAAGAAGGGATCGAGCCCGTACAGGAGGGCGATGCGCCCCACCTGCGCCCGCTATCAATCGCTGGAGCGCGCATCAAATTCACGGATGCTGGCGCCGTCCCGATCCTGGAGCTGCCAAATGTCGGAAACGATAACGAGCGACTCTACGAGGCGCTGCCCGAGCCCCCGGTGAGACTGGCAGTCCCGATGAGCGGTGCCTCGGGGGGCGGCGGGAGTGCCTCAGGCGGTGGCGGCAGCGGGCCGGCGGCCGGCGGCGACGCCGATCCTGGTAACGAAGGGGGAGCGGATGGCGACGAGGGAGAGGACGATGACGACGGCGATCCCACCGCCGGCGGGGGTAACCGCGCGCCCGTACTGACCGGGAATGTCGCGCTCGGTGGCCTCATGATGAACCAGGTGCTCGCGATCGGTCTCGCAGACCTGTTGCGCACCGCGTCCGATCCCGACGGCGATGAGCTTGCCGTCGTCGCTCTCGAGGCGTCGTCCGGCCGGCTCGAACGGACCGCCGACGGCTGGCACTTCACGCCCGGCCACAACGACACCGGAGACGTCACCTTCACCTACATGGTCAGCGACGGCTCCCACATGGTCGCCGCGGAGGCCATGCTCGACCTTCTCGCCCGTCCGCCATGGATCATCGAAGGAACCGGGGGCGACGATCGTCTGATCGGCACCGACGGCTCCGATGTGATCGTCAGCCTGGGAGGCGACGACACGGTTGCGGCGCTCGACGGCGACGACCAGATCCATGGCGGCGACGGCAACGACCGCATCGTCGCGGGCGACGGCCGGGATGTCGTTCATGCGGGATCGGGTAACGACGTGGTGCTGTCGGGCTCGGGCAACGACGTGGTCTTCGGCGGTTCGGGAGACGATGTGATCCTCGGCGAGGCCGGCAACGACACGCTGCACGGCGAGGACGGAAACGACACGATTTCGGGTGGCCGGGGTGACGACGTGATCGCCGGCGGGTCCGGCGGCGATGCTTTGGACGGCGCCGCGGGCGCCGACGTGATCGATGCCGGCGGCGGCGACGATATCATCATGGCCACCGCCGGAGACGGCGACGATGTGATCGACGGCGGCGGCGGGCAGGACGCCCTTGATCTGTCGGCCACCACGGCCGGCGCCGTTATAGATCTGGCCGCCGGCACCGCGCAGAGCAGCGACATCGGAGCCGACGCGATCACATCCATCGAGGTCGTGATCGCGGGAGGTGGCAACGACACGCTCACAGGCGGGTCGTCGGCCGATGATCTCTCCGGCGGCAGCGGCGACGACACGATCGCGGGCCAAGCGGGCTGCGACACGATCTCTGGAGGCGCCGGCGACGACGTCATCGTTGCGACCGCCGGAGATGGAGACGATGTCATCGACGGCGGCGGCGGCCGGGACACTTTCGACCTTTCGGCCACCACGGCCGACGCCGTCATCGATCTCGCCGCCGGCACGGCGCAGAGCAGCGATATCGGATGCGACGTGATTGCATCCATCGAGGTCGTGATCGGGGGATCCGGCGACGACACCATTATTGTCGATGATCAGCCGAACGTGCTTGCGGGCGGCGCTGGCGCCGACGTGTTCGTCTTCCACTCGACGTCGGCGATCGGTCTCGGACACGGCTCGCGTGACAGGATCCTCGATTTCGACGTCGGTGACAGGATCGACCTCGAGAAGATCTCGGAAGAGTTCGCTGACGTGATCAGCGACGTCTTCCAGCTGGAGGATATCCGGCGCTTCGTGCTCATCGATGACCAGAGCGCGTTCGACCGGCCGGGCCAGCTCAAGATCCTGTTCGCCAAGTCCGGCGACGACGATGTCACCATCATCCAGGGGAGCATCGACCACGATGGCGATGCCGAGTTCGAGTTGGAGATCGTCGGGCACTACCGGTTCTCCGACCATGATTTCTATAGGCACGACTGACAAGCGAGGACGCGCATGCCGAGCCCCGACGGAAAGCACGCCAGCGACGGCGCGAGCGAGCCGCGCAACCGCCGGCGCGAGCGGAAAGTGATTTCCACTCGGGGGCCGATCGTCTTCGCAACGATGGCCATGTGTCTCCTGGGCGTCGGCATCGGCGGCTGGGCGGCACGCGCCACCCTGTCAGGCGCGGTGATCGCGGGCGGGTCGATCGTCGTCGAGCGCAACGTCAAGAAGGTGCAGCACAGCTACGGCGGCATCGTCGCCGAGATCAACGTGCGCAACGGCGATCTCGTGGAGGCCGGCGCGGTGCTGGTCCGCCTGGATGCGACACAGATCCGCGCCGAGCTCGGTATCGTCGAGACACAGCAAGCCGAGTTGACGGCGCGCGGTGTCCGCCTCGCGGCCGAGCGGGACAACGCAAAGACGCTGGATATGCCGCAGGCGCTGCTGTCCCGGAGCCCGGAGGCGCGTACCGCCGCCGAGGGCGAGCTGCGCCTGTTCCGCGAGAACGCACGGACTCGCGACACACAGAAGGAGCAGCTGCGCCTGCGCATCGGCCAGATCGAGGAGGAGATCACCGGCCTTTCCGCGCAACGCGACGCCAAGGCGGGGGAGCTGGTGATCATCGCGCGCGAGCTGGAGCAGGTCTCGCACCTGTTCAAGAAGGCGCTCACGCCGGCGACGCGCGTCTACGCCATGGAGCGCGAGATGAAGCGCATCTCCGGCGAGCACGGCGGCCTCATCGCCCAGATCGCGCGGGCGCATGGCCAGATCAGCGAGATCAATGTCCAGATCATCGCCGTCGACGAGACGGCGCGCGCCCAGGCGCAGAGGGAGCTGCGGGATGTGGAAGCGCGGCTCGCCGAGGTTTCCGAGCGGGCCATCGTGGCACGCGACAAGCTCCAGCGCATCGAGATCCGCGCGCCCCAGAAGGGTACCGTCCACGAACTCGCTGTTCACACTGTGGGAGGCGTGGTGACCAGCGCCGAGCAGCTCATGCTGATTGTGCCGGAAGGTGAAACGCTCGTTGTGCAGGCGCGTATCCAGCCGACGGACGTCGACCAGGTTATGACCGGACGGGAGGCACGGCTGCGCCTCAGCGCATTCCACCAGCAGGAGACGCCCGAGCTGAAGGGGCGCGTCATCGGCATCTCCGCCGATACCTCGTCCGACAACAAGAGCGGGCAGAGCTTCTATGTCGCCCGGCTGGAGATCGCCGACCCGGCGGCCGCGCTCCCGAAAGAGGTCAAGCTCGTGCCCGGCATGCCGGTCGAGGTCTTCATCTCAACGGGCGATCGCACCGCGCTGTCGTATCTCGCCAAGCCCTTCACCGACCAGATGCGGCGTGCCTTCCGCGAGTAATGCCGGAACCGAGGTGCAGTGGTCCAGATGCCCTGCCACGGCCGCAGGTCGAAGCATGGGCGAAGCAACCCTCCGTCGCGAGATCCGCGTTCAACTTGCCTCATAGGTGTTGCGCTGCCTCACAAGTTCCGAATTGGGTCAGGCGCGTCGCACAGTAACCATCCGACGGAAGATGTGATCAAGAAGCGGTCATGAAGTCAATCGGTTAGGTGCCGCCGAGCGCATGCTGGTTCGTCTCTCAACCAAGGAGACAGACCATGGAAGACGATACTCCCGCAGCAGTCGCTGCTGAGACTCCAGCGAAGACTCCCCGAGTGCCGTGGAATAAGGGCAAGCTTGTCGGGGCCAAGCCGCCGCTGCGTCCCAGCCACGTCTGGTCGATCCGGACAAAGTTGCAGATCGAGGGCAAGAAGAGAGACCTTGCCCTCTTCAACCTAGCCATCGACAGCAAGCTGCGCGGCTGCGACGTGGTAGCCGTGCGTGTCGACGATGTCGCGCCGAGCGGCTGCTCCATGGACCGCGCGACGATCCGGCAGAAGAAAACTGGTCGCCCCGTTCGGTTCGAGCTCACTGACCAGACGCGCCAAGCGATCGACGAGTACCTGCGGCTGACCGGCAGGAAGGCTGGCCAGTTCCTGTTTGCCGGTCGCGGCGATCGGGGCGGTTTGACCACACGGCAATACGCACGGCTCGTGCAGGAATGGGTGGCCAGCATCGGCCTCGACCCTGCGAAGTTCGGCACGCATTCGCTACGCCGGACGAAGGCGGTGCTGATCTACCGCCGAACAGGGAATCTTCGTGCGGTCCAACTTTTACTCGGACATTCGAAGATGGAGTCCACCGTTCGATATCTCGGCATCGAGGTCGATGACGCCATAGAGATCGCCGAGAAGATCGACATCTGATCCGTTGACTGTCAATCGGCGTCGAACTTTGACCCCTTATCGGCGTGCAATATTGACCCCTTGGGTGCGCAGTCGTTGAGCCGGCCGAGGCCGGAGCTGCGGAGCGAGAGCGGAGCAGCGGAGGGCTTGGCCGGC
>WBZX01000458.1_pt1 | contig 22725 bp, 23 predicted proteins | sample 5204211 | NCBI WGS metagenome assembly WBZX01 (sample SAMN12344362, study PRJNA552823) | activated sludge metagenome | biome: Activated sludge suspended growth; feature: Nitrification reactor; material: Wastewater; isolation source: activated sludge from nitrification reactor of wastewater... | reverse complement strand
GCTGCAATCGGGCTCTTCGTTGACGATGCTGACACGATGCTGGGGGAACCACTTCTGCACTTGATCAGCATACCGCTGTCTGCCACCGAGACGGTCGATGGTGATGTCAATGGTTTCGTCCGCAGGTAGCGACTGTAACAGTTGACCTACACAATGGAGTGGCACTGCAGCTTTCGAGTCGGCCTGCGTGGTCAAACTGTTGAACTGTCTCGGGCTGATGATGCAGCTTTGCAGCTTATGTAGAGTTACGCCGGTTTGCTGGAGAGTACCTTGCAGGATGGCCATGCTGGAGAGGGAAAGTTGACTGATGCTGAGTGCTTCATTCCACTGTATATAGGGTTCGTGGGCGACATCAACATTTTGCGTGAGGACAATCTGCTGCCAGAGTTCATCGAGTTGAGTGAAGCCAGTGGTGGCGAGTTTGAGCCAGGGGCCAAGGTGCTTTTCGAGGATGCCAATGCCTGTCTTCGGTGAATAGACTTCCTTGGAGTCGTCAACGATTAGTCGGCCATCAGCTTTTCCTGCTGCCCGTTTAACTGCGTTTCGTAGCGTCTTCCACAGATCACTATCCACGCCATCAGGAATGGAGAAACAGGCTGACGACATGGTGAACGGCCCGAGGTTGGGGCCGTAGCCTGCTTCGTCGATCCCGATAATCTTCGGCAAGTGCTGCTCCTTCTCGCGGGTGCCAGTTCACCTACACTGTTCTAGAGAGAACCGACGAGAACGTAGCTATGCTTCCAGTGAACATCTTTGAGAAGATCATCAAGCGGGAGATACCGGCCAATATCATTCACGAGGATGAGTTGAGCCTGGCGTTTCACGATATCAATGCCCAGGCCCCGGTGCATGTGTTGATCATTCCGAAGAAAGTGATCTGCACGCATGATGACCTGACGGCAGCAGATCAGGCACTTCTCGGGCATCTGCATCTGGTGGCACAGTTGCTGGCCAAGAAACTGGGGCTCGCGGAGGGGTATCGCCTGGTACTCAACTGCAAGGAACAAGCGGGACAGACGGTGCCACACTTGCACATGCACTTGCTGGGTGGGCGAGATTTAGGTTGGCCACCGGGGTGATATTCGAGTGGTGGCAGGGCCGTTCGGTACTCCGATCGACCCTGTAGAGAAGTCAATTCATTGCTCGAACCACAGGGTTGAGCTGAGTACAGCACAACCCTGCCACTTCTGACAGATACCATCGAGACACAGATGATACCCGACGACCATCCGAAGAACATTGATGTCCTGGCTGTGGCTCCGCATCCGGATGATCTGGAGATCACCTGTGGGGCCACGCTCGCTAAGCTGGTCACGCAGGGGAAGAGCGTGGCGATGCTGGACATCACCAGTGGTGAACCGACGCCTCGCGGGTCGTACGAGACTCGCCTCAAGGAAGCAGAGGCGGCACGGGTCGCACTGGGGGTTCCGTATCGGTACAACCTCAACATCCCCAATCGGGTGTTGATGGATTGCCCAGAGAACCGCTTCACGCTGGCAACGGCGTTTCGCAAGTTGCGGCCTAGTGTGATCATCGTGATGGCTGGTCGTACGCCTGCTGCATCCCCGGATCATCATCAGGGACACTTGCTCGTAGAAGCGAGTCGGTTCTACTCCCAACTCACCAAGTGGGATGACCGCTTCGCAGGCACTTCGCCGTACCGGGTGCCACATCTGGTGTATGCCCCAGTGCCTTTCGATGCGGAGCAACGCATCTGGCATGGCAGCTTCACGGTGGATGTAAGCGATGTCTACGAGAAGAAGATCGAGTCGATCCGTTGCTACAGTTCGCAGTTTGACGAGATGCGGTTCAAGAAGCTGGAACACTACCTGCGTGCCCAGAACGCTTCTGTAGGTGGACGGTGTGGCTATTTGTATGGGGAACTGTTTGCGTTGCCGACGCCAATTGGCACGAACGATTTCCTGCGAACAGTGCAGGGGGGAGATTCGACTGCAGCCCCGGTACAGTTGCCGGGGCGGGATCATTTGCCTTTGGGGTAGTCTGGTGTGTAGCACTCTCACCGTCGCTGTCATCTCGGCGGAGCGAGATGACTACTATCCTGGCTTCGTCAGATCGCTGAACTTCATGGGTGATTCAGCGGTCAACTGGGGAGCTTGCTGGGACCAGACGATGGCGAGTCGCGGCCAGGTTCGGGTGACGCCTCGTGTATGCAGGAAGCGAATGCCACACCAAGCGGTTGCGATCAGACTGATGAGCAGGGCAAGGCTGAAGTAGCCTCGGCGTTCTAGCCATTGCATGCCCACCATTCCGTAGGCCTTCTCTTTCACTGCGGTGATTCCTTCGGTCTTGAGTTTAAGGCCAAGGAGCATGGTGTCAGAGGCCTTCTCGCTCCATGCTGCTGATTCGAGAGGGAACGACAGAACAACGTAGTGCAGTACCAGTACCAGGAAGATGACGCCGAGCAGGCTGAGGACAATGACATCCTGCAAGACCTTGAGTCGATCAAGGGTCGGCTTCAGCTTCTCGATGGCTGGAGTACTCGCGAATTTTTCCACGAGGATGAGACCGAGGAAGATCAGGCCGAGGAGCGAACAAAGGAACGCTAACACGACCATAGTGGAGCCTGGCAGTTGAGTGACTAGACTCTTCGCTTCTTCCATGTGGGTGGTGGTGCCGAACCCGATGCCGACGCCACTTTGCACAGCAAGAGGTGTGCTGCCGACGTAGACACCAACCCAGGGGAAGAGGAAGAGGAAGAAGAGCAATGCCAGTGCAGCCAGTCCGATCCATTCATGGACGTACGGTGGTATGTGGAAGGTGTCTAAGCGTTGTTGCCAGATGCCACCGTTACCACCGTTGCCGCTTGGGGTGTGGACAGGAGGTATTACTGATCCACCTGTTGATGAAGCAGAGGGGGTCCAAGCGGTGGTGGTTCCCAAGGGGTCTGGAGCAGGTGGTGGTGGCGGCGGGGGAGGCAGCGGCGATGGGGACACTGGCGCCGGCGTGGGTGATGCCTGCGGCGGTGTGGGTGCTGCGGCGGAGGGTGCGAATGGCACCGTGAGTGGGCCCTGGCACAAACTACACGAGGTGGTTTGACCAGCAAGGCTATCAGCTATTTCGATCACTTTGGCACAGTGAGGACAGACCAGTTTCATCGCGTTTGCCTTCCCGAATGATGGTGAAATGAAAACTCTGCCGAGCGGATGAGGCGAGAGAGGCTATCATCATAAGATATGACTATCTTCGTCGTAGAGCTTTCCTCATTCAACAGGTTCTTATGCGAATTCGACAAGCTGTCCTCACCGCACCATTCCAAACCGCAGTACGTGAAGTGGAGTTATCTGCCCCGACTCCCAACCAGATTCAGGTCTCCACAGTGTACTCAGTCATCAGTGCTGGTACCGAACTGGCGGTGTACACCGGCAAACACCAGTGGCTGCAAGACCCGAAGATGGTCGATTGGAAATTTCCGTTCAAGCCGGGGTACAGTGCTGCTGGCATCGTGAAGGCTGTGGGCAGCGAAGTGAAAGGCTGGCAGCCTGGTGACCGGGTGGCATTCCCGGGGAACCATGCTTCCGGCGAACTGCTCACGATCGGTCATGAACGGGGCCGACTGTGGAAGATGCCGAACGGGCTCGATTTCAAGACGGCGGCTTGGTCGTGTGTGGCACGTTATGGGATGGGCGTCAGCATTCGTGCAGGGTTAACCCTCGGGCGTTCGGCAGCGGTGCTGGGGCTCGGCATCATCGGTCAATGGTCGCTACGTTGCTTGAAAGCAGCGGGGGCATTCCCGGTGATTGGCATTGATGCTGTCAGCATGCGTCGGGATGCAGCACTCAAGGGTGGTGCTGATGGAGTGATCGACCCTACAACTGGTCCGGTGACTGCTCAATTGCAGGCGATTCTTGGAGCCCGTGGTGCAGAGATTGTCGGCGATGCTACGGGTGTTCCCGATGCGATACCCACCGCGATGAGTCTGGCCTGTGATGCAGGACAAGTGGTAGTAGTAGGCAGCCCACGCGGACAGGCGAGTAACGTGAACTTCTACGACGATCTGCATCGCCGCTACATCGAAGTGACGGGGGCTCATGGCAATATGCTCTTTGAACCTGCTCATCAGCGACTGGCCGGTGGTTGGAGCATCGACAAAGCCGAGAATTGGTTGCTGGGCCAACTCGCCCAGGGCCGTATTAAGCTGGATGGCATGATCACCCACGAGATTCAGCCTGAGGATATCGGCAAGGCTTACGATGGCTTGCTGAACAAAAAGGAAGAGTATCTGGGTGTGGGGGTGAAGTGGGAGTAGACAAGAAGAGTTTAACGATCAGGACAACTCAATCATTTCGCCAGGGCTAATTGCGGGTATGCTCTGAAGTAGCGATGGAATGAGGGGCATGAGATCAATCACTCGATTGCTTTTGCCTGCCAAGGTAATCACAGCTATCCCGGATGAATGTACATTTTGTTGATGTATCAGATTCTTGTCAACCGTAACAAGAATGGAGAAGCCGGCCTCCCGCATTGCCTTGAGCAACTCTCCATTTTTCTTCCCTGCCCACCCTAGATCAAGTGCATGGGTGAAAGCATAGCCCGACAAGTATCTGAGAAGTCGCTTGGGGACACATTCGTCAAGCAGGACGGACATGGCTTCTCCACAGAACGGCTGACTCTTTAATCGCCCGTATTGCCTTGTCTTTTGTCACCGATGGAAAATCTTCCATGAACTCTTCGATGGAATCGCCTGCAGCCAGGTACTCGAATAGTGTTTGCACAGGAACACGGGTTCCAACGAAAACCGGGGTGCCTCCCATAATTTCTGGATCAGCGTGGATGACAGATTGATTTTGCATTGGTGTTCCTCTTCACTCTATCATGTGTATTGTACGCCACGTTGATAATGAATGGAATGACTAGATGTCGATCACCTGCATCGAAGCACTCGATCCCGCTTTCTACGATGTCACCACGAAGGCCCCGGGGCCTGAAGGGGCGTTGCCTCTTTCGCCAGAGCATTTGAGCACAGCACCCAGTGGTGATCTCTTTGGCTGGACGCAGAACGTGGGGATGGGGTGGAAGCCTTCTGAACTGCGAGGTGGGGACTTCCTCATTCTCAGTACGCATGGTGGCTTGCGTGATAGTGATGGTTCACCACTGGCGCTCGGGTATCACACTGGGCACTGGGAGGTCAACCTCCTGGTAGCGGAAGCGGCCCGGGAGATGAAGTATCAAGGCTCTGTACCGTTTGCAGCCTACGTGACTGACCCGTGCGATGGTCGAACGCAAGGCACCACGGGCATGTTTGATAGTTTGCCCTATCGCAACGATGCAGCGATGGTGATGCGCCGATTGATACGTTCACTACCTACCTGCAAAGGTGTGATGGGAGTGGCGACTTGCGATAAGGGTTTGCCTGCCACCATGATGGCTCTCGCTAGTTGCAGGGAGATGCCTTACATCCTGGTGCCCGGTGGTGTGACGCTGCCTGCCAGCGATGGCGAAGACGCTGGCAAGGTGCAGACCATCGGCATCCGCTATGTGCATGGTTCTATCACTCTCGAAGAGGCAGCGGAACTCGGTTGCAAAGCCTGCGGTTCACCCGGTGGTGGTTGTCAATTTCTAGGAACAGCAGCGACATCGCAGGTAGTGGCGGAAGCTTTCGGCATGACTCTTCCTCATGCGGCACTGGCACCATCCGGGCAGCCGATCTGGAAGGACTTAGCTACACGATCTGCAAGAGCGCTCCTGGGCATGCGCAAGAACAAGCTGACGGGCAAGCACATCCTCACTGAAGCTGCAGCCCACAATGCGATGACAGTGTTTGCTGCGGTGGGTGGTTCGACGAATCTGCTGCTGCACATTCCTGCGATCATGCATCAGGCTGGGCTACCTCGTCCCAGCTTGCAGGATTGGATTGCGTTCAACAAGCGAACACCAAGGCTCGTTGATGCGCTGCCTAACGGCCCTGTCGGGCATCCTACAGTACGGGTTTATCTCGCTGGTGGCGTACCTGAAGTGATGATGCACCTTCGTGAACTCGGGCAGCTTCAGGAATCGGCTCTCACGGTGACTGGCGTGGCACTGGGTGCGATACTCGATGCCTGGCCGACGTCAGAACGACGCAAGCGATTGCAGGAGAGACTGTTTCAAGCCGATGGAGTCGATCCGGGTGATGTGATCATGTCGCCTACACGAGCAAGAGAGAAAGGGCTGACTAGCACCGCTACCTTCCCCACGGGGAATCTCGCACCGGAAGGGTGTGTCATCAAGAGTACGGCCATCGATGCGAACATGGTGAATGCTGATGGCGTGTATCATCAAATGCTGCGGGCCCGTGTCTTCACTACCGAGAAAGCAGCGATGGCTGCGATCAAGTGTAAGGATGCAACGGGCATCAAGCCTGGCGATGTGATTGTGCTCATCTGCCGAGGTCCGATGGGTACGGGGATGGAGGAGACGTACCAGATTACTTCAGCACTCAAGCATCTTGTCTGGGGCAAGCAGGTAGCAGTCATCACCGATGCCCGCTTCTCGGGTGTTTCGACGGGAGCCTGCATCGGGCACGTTTCACCCGAAGCACTGGCTGGTGGGCCGATAGGTAAGGTGTTGGATGGTGACCGTATCGAGATTCACATTGATCGCAGGAATTTTGTCGGCACGGTGAATCTGGTGGGACAGGATGAGATCATCTATGGAGCAGAGAAGGGAACCGAGGTGCTGAAGTCGCGGGCCCTCCGTTCCGATTTGGCATCTGACCCATCTTTGCCTGATGATACGCGACTGTGGGCTTCTCTCATTCATGCAAGCGGAGGCATCTGGAATGGTTGTGTTTATGATGCTGATTTAATCAGGACACGCCTGTCGTGAGCACGTATTTGGAGCCTACTTTTTCTTCCCCCAGCTTCTTTCTTGGTCTATAGTAGTAGTGTTACTTTGGCTGAGCGAGTTCCGATATGTATTTGCGTCAGAAGTGCCCGTCCTGCAAGACTGAAGCTGAGTATGTCTATGTCCAGATCGGGCACTCGCATTGTTGCAAGAACTGTAACTACGAATTCACTCTCGAGAAGAAGCGATTCAATCCACTGCCTTACATCGTGACAGTTGTTGGTATTGTTGTTCTTGCGGTGGCAGCGTACTTCATGTTCAAGATCTTCCACGACTGGTGGGTATATCGTCCCAATTCTCGTTAGCATTCATTCATCAAACCAGCTATCATGCCACTGTCACCCTGAGGCAGTTGGCATGTTCGATCAGGTTCATGTTTCTTCCCACCCGCTGGTACAGGCTCGCCTGGCTGAGCTTCGTCACAAAGATACTCCCCCCGCTATCTTTCGCCGACTGGTTCGAGAACTGTCGCAGCTTGTCTTTATCGAAGCCAGCACTCGACTGAATCTTGAAACGATCCGTGTGGTAACGCCACTTATCGAAACCGAAGGTAAGAGGCTGTCTGATCGGGTTGGCCTAGTGCCGGTGCTGCGCGCCGGGTTGGGGATGGTGGATGGTGTGCAGGAGTTGATTCCCGATGCGGAGGTCTGGCATCTAGGGCTTTACCGCGATCACCAAACACTGGAGCCGGTGACCTATTACAATAAGCTGCCTGCCGAGCCGCATATTGATCTGGCCGTGGTGCTTGACCCCATGCTGGCGACAGGTGGGTCGGCCATTGCCAGTCTTGATCTACTCAAACGATGGGGTGTCAAACAAATGTGGTTCATGGGTCTGATCGCTGCCCCCGAGGGCGTGAAGCGGCTACGGGAGGCGCATCCCACGGTTCCCATCTTCCTGGCTGCCCTTGATAGCCATCTCAACTACAAAAGCTACATTGTTCCTGGCCTCGGCGATGCCGGGGACAGGCAATTTGCAACAGCGTAACAACGAGTGCAACAACGTCACCTGCGGAGCTTCCATGTCTCAGTCTTTGAATTGGCACGGCGTCTTTCCTGCGATCACCACACCGTTCCAGCCTGATCTCTCGCTCGATACGCCTTTTCTCAAGAAGCACATCACCTGGCTGATCGACAATGGCTGTCATGGCATTGTCGCTCTGGGTTCGCTCGGCGAAGGTGCAACCCTGGAGAAGGACGAGAAGCTTCATATCCTCAAGACCTGTGTGGAAACAGTTGGGAGTCGGGTACCTGTGGTGGCTGGTATCTCTGCACTCAGTACCGCTGATGCAGTACGATTGGCCAAGCAGGCAGAAGACGCAGGCTGCAAAGGCTTGATGGTGCTTCCGCCTTATGTGTATAGCTCGGATTGGCGAGAGATGAAGGCGCACCTGGTGGCCATCTTCCAGGCGACCAAGTTGTCGTGCATGCTTTACAACAACCCGATTGCTTACAAGACCGACTTCCTGCCTGAACAGGTGGCGGAGCTGTGTCAGGGGCATGACAATCTGCATGCGATCAAGGAATCGAGTGCGGATGTTCGCCGAGTGACGGCACTCAGGGCACTTTTGGGTGATCGACTGAAATACTTCATGGGCGTGGATGATTTGCTGGTAGAAGGAGTGCGAGCAGGAGCTACGGGTTGGATCGCAGGCCTGGTGAATGCGTTCCCGAAGGAATCGGTGGTGCTCTTTGAGAAGGCCATGAAGGGGGAAGATACCCGTGCCCTCTATGAATGGTTCCTGCCTTTGCTAAGGCTTGATGTGGTGGTGAAGTTTGTGCAATTGATCAAGCTTACACAGGAAAAAGTTGGCATGGGTTCGGCTCGCGTCCGTCCGCCCCGTCTGGAAGTGGCAGGTGCGGAACTGGCACAAGCGGAAGCGATCATTGCCCATGCACTCAAGCATCGCCCTAAGGTGTAGTCATGGCCAAGAAGTCCATCTACAGTCCGCATCCGAGCATGGCGCTTACTATCAAGTGGGTCAAGGACCTGCCTGAAAAGACAGGTCGTTCGCTCGATGAATGGAAAGCGTTCATCAACAAGAAAGGGCCAGCAACAGAGAAGGAACGGACGGCCTGGCTCAAGAACGAGTTGAAGCTCGGCACCAACACGGCCCACTGGTTAGCGGCGCATTCACTCGGTGGCGGGGCGGAAGATCTTGATCCCAAAGAGTATCTCAAGAAGGCTGATGAGTGGGTGGCGGAGATGTGTGCCAGGAAGCCGAACCTTGAGCCACTCTACTGGGATGTGATTGCTCTGGTGCAGACACTGGGAAAGGATGTGAAGATCTGCCCATGCAAGACGATGGTGCCTTTCTTTCGCAACAATGTCTTTGCCAAGGTCACGTTCTCTACCAAAACCCGGCTCGATCTCGGTCTATGTCTGCGTGGCGTTCCCTTTACCCATCGGCTCACCGATACCGGTGGGACGGCCAAGAAGGATCGTATCACTCACAACATCGCTATTTTGGCGAAAGAAGATATCGATGCAGAAGCCAAACGCTGGCTCTTAAAAGCGTATGAGATGGATGCGTAAGCACTCTCTCTTTTCCCTAAGCTATCTTGAACGTTATCTAGTTATCGAGGCTACCCCATGAGAAAACTCTTCTTCGCTGCTGCTCTAGTATCAGCAGGCATGCTGACCGTCGCTGTAGCCGGCCCGCTACCTCAGGACAAGAAAGAAACTACGGCCACTACACCTGCGGTCCCGAAAGCACCTGAAACGGTGAAAGTGGAAAAGGGCAAGTTCAGCATTGATGTCACCACCAAGGGTGTCTTCGAAGCAGAAGACGTGGAAGAGGTAACGATCAAGCTCGAAGCATGGTCTACCGGGATGGTCGTGCAGAATGCAGTTGCTCACGGCAGCACGGTGAAGAAGGGGGAAACTCTCGTAACCCTCGATATGGAGAAGTTCAACAAGGCCCTGAAGGACCTGGAGATCGAACGCGAACTCTCTGACCTTGCTTTCAAGCAGGCAGAGATGGATTACAACACACAGCAGAAAATGTTGCCTATGGATGAGGCTGCAGCCAAGCTAGCCTTTGAGAATGCTCAGGAAGATTACAAACGTTTTGTTGAGAGCGATCTGCCACTACAGAAACGGAATGCTGAACACACCGCCAAGAGTTCCAAGAACTTCTTCGACTATGCTTCTGAAGAGCTCAAGCAGTTGGAGAAGATGTACAAAGCGGACGACATCAAGGAAGAAACAGAAGAGATCATTCTTCGCCGTCAACGAGATACGGTGGAAAATGCCCGCAACATGATGCTGAACAACGAGAAACGTGCCACGGATTCACTGAAGTACGATCTGCCTCGTCGTGAACATTCGATGAAGGAAGCCAACGAACGCACCAAGCTCAACTACGAGAAGTCTCAGGTACTCCTGCCTGCTACAGTTCGTCAGAAGCAGTTGGCCTTCGAGAAGACCAAGCTTGATCGCGCTAAGGCTGTAGAACGATTCAAGAACATGGAAGCTGATCAAAAGAAGATGCTGAACATCGTCGCTCCCTGCGATGGTGTGGTCTACTATGGCAAAGCTACCAAGGGACAGTGGAACTCCAGCACGATCGAAAGCAAGCTGTCTCCCAAGGGCAGTTTGCCTAACGATGAAGTCTTCATGACCATCATCAAGTCGAACAAGCTAGGTGTTCGTGGCTCGATTGACGAAAAGGATCGTCCGTTGGTGAAGGTGGGCGATGTGGTGAAGGTGATTCCAACTGCCAACGCCGATCAACGTATTGCAGGCACAGTGGCCAGCGTGACCGCTGCACCATTGGGAGGAAGCTACGAAGTCCGCTGCAAACTGAATGAAGTACCTGAAGGTATCATGGCTGGCCTGACAGGCAGCATTAAGATCAAGGGCTACGCCAAGGACAACGTGTTGCAGGTAGCATCCACTGCAGTCAGCTACGATGACGATGTCGATAGCTATGTGGCCTACACCCCGGCAACTGCTGGTGGCAAGCCAACCAAGATCAATGTCAAGATTGGCCGTCGCTCAGGTGACAAGGTCGAGATTCTTGATGGGTTGACTGAAGGCCAGGCAGTGCTGAAGGAAAAGCCTGCGAAGTAGTTTGAAGCGGCAAATGAGTAAAGGGGAAGGCCACGTGCCTTCCCTTTTCATGCGCCTTAGTTCATCTGCCAGATGGTGTAGTTGAGATACCCTGCGAAGAGTACCCAGGCGAGATAGGGAACTAGCAGAGTTGCCGCTACTTTAGAAACGGGCCAGAAGAGAGCAGCAGTGACAAGAATGCTCACCCACAAGACACAGAGTTCCCAGAAAGCAATCTCTGGACATTGCATCACAAAGAATGCGTAAGACCAACCCAGGTTCAGTAGAAGTTGCACCAGGAAGGCAACGATGGCCCAGTGGAACCAACCCACTTTCCGCCAGACAAGCCAGGCTGCGATAGCCATCATGGCAAAGAGGACATTCCATATCATGCCGATGACGAAGCCTGGCGGAGTCCAATCGGGTTTGCGGAGAAACTCGTAGTAGTCTTTCAGGCCCAGGCTGGTGAAGTAGCCACCCAGCCCAGCAATGGCGAAACAGAGGACGAGCCAGACGATCTGTCCGCCGAGTTGCATCTGCCAGGATGCTGACCGGAGTTCAGTCGATGTGGTATTTGGTATCATGAGTGCATATTCGTCATCAAGTCAACTAACGATTCAAGGACTCTGTGATGGCTTTCACTGCACTCACCCCAATGTTACGGACAGCCGACATTCCTGGAACGCTCAGTTTCTATACCAGTGTTCTTGGATTCGAGTGTGAACGCTACAGCGAAGCGTGGGGATGGGCCAGCTTACGACACGGCCCGATCAAATTGATGATCTCCGGGTTGAACGAACATGAAGGCGACCCGTCGCCAATTTTCACGGGATCACTCTATTTCAACGTCGATGATATAGATACTCTCTGGAATCAGTTGAAAGAAGGGGCAGCGATCAGTTACGAACTCCAGACCTTTGAATACGGCATGCGCGAGTTCGCCATTTATGACAACAATGGCTATCTGCTTCAGTTCGGCCAGGAAGTGCTACTCGACTAACGCCGCCTTCAACACTTCGATGCCATGAGCGACATCGCGGATGGCGACCTGCTGATCAGCAACGCATCGTTCGATACAGAGCGGGCCAGTGTAGCGAATCTCTTTGAGTGTCTTCACGAAGGCCTTGATGTTGACGTGGCCTTCGCCGAGAGGCATCTCGGTGCCCCAGTCACCTGGTTTGCTGGGCCGGATAGCATCCTTAACATGAACGCTTTGAACGAGGTGCCCTAGATCCCGAAGGGCGGCTAGGGGTTCATCACGATCGTAGAGCAGCAAATTGGCGGGATCGAAGTTGACCCGGACATTGGGCCGCTGGAGGTCCTGTGCGAAGGCAAGCAGGTGCTGACTGGTTTCTTGTCCGGTTTCGAGAGCTACTGTAATACCCCGTTCATGGGCGAGATCAGCAGCCTTGCGAAGCGTGGCCAGGAATGGTTGATAGTCAGGATCGTACTTTTCCGGGACGAAGCCTGCGTGGAACATGATGTCACTGAGGCCTAGCTGTTTGGTGCGGTCCAGCGCCCAGGCCAATCGGTCGAGTCGTTCCTGGCGGAGATGCTTGGGGCCAAAGCCACCGGTTTCGTGGATGATCTGAGGCGTGGCATAGTCTTCGCCCGGGAAGCCCAGCATGCTGCACGAAATCTGAAAGCCCGCAGCCAGGGCTGCTTCAGGCATCTTGTCGCCTTCGTCCCACGAAGCATGGAACGGATCGCCACAGGCGATCTGGATGACGTTGATCTTGAGCTGATCGCAAAGCTGGCGGAGTTCCTTGATGCTCTTGACGTTGAGAGCCCAGGAACAGACACCGATGGCGAGGGGAGGGATGGTGGATCGCATGTGTGTCCGAAGTAGTGAGGTTAAAGCATCCAGTTTTCCAGGCGAAGTCCTGGAATGTTCTGGAAATCGGAGTCAATGGTTACCAATACACAGTTGGATAGCATCATTGCTGTTCCTGCTATCATGACATCCAATTCATCTATTGGTTTGCCGATACGCTTAAGAAATGCCATGGTGCGACCGTAGTAGTACGCTGCACCTTCATCGTAGGGCCAGAGTGCCAGCGATTTCATTCCCTCGTCGAGTTTTGCCATGTTTCTGTTGCGAGAGTGACTGTTTTCAATTGCTGCAAGCAGTTCAGAGAACACGATGATCGAAATGCCTACTCGTGCCCCCTGCAGGGAAACATCATTGGCTCTTTGTAACACGGGTTCGTTATTTTGAATGTAAGATTGTGCTGTGTTGGTGTCGAGTAAGTACTTCAATCCCATTTTATCCGCTCCATACGAAGGAACGCTTCGGCCTTTGCTTTCGCTCTCCTTGCATTGATGATGCTTTGGAGTTCCTCATCTGCCTGCTGATCATAACCCTGGTCCAGCAGAACTTGTCGAGCCTGTATCACACGTTCAATTTCTTCCTGGGACATTTCATCGTCAGTTGCCTGGTCGACTTTGTACAGCTTCACCTCGGTTCCATCAGGCCAATGGCTGGGTACTTTCACATGTCCGTTGTAAACAGTTGCGGTCGTCTGGCTCATGGCATTCCCTCCTGCCCTCGTCATCTATTGTACCATGCTCTACAACACAGCATATGCACATTCCCAAGCGTTGGACGCTTCTGCCTTATGATGCTGCCGCGACGGATCGCCTGGCTCAGTCGCTTCGCATTGCCCCCGCGCTGGCGCAATTGCTCATCAATCGTGGTGTCACTCAAACAGACGAAGCCAAGACGTTCCTGACAGCGTCGCTGAATGGTCTGCATGAACCGGCCAGTTTGCCAGGCATTGCCCAGGCTGCTGAACGCATCTTTGAAGCAGCCACCTCCAAAAAGCGTATCTGCATCTATGGCGACTACGATGTGGATGGCATCACCGCCTCCACCATACTGTGGCGATGTTTAACCCTGGCTGGGGCGGATGTTGACTACTATGTCCCAGACCGCATCGAAGAAGGCTATGGCCTCAATAGTGATGCTCTGCGCAGGCTCAAGGAACAGAACTTTTCACTCGTCATCACGGTGGATTGTGGCATCACCAGCGTTGAGCAGGCCCAGGTAGCCAGTGAACTGGGGCTGGAACTGATCGTCACCGATCATCATGAAATGAAGAAGAAGCTTCCCGAGGCTTCGGTGCTGGTTCATCCGCGGTTGCCTGGTTCGGAATACCCGTTTCCGCATCTGTGTGGGGCAGGGGTGGCATTCAAGCTGGCATGGGCCATCGCCCAGAAGTTCAGCAATGCCCAGAAGGTGAGTGAGAGCTATAAGAACTTCCTGATGGAAAGCATCGCGCTCGTGGCTTTGGGAACTGTAGCTGACGTGGTGCCTCTCATCGGTGAGAATCGTATCTTCGTTCGCCAAGGTCTCAAGAACCTGCAGGCTACACCAACCATTGGCCTCAAAGCACTGATCCAGGCTGCTGAATTAACTGACAAGGAACTCGATGCGGGGCATATCGGGTTTACACTGGCGCCACGACTCAATGCAGCAGGCCGACTCGGCCAAGCCAGGCTTGCCATCGAACTGCTCGCGACCAGTAACAATACTCGTGCTGTAGATCTCGCACGTTATTTGAATGACCAGAACGAGAAACGGCAAACGGTGGAACGACGCATTGCCTCACAAGCCAAAGAGATGGTGGAAGCACTAGGCGAGCAGGCCGACATGCCTGCCTACGTACTCTCCAGCGATGAATGGCATCCCGGTGTCATCGGCATTGTGGCTAGCCGGTTAGTTGAGAAGTATGCCCGGCCCGTACTGATGATCTCGACACAGGAAGAGGTGGGTTCAGGTTCAGGTCGCAGCATCGATGGCTTCGCCCTGCACGAAGCTTTGCAAGCATGCACCAAACATCTGATCAGTCACGGGGGCCATGCTTCAGCAGCGGGGTTCAAAGTAGAGAAAGACAAGATCGACGATCTGAGGCAGGCATTCCTCGAGCAGGCCAGCAAGAAGCTCGATGTCAGTAAGTTGCAGCATTCGATCACCATCGATGCGGAGATACCATTGTCTGCGCTCACCACCGGGCTGATGAAAGGCATAGCAGCCCTCGAACCGCATGGCTCGGGAAACCGTCGGCCATTGTTCCTGGCCAGTGGTCTCGAAGTGGTGGGCGAACCACGCAAGGTTGGCAAAGGGGAGCATCACCTCTCTTTCCGGGTAAAGCAGGCGGGTGGGAAGATTGTCAAAGCCATCGCTTGGGGGATGGCTGACCGGCTGGAAGAACTGATGTCCCAATCCGGAAAGTGTTGTATTGCCTTCACCCCCAAGACCAACGAATGGAACGGGTACGTGAACATCGATATGGAAGTAGTTGACCTGCAAGCCGGCCCGGTGGCGCAGCTGAGTTAGTCTTTGTCATCAGGATCAAACTCATCGGGATCATCGAAGCGATTCCGTTCGAGCAGATCAAACACGCGTGCCTTCTTGCGCAGTGGCTCTATTGCCGCGCGGGCATCATTGAGTTCTTTGGTTAGTTTTTTTACTTTCTCGTCAGCCTTCACCTTCGCTTCACCCACTTGTTTCCTGGCGTTGGCCTTGGCGCTCATCAGTGCCATCTGTTTGGGGCCGATCTGCCACATTTGAGCTACCGCGAGCTTGTTCTCAGCCTCCTGGCGGTCCTTGCCAATGAGAGCGATGGTGAAAAGCGCTAACGCCCAGGCCAGCACGTAGATGAGAAGAAAGCCTATGGTCGTGAACCATCCGGGAGGTGGTACCAGCACTCGATGATGCAATTCACGCATGTACTGGGCCAGAATTTTGGGATCGGATTTAGCACCGCCAAGCACATCATACGTGGCTGCAAAGAGCATGCGAACGTGGAGGTGCTTCAGTTCATCAATCGTGTCGGGCATCTGGATACCGGTCTTGCGGAGCCTTGTGACCATCTGGCCTCGCCTGAAGATCATTACTGTTCCAAGCAAAATAGACACTGCTACGATGCCAAGATAGATGCTCCTCTGCCAGACAGCCCATCCACCGATGAGAAGAGCTGAGACAATCTGCATGCCCGCTTCCACCCAGCCGTTCCGAGAGAAGAGTACAATGGTGAAGAACTTGCCACCATCAAGAAAGCCGAGAGGTAAGAGGTTGAATGCATTGAGGCCGAGCAAAGTGATAACGAGGTAGAATGCCCAATTGGTAAGGTCGTCACGCACGACCAGGTAGATGATCAGCCCGGCAATGATCCCAGGCAGCGGCCCCATCAACATTACCAACGTCTGTTGCCATGCGGGGGCAGTATGCCTCCTGCCTTGAACGAAGGTACCGAAGAAGGGGATGAAGAATACCTGCACATCGGTGTAGCCGAACCAGCGCATGGTCAGCGTGTGCCCGAGTTCATGAAAGATGATAACACCAACAAGAATGCCGATCTGAAGTGGTTTCAGACTACCTTGCTGAAACATCATGATTGCCACAAAGCCGATGATGAGCAGCAGCCACCAGTTGTTCCGTGCCCGGGGATCGGTGGAAGCAAAGAGTTCGGCTCGTGCCTGTTGGTAGCGGTCTTCTTTGGCGGGGTCGTCGAAGGGAAAGTCTTCATCTGCCAGCATGCTGGAGATGTCTTCGAGAGGCCTCTGTTGCGATTGCTGTTCGTGCAACGGAGTTTCGGAGTCGTAGGACACTTCTGGATTCCGGTGGAATGATACTTTCAGAATACCAGAATCGCCGGTTCTAACGAGAGGACTTCTCAGCCCGAATCATGATGACGAGCGAGAGCTTGTCCTTGCTGGGGCCTTGCAGGTAGCAGATTTGCTTGAACGTTTCTTTGGAAAGTGAGGTCGTCTTGCGGTTGGGCTGGTAGAGCAGGGCGACACCAGCTTTGGAATCCTTCTCAGGCTTCTGGGCTGACCATTTGCTGAGGCCGAAGCTGCGAATCACCTGTTCCTGCCCGTTCGCTTCCAGTGGATAAAGCAGCAGGCTGCGACAGGTGCCATCGGTGCGGAACTCGAGTACATTCCAGTAGTCAGCGAGTTGTAGCTTTTGTAGCCAAGCTGTGAGTTGTTCTTCGGTGATGTTGTCGATGTAGAGCATCGCAGTGGGTGATGCATTGCCGTTCAGTTTTTGTTTCAACTCATCATCAACCGAAATAGGGAACCCTGCCGTTTCAATGAGACGGTTGAAGGCTTTGCTGCTGTTGCGGGCACTGATGTCGAGAACGAAAGCACCCTTCTTCTGCAGTCGGCTTTGCACTTCGGCCATCGACAGTTCATTGGGAGTGATCTGCAGAGGAAGTGAAGTCTCGATGGTCTTGAACAGGTTGCCTGACTGCTTCACCGGGCTGGTGAGGAGTGTCGGTTGGCTCTCCAGGAAGCGACCTTCGCGGAGGGTATCAGCCTCGGCCAGCCAGTTGACGGTATCGGTAAGGCGTGCTTGTAGTCCGATCAGTGCCTCTTTGCTGACACTGGTAACTCCGGCCACGAGTGGTGCTACGTCTGCCATCTCAAAAAGAGGTCGATTCGGCCGGATGATGGTGTTGTTGGGTACTGGTGCTGTTGGAACCGTCTTGGCAATCGTATCGGGCTGATTGATCACCGGCCCGCCGTTAGGCTGGCTGGCAATGAACCACCAGGTGCCTAGTCCGATGAGCAGACTGGCTGCCAAGCCAACGCCCCATGCCATGCGGCTTGAACGAACCCGAAGCTGGCTGGCTTTCTGCTGCCTGAGCAGATTGGCAGTGATGGCTGGTGGGCAGGTGACCTTGGGGATGGCTTTGAATTGAGCGTGCATCGAACGGAGAGAGTTGACGTAGTCCCGGGCGATTTCCGATTCTCGGAGAGCAGCCATAACGCGGTCGTACTCGGTGGGGCTGAGTTCGCCATCCACGTAAGCAGACAACAGTTCTTGGAGACTCTCGGATAGCATCGTCGTTCTTACTCGCCCGTCGGGGCCAGTTTCTCCAGTATGGTTTTCAGTTCGGATCTCGCCCGGTGGAGTCGGCTTCTCACCGTTCCCACCGGTACCTCCAGCACTTCCGCAATCTCTTCATACCTCATGTCATCCAGTTCTTTCATCACGATCACCATCCGGTGTTCTGCGGAAAGAATCTTGAGGGCAGTACGAATCAGTTGCCGGTCTTCCTCATGCTCTATCGCGTGCTCAGGAGCATCTTCTTTACTCGAAGCGATCCAGTCACTGGCGCCTTCACGATGAATCGAAAGGGCTTGCCTGGGTTTCTTGCGGCGGTGCAGGTCTATAGCATGATTCATTGCAATGCGATAGATCCAGGTGTAGAACCGTGACTGGCCTTTGAAGTTGCGAGCATTGGCGAAAGCACTCATCAGTGCTTCCTGCATCACATCCTGTGCATCTTCCGGGCTATCAAGAAAACGAGTCAAAGCGTTGTACAGCCGATCCTGATAGCGATGCACCAGTTGACTAAAGGCGTCGAGGTTCCCCTTCTGCACAGCCGAAAGCAGATACAGTTCATCTGATTCAGGGCTGCTCAAGGTTGGACGTGGCTCAGCCGGTGAAAGTTCCCGATTCTGGTTCTGCTTTCCGGCAGCCATATGACGTGAACTCTCAGGGTTCAGGGCTGAATAGGTGGTAGTCAAGCGGTATCACCTATACCTATGCCCTGGGCAGGCTTTTTGAAAGCCTATCCTGAGGGTTTGGGGGGGGGACGAGAGCGACTAGATGATGGTAAACTGGGCAGGGTATCGGTGTCAATTACAAGAGTATATTCGGTTGAATGAATCACCTGTCACACAGGATATCAGCTGGCAGATCTGGTAAGATAGATGTATTCGTCAAGGTTCCATGCGACTTACAACTTCATTTGCTTGTACACTTCTGTGAGTGCTCCGGGCTGGCATCGTTTGCAGTAGTACTTGTGCATCAGGCTGGGGAACCAGCGATTGACAAAGTCTTTAATCCTCGTCTTCATTGTTACTTTCGTCTGGTGGACGTAGCCTTTCTCCTCGCCTTTCCAGGCAATCACATAGTCTGACTGTTGTGGCGTTTCTTCGAAGATGGGTTTCACGGCGATACGTGTGGCTATGACAGTGATATCCATCTCAGCCCAACTGCAGTAGGTGGCTCGCTTGCGCATCTGAAGCGGATCACGAATTTCATAGGTTCGTCCACCTTCGAAGCACTCCTGAACAAAGATGGAGTCGATGCGGTAGCCGTTCTCTTCTGTCAAAGTGCGGAAGAAGAACTCAGGACTGAACTGGTAGAAGCCGTGCCCTGGTTGATTATTGCCAGTGGTGGAAATAATGAGTTTGCCGCCTTGTTCAACCATCTCCATCAGCGCTTTCATGGCCACTGGTGCATTGAAGACGTGCTCTATTGTTCCGATATCCAGAACCAGACTGTATTGATTCTTGAGAGATGCCTCGATGGGCTTGTTCAGATCGTGGATGATGGATGCCTGTTCGTAGTCGGAATAGTCCATGGAATCGATCTTCTCTGCACCGAGAAGACGCAGAAGGTTATCGACGTAGAAGTTGTCTGCTTTCAAAAAAGTATCGATATTGGACTGGGAAAGCCCCGTAGCTCTGTTCGTGGACCGCAGGTAGTCGACGATTTCAGCCGGTGGTGCAAACAGATACTGCCTGCCGATGGTGATGGTCTTCTTCAAATTCAACGCTTCGGGATACGTCAGCAACATGGCTTTGACATGGCGCAGATACAGACCCATCGCACTCTCCCTTCATTCGCTTCGGCTCAACTCACTGCGAGAGAAGCAGTTTTAAGAAAACTGTTGATCAAGAACAGAGACAATCGAGCATCATGAGGTGACGGCCGGTTGAGTATGGTCGGTATCATGCTGCTTGGGTGGTCCACTCAGCATTTCGATGAGACCTTGAATGATGACATAGAAGACTGGCACGAAGAAGACAGCCAGTACCGTCGAAGTGACCATTCCCCCGAATACCGCTGTGCCCAGAGCCTGGCGGCTGGCTGCTGCAGCACCTTTGGCCCAGACGAGGGGGACCACGCCCAGGATGAACGCAAAGCTTGTCATCAAGATAGGGCGAAAGCGCAAGCGAGACGCTTCGACGACTGCTTCGTGAATCGAACGGCCTTTCAATCGCAACTCGCGGGCAAACTCCACAATCAGGATGGCGTTCTTGCTGGCAAGCGCGATGATGAGTACCACACCGATCTGTGTGTAGATGTTGTTGTCGGTCCCGCGAATATTGACAGCTGCAATCACCCCCAGCAACCCGAGTGGCACCACTAGAATGACTGCAAAGGGTAGCAGCCAGCTTTCATACTGGGCAGCCAGTACCAGGTAGACCATCAGCACTGCCAGCGAGAAGACAATGATGGCTTCGCCGCTGATGCGTTTCTCCTGAAGGGCGATCCCTGTCCAACTGCTACCCATGGAACGGGGCAGCACGTTGTTGGCCACTTCTTCCATTGCCCGGAGGGCTTCTCCTGAACTGACACCAGCAGCTGCACCACCGGTAATAGATGCAGTGCGATACAGGTTGTAACGAATAACCGATTGCGGCCCGACTCGGCTCTCTGCAGTGAGCAAGGTAGCCAGCGGTACTCGGCCACCATCGCGATTGCGAACTTCGAGCCGACGCAGCTTGCCAGTGTCGCCTCGGAAGGAAGCATCAGCCTGCACTCGTACCTGGTAGGTGCGGTCAAACTTGTTGAAATCGTTCACGTAGACGGAGCCAAGGTTGGCTTGCAGGGTGGCGAAGACATCGCTGAGCAAGACCCCCATGCGTTCCGCCTTGACGCGATCAATATTGAGATAGACCTGAGGAACGCCGGCGCGGAAGGTGCTGGCAGCCATGCCAATTTCGGGTCTCTTCCGTGCTTCATCAATGATGGCCTGGGTTCGTTCCTGAAGAATCTCAGGCCCCACGCCTTCATGGTCTTCCACCTGCATCTGGAATCCACCAGAAACACCCAGACCCTGAATGGAAGGTGGTACGAGCACCAGCACGAATGGTTCCTGCATCTTCGCAAATTCCATCTGCAGCTTCTTCACCAGTGATTCCTGCGATAGCTCCGGAGTCGTTCGCTTCGACCAGTCCGACCAGGCAGCAAATGCTGTGGCGCTGTTGGAGGCATTGGTGCCATCGAGCAAAGAGAATCCACCCAGGACAAACCACTGCTCTACGCCCTCGGTGGCAGCGAAGACCTTGTTCATCCGTTCCATCACTTCCTTGGTGCGGTCGAGTGATGCTGCATCAGGCAGTTGCACTGCAATGATGACATAGCCCTGATCTTCCGTAGGAAGGAAGCCAGTAGGGGTGCGTTGATACCACCAGACAGTGAGACCAGCCAGACCGACGAAGGCAATGAGCATGAACCACGCGACTTTGATCAGTTGCTTGATGATCCAGGTGTAGAGCCATTCGATGGGGCGATAGACGGCATCGAAGACTTTCGTAAAGATGTTCTTGCCTGCATGAGGTCTGAGGTACGATGCACACTGGGCAGGCTTGAGCGTCAGTGCATTGATGGCACTAATCACTGCTGTTGCAGCAATGGTGAGGGCGAACTGGCGATAAAGCTGTCCGGTGATGCCACCCATGAAAGCAGTGGGGATGAAGACAGCCATCAGTACCAAGGTGATAGAGATAACCGGCCCGGTCACTTCGTTCATGGCCTGAATGGTTGCTTCGCGAGGCTTCATGCCTTGTTCGATATGATGGGCAGCATTCTCGACAATCACGATGGCATCATCCACCACGATGCCGATAGCGAGAACCAGGCCAAACAGGGTAAGCATGTTGACCGAGAAGCCGAGCATCGGCATGAAGGCGAAGGCACCAATGATGGTAACGGGTACCGTCGTCGCGGGAACCAGCAACGCCCGCCAGCTTTGCAGGAAGACGAGGATCACAATCAGTACCAGCACGCCTGCTTCAAACAGTGTCAGGTAGACTTCATGGATGGCTGAGTCCACGAACTTGGTTGTGTCAAACGGGATGGCATATTCCATGCCATCAGGCAGCGTGGGTTTGATGCGTTCCATCGATGCACGCACTGCTGCTGCAACGTTGATGGCGTTCGAGCCTGGTAGCTGATAAATGAGGCAGTTGGCTGAATCGTTGCCACTTCGGGAAGCGAACGAATCGTAGTTCTGGGCACCGAGTTCCACCCGGGCAACATCACGCAAGTAGACAACCTGTCCGGAGGCACCTGTTTTCAAAACGATGCCTTCGAACTGTTCTGGATCGGACAGACGCCCCAGTGTGGTGACAGTCATCTGGAATCGCTGGCCATCGGGGGTTGGGGGCTGTCCCACCTGTCCCGCTGCTACCTGCACATTTTGGCGAGCAAGCGCTGCAGTCACATCCTGAGTAGTCAGCTGACGGGCAGCCAGCTTGTCTGGATCGAGCCAGATGCGCATAGCATAGGACCCGACACCACGCACCATCACATCGCCTACACCTTCCACGCGGCTCAATTCATCACGCAGTCGAAGCGTGGCATAGTTGGAGAGAAAGAGGGCATCGTATTTCTTACTCGGTGAAGTGAGGGATACTGCGAGGACGATGTTGGAAGACTGCTTCTTAACGGAGAGACCCTGACGACGCACTTCTTCAGGCAGACTGGGTTCAGCAATCGAGATACGGTTTTGCACCAGCACCTGGGCATCATCCAGATTGGTGCCGATTTCAAAGGTGATGGTCAGAGCATAAGAGCCATCAGCAGAACTGGTCGAGGACATGTACATCATGTTCTCGATACCGTTGACTTGTTGTTCAATGGGGGCAGCAACCGTATCAGCGACGACCTTGGCATTAGCGCCGGGATAGGTGGCGCTCACCACCACAGTCGGTGGCGTGATGGCAGGGTAGCGCTCCACCGGCAGACGATAGAGAGCGACGACACCAAACAGGATCGTGATCAGGGCAATGACGTTG
>WBZX01000931.1_pt2 | contig 22758 bp, 19 predicted proteins | sample 5204211 | NCBI WGS metagenome assembly WBZX01 (sample SAMN12344362, study PRJNA552823) | activated sludge metagenome | biome: Activated sludge suspended growth; feature: Nitrification reactor; material: Wastewater; isolation source: activated sludge from nitrification reactor of wastewater... | reverse complement strand
ACCGAGCTGCTCCGATCGCTGGTTCGACCATAGACCCCGAGCCCGTCGCCCAACACCGCGGCCACGATGTCGAGCACGCTCATGTCCTGGAAGATGCGCGAGCGGACCTCGTGGGCCATCAACGCGAACGCCGGCACCACGCGGATGTTGACCAACAGCTGCTCGTCGGAGGCGCCGAGGTAGTCCACGCGATCGCAGATGCCGTAGACGAAGCGGGTGCGCTCGCCGCGGGTGATCTCGACGGTGCACGCAGCACCGAGGAACTCGTCGGTGGCGGCCTCGACGTCGCTGGTCACCAGCTCGAGCATCAGCTCGAAGGGGGTATCGAGCGCCTCGACCAAGTGCATGCGGTGGACGTCGAACTCCGCCGACGGGCCGTCATCACTGCTGAAGAGGTAACGAACGCTCTCGATCGGTTCTTGGCTCATGACGCTCCCCGCAGCTTGGTCTGTCGCGAGGATAGCACCGCGGCTCAGCCGGCGGGCGTACCTGCGTGGGCGAGCGCGAACCCGGTCATGTCGCTGTAGGTGTACGGGAAGTTCAGGCCGGTCACGCTCTCGAACTCGCCGGTGTCGGGGTCGAGTCGGTAGGCGGCGTTCGACCAGTGCGAAGGCGACCAGACGTAGCCCTCGAAGTCGATGCTGATGCCGCGGCCGTAGCCGGTGTCCGGATTGCCATCGATGACCGGCATCGGGTACTGCGCGACCAGCTCCATGGACTCGACGTCGATGGCCGTGATCGCGTAGCCGGCGACCCACATGATGCCGTTGGCGTCCTGCATGCAACCGGCACCGCCGTAGCCGGGCTCGCCGGCGCCGATGGTCCACAGCTCGGTGGTCGGATCGAAGCGCGCGACCTGGGCGTTGCAAGTCCACGGTCGACCCATCGCGTCGACCGTCATGCCGTAGCCGACCGTCGGCATCGGCCACGCGTCGGCCACGAGGTCGGACAGCCGCACCCGCACGAGGTGGCCGACGTCGAGCTGACTGGCCCAGAAGTTCCCCTCGCCGTCGACTGCGCCGCCGTAGAGGCCGAACTCGTTGGAGCCATTGGGCACGTCGGGTAGCGGCACGGTGTCGAGCACCACCCCGGTCTCACCGTCGACCAGCAAGACCTCGATGCTGTTGGCGACGTTGGCGGTGGCGCCCGCGGTCCACACCAGTGTGTCCTTCCACGTGCACGTGGTCTCGTCGAGCGTGCCCGAGGTCCACGCCACCGGACGCTGCGAGGTGTACGGCATCGGCGTGTACCACTCGACGCAGCCGTCCTGCCACGGCTTTACGTCGAGCGCGCCGCTCGAGGTATTGCTGGCATCGAGGCAGTCCTCGCTGCGCGCGCGGATCATCGTTAGACCGCCGTTGCGGTTGGCGATCGCGACGTCGCCGTTGCGGTTGACCGAGGTGCGCGAGGGGTTGCCCATGCCGTCGGGTCGCGTGCTGTAGCGCGCGAGCTCGACCAGCTGCTGGGTGTCGATCTTCGAGACCGTGCCCTCGTTGCTGTTGGCGATCCAGATGTTGGAGAACTCGACGCCGTTGCCCCGCCCCGCGCATGGCGAGTCGCCGGTCTCGTCGACCACGCCGACGTCGAAGATCGGCCGGGCATCACCGCTGGTGGTGGTGCCGGTGGTGGTGACGCCACTGCCGTCGCTGCCATCGCTCCCGGTCGTGGTGACAGTCGTGGTCGGCGTGAATGTGCCCTCACCCTCACTGGTGGCGGGGGTGTCGGTGTCGGCGACGGTGCCGGTGCCGACCGCGGTTCCGGCCACGGTGTTGGTGCAGGCGCAGGTGCCGAGCAGCGCGAGGTGGACCGCGTAGCGCATGGTCTTGGAGTCCCTTCTCGAGGCCCTCGGGGGGCGAGGACATCGGGAGCTTGGTAACCGCCGACCGCCCACGGTTCGGTCCCGCCGCGCTTCAGGTACCGGGCAGCGGGATCTGCAGCACCACCGGGCTCGCGATCGCGAGCTCGCCGCGGGGCCGCCCGTCGCCGTCGAACACGCGGTCCCAGCGATCGGTCTGCACCACCCACGCGTCATCGCCGACGATCGTGACCAGCGTGGGCTCGCCGTCGTCGACCTCGGGCACGTGGAGCACCGACGCCGCCGCGATGCCGGCGAGGTCCTGCGCGAGTGTGATCGCCAGCACGCGCGGCGGTGCAGCGCCGTTCTGGACCGCGATGACGGTGCGATCGCGTCGCGCGATGCCATCGACGCCGCGCAGGTCGTCGCCGGCCGCCGAACGCAGCAACGCGTGAGAGCGCGCGACGCCCTCGCCGTCGAGCTCGACCCGCACGAGCCCGGTCGAATAGTCGGCGAGCAGCAGCGCGTGATCGTCGAGCGCGATGATCCCCTGCGGCGAGCGGAAGCTACCCGCGGGCATCACCTCGCGCAGCGCGACGCGATCCGTCGAGGCGGCATAGACCCCACCGCCCTGCGAGTCGGTGGTGTATGCGGTGCCATCGGAGGCGAGCGCGACATCGCCGAGCACGTGGCCGGCGTCGTCCTCGGTCTCCCACGCGTGGATCTGCGCGCCATCGGCCAGCGCGAACGCAACCAGCCCCGCGCGCCCGCGATCGTGGGGCAGCAGCTGTCCCTGCGGCACCGCCGAGCACGCCGCCCACAGCCACCCGCGCTCGACATCGATCGCGAGCCCGAACACCGACCACCCCGCCGCCGGCGCGGCCACGCGCTGCGCCGGCGCGGCGGAGAGATCACTCGCCACGATCGCCTGCCCCACGATGCCGCCGAGCAACAACCGCGAGCGCGGGGCGTCCCACGCGAGGCCCTCCGCGAACAAGCCCGGCGCATCGATCGGAACCCGGCGGATCGATCGCGGCGCGGGCGTCGACGCCGGCGAGGGCGTCACCGCGGGTTCGGCCACGGCCGTCGTCGGCGCCGACGCTCGACAGGCCTGCATGCCGAGCAGGGCGATCGCGATCACGGGCCCGCGCAAGGCCGCAGGATATCACGGCCGCACGCGGGCGCGATCGTGCCCAGCAGGGTCGCGCCAGGGTGGCAAGAGCCGTAGCCGAGCTCGTCCTCGGCACCCGACGCAGTCATCGAGCGGCGCACGAGGCTCGCACTGCATCGCTCCACTGCGAGTCGTGGTGCGCAACGAGGAATGCACTCGCCTCGTCGCGTGCCTGCGCGCGCTCGCCCTTGGCGCACAGCACGAGCACGCGCAGCGCCATGCGGTGCGGCGCCGCGTGATCGGTCGGCGCTCGCGCGGCATGCTCCTGCAGCAGCGCCATCGCGCGATCGGGATCGTCGGCCGCGAGCGCCGCCTCGGCCGCCGGGAGGAGCTCGCGCACCGCAAGCCCCGTCGCGCTGCCCTTCGTGTCGGCCGCGCGCCGCGGTCGTTCGATCGGCGGGCTCGCGGTCGGTGCCTCGACCTCGCGTTCGACGGCGGGCACCCGCCATTGCGACCACCACCACGCGCCACCCGTCACCACGAACGCCGCCACCGCGACGACCACCACGAGCACGCGACCGCGCGCGCCCGTCGGCTCGCTCGGTGCCGCGCCGCGCGGCGCCTCCATCGTGAGCCGCGACACGAGCGTGCCCCAGCTATCGTCCACTGACGGGGGCTCGTCGTTCGCCATCGCGATGTCGATCAGCCTGCGCCCCTTGCGACTCAGCTCAGCCATGGCATCTCTCCTCCGTGCAGCTCCAGGTAGCGCTGCAGCGCAGCTTCGAACGCGTCGCGACCGCGACGCAGGCGCGAGTACACGGTGTTGAGCTTGACCTCGGTCAAGGTGGCGATCTCCGGTGCAGTCATGTGCAGGACCTCCGCCATCACGAATGTCGAGCGTTGGTCGTCGTCGAGACCCGCGAGCAAGTCGTCGAGCGCCACGACGGCGCGGTGTCGAGCGAGACGTTGATCGGGCTCGGTGGGCGGCCGCGGCGGCTCGACCTTGCCCTCGCGATCGCGACGCGCGGCGCCGCTGCGTCGACGATCGCGGACGACGTGATACGCGATCGAGAACAACCACGTGCGGATGCTCGATCGCCCCTCGAAGTCGGCGAGGCGACGATGCACGACGACGAACACATCCTGCGTGACGTCATCGACCTCGGCGTCCGCGATGCCGAGCCGACGCACGCTCTTCCACACGAACCCATGGTGCTCGCGGTACACCGCCTCGAAGCCGGGCGTGATGACAGACTCCCCCGACGCCGTCTCCTTCATCGCGCGCGCCGCTCCCGCCCCTCGAGCACGGCCACGGCGTCGTGCAACTGCTGCACGAGGTCCGCGCGGTGCTTGCCCTCCAGATCCGCGGCAGCTCGCTCGAGGGCCGCGCGCGCGAGCGCATGCTCGCCACGTGCCAGCCGGGCGCGCCCGATCGCGAGCTCCGCCTCCCCCGCGAGCCGCGTGCCGGTCTGTCGGCCATCCACGAGCAGTCGCTCGAGCATCGCAATCGCATCGGCCGCCTCGCCCGCGCGACCCATCTCCGTGGCGACGCACACGTGCGCGATCGAGGCCGCGAGCCGATCGCTCGCGAACACGAGCGTGTCGCTCGCCAGGATCTCGTCTTGTCGCTGCAGCGCCGCGGCCGCCTCTGCGTCGCGTCCCGCCCGCGCGTGCACCAGCGCGCTCGCACCGAGGGCCCGTGCAGCGCTGCGTGTGTGCGGTGCCACCTCGATGGCGCGGCGATGGAACGACAGCGCCTCGTCGGCCTTGCCCTGTCGCTCGCGAATCCACCCGAGTCCGAGCCACGCGTGCGCGAGGTTCTGACCGGCGGGCTCGACCGGCTCGAGCAGCGTCGCGGCGCGCTGCAGCTGCGCCTCCGCCGCGTCGTAGATCCCGCGATCGATGCACGAGTGCCCGTAGTTCACGAGCGCATACGCGAGCGTGAAGTCGTCGCCCTCGCCGTCGAGCAGCTCCACCGCGCGCAGGTACGTCCGGCCCGCATCGTCGTCCTCGCCCGAGTTGCGCAGCGTCGTGCCGAGGGACACGAGCGCCGTCGCGAGCTCGGTCGGCGTCGCCTGCAGCCGCTCGAGCGACGCGATCGCGCCGCGCAGACCCGCAATCGCCTCGACGTTCAGCCCGCGCTGCCCCTGGACCTGGGCGACGCGGAGCGCCGTGTTCGCGACCTCCGGATGGTCCTCGCCGTGGAGCGAACGCAGCGACGCGAGCGCGAGCTCGTAGTCCGCCTGGGCCTGCTCGAGATCGCCGGCGTGGAACCGAACGCCGCCGATGTTCGAGCGCAGGATCGCCGACCACCTCGCCATCGTGTGATCGCCTTCGATCCGCTTCAGTCCCTGCTCGAGTTCGGCGATCGCCTCGTCGTAGCGGCCGACCGCAGCGAAGGCCGTGCCCAGCGCGTTGTGCAGCCCGAGCGCCTGCTCGCGCGGATGCCCGAGTCGCTCGAGCTGCGCGCGACCGAGCGCCGCCCATCGCAGCGCCGCGTCGACGTCCCGCTCGTACTCCGCGGCGATCCACGTGCGCAACACCAACGCGCGCAGCACGAAGGCGTCCGAACCGATCGCGAGCCCCGTCTCGATCGCCTCGTCGAGCGCGACGCGTGCCTCGTCGACGCGGCTCTGTCGTTCGTGCAGCTCGGCCGCGTACACGAGCGCCTCCACCGTCGCGCGCGCATAGCCGACGTGGCGCGCGAGCGTGACCGCGCCCTCGATCGAGCGCGACGCGTCCTCGAAGCGGCCGGCAGCGGACAACGCGCTCGCGTCCGCGAGGATGCGCCTCACCTCCTCGACCGACGAGCGTTGCGCGGGCAGAGGCGGCGCGATCCCGGCCGCCAAGGCCTCGAGATCCGCGCATGGCTCGATCGCGCCCAGCGTCGACGCGACCTCGCCCGCGTGATCGACGACATCCGCATCACCCGTCGCGAGCAGGGCCAGCGATCGCTCGAGCACCTGCTTGCGCTGATCGAGGCACGCGAGCCGACGGTCGTACAGATCCTCTGCGTGATCCCGCCGCACGAACGCGGCCTCGCATGCCTCGTGGTACGCATCGTCGAGCTGCGCCGCGTACTCGTCGACCCGCGTCGACACCTCGTCCCACGCACCGTCCGCCCGCGGTCGCTCGCTCGCCGCGAATGCGGCCGCGATGGCCTCGCGTCGATCGTCGTTCCACACCCCGCCGAGCTTCGCGTCAGCGCCGGCACACGCGGGCTCCATCAACGCGACCGCGATCGTGGTCGTCGCGATCGCCGAGGCCCCGAGCGCGGCGGGCCACCGCCAGCGCCGAAGCACTGACCCGTCACCCAGCGCGGCCGCCAGCTGCTCCATCGACGCGAAGCGATCACGCGGCCGCGACGACAGCCCGCGACGAACGATCGCCCACAGCCACTTCGGCACGTCGCCGCGCGGACGCGCTCGCGGCGGATCCGCCTTGGCGAGCAGCATCGCCTGCGCGCCGCCGAGGAACGGCCGCTGTCCGAACAGCGCCTCGTACAACGCGACGCACACCGCGTACTGATCGGCCGCAGGCCCGATCTCGCCGCCGGCGTGCTGTTCCGGGGCCATGTACGCCGGCGTGCCGACGACGCGTCCCGTCGCGGTGAGGTGCATGTCCTCGGTCGATGCGTCGGCCGCGACGGCGATGGTCGGCACGGGCGTCGCCGTGGTGGCGCGCGCGATGCCGAAGTCCGCGACGAGCACGCGCCCCATCGTGTCGCCGGGCAACAGGCGCTCGACGAGGATGTTCGCGGGCTTCACATCGCGGTGCACGAGGCCCGCCGCATGCACTGCGGAGAGGCCTGACGCGACCGCGATGAACACGTCGACGATTGTCGTCCACGACCGTTTGCCCGCCCGCAGCCACTGCGCCAGGTCGACCCCCTCGACCAGCTCGAGCGCGACGTAGACGATCTCGTGCTCGGTGCCGATGTCGTAGATCGACAGCACGTTGGGGTGCGAGACCCGAGCGAGCGCACGCGCCTCGGCGACGAGTCGCGCGCTCGCTTGGCTCGCGTTCGCGCCGACGCGCGAGGGATGGACGAGCTTGAGCGCGACGAGGCGATCGAGCCGCGGATCGTAGGCGCGGTAGACCAGCCCCATCGCGCCCTGTCCGAGCACGTCGAGCAGGCGATACTGGCCGAACACATCGCCCTTCGCGGCGACGCGTTCGAGCGCGCGGCCGTCGGCGAGCGTCTCGTCTGACGAGGCGGTCGTGGTCCCGCGCGCGGTATCCTCCTCGTGGTTCACGGCGTGCAATCGGGGTCACGCGGCGGCGTCGCCTGACCATCTTCGTCCAGACCCCGACAGTACACACGATCGGGTGTGGTCACGGCGCTCGCGTTCGCCGAGGATTCGGGGTGGTCGCACCCGGTCGCCGCGGCGATCACGGTGGGGCGTCCAAGGCAGCGTGGGTTCATCGACGGGTTGGTCGGAGCCGACGGCCGGTTCCGTCCCCGCCCGCGGGGGAGTCCCGCGAGCGGGCAAGCCGGGCACTGCAGCGCGGCCTCGCGACATGCCCGCGCGAACTCACGCGTCCGCCGACGCGCAGCCCGACGTGCCCCTCGAGAACGCGACCAGGCCGCCCGCCCGGTCGCGGTCGCCGAGCAGCGTCTCTCACCCGCAGCCGAGCTCGTCCTCGGCACCGGCGCAGTCGAGGTACCCATCGCATTGCCACTGCGCCCAGATGCACACGCCGTCGTCGCACGCAAAGCCATCACAGGCATCGTTGCCGGGCGGCGTGTCGGCGCAGTCGGCCTCGTCGTCGCCGGCCTGGCAGTCGACGATGCCGTCGCACGCCCACGCCGCCGCAATGCACTGGCCGTCGTCGCACGCGAAGCCGTCGCAGCTGTCGGCCGGCGGCGGCGTGTCGGTGCAGCCGCTCTCGTCGTCGCCGGCCTGACAGTCGACGATGCCGTCACACTTCCAGTCGCCCGCGATGCACTGACCGTCGTCGCAGGTGAACTGCGTCGGCGCGCAGCTGCCGGGGGTGCCGTCGCAGTCCTGCTCGTCCTCGCCGGCGGCGCAGTCGCTGTACTCGCCGTCGCAGCGCCACTGCGCCGGGATGCAGCTGCCGTCGGTGCACGCGAACTGTGTCGCCGCGCAGCCGCCGTCGCCAGCGTCGGCATCGTCGTCGCAGGCGGCCTCGTCGTCGCGGTCGCTGCAGTCGGCGATGCCGTCGCAGCGCCAGGCCGCGTCGATGCACTGGCCGTCGATGCAGGTGAAGTGATCGGCACCGCACTGCGACGGCGGCGTGGCCGGCTCCTCGCAGACCTCGCCGTCACGGAAGTCTCGCTCGGGCAGCTGCACGTAGTAGCTGTTCAGCTCGCCGGGCGGCTCGGCCTGCACGTTGGCACCCGGCGCCAGCCCGTTGGGCTGCACGATCGTCTGCTGTACATACCAGCGGCCACTCACGCCGCCGGCCTTCACGTTCTCGCCCAACAGATCGCGGATGTTCGCGTTCCAGGTCGCGGCCTGGGCGTCGGCCCCGAGGCCACCGCCCGCGATCGAAGGGGAGTCGATGCCCATCGTGTAGAACATGTACGTCGCGCCGGCGCAGCCCCACGAGGCCTTGCCGTCCTTGGTCGCGAGCCAGTTGGGATTGAGCGCCATCGGCACGAAACCCCAGCAACGGATGCCGTTGACGGGATGGATGCCCGCGGTGTCGTTCTCGAGCGTGATCACGCAGTAGCGATCGGGGTCGATCTTCCAATAGCCGATCGCGCCGTTGTCAGGGCCCCAGATGTCGAGGTCGACCCGATCGCCGACCTTGCGCCCGCCGGCGCCGGCCTTGGGCCAACCGACCCAGCCCGAGAACTCGCCGTTGCCGGTGGCCGCGAGCGGATCGTCGAGCATGGCCTTCAGCACGGTCTCGGGCGCGACGCCTGGCGGCAGCGCCATGATGCCGGCGTGGAAGTCGGTGCGGATCCAGCCGTTGCCGTCGGGGTAGTTCCACACCTTCACGCCGCCCTTGGTCAGCTGCGCCTTCACGTTGGCGGGCACCACGAACTGCGACATCTCTTGCCAGCGCGCCTGCACCCACTTCTGCAGCGCGGCGTCGGCGGGGCGGAACACGCCGCCCGGCGCAGGCACGCTCGCGCCGAGCTGCTGGAACAGCACCGCCTGGCCGCGCATGTCACCGCAGGACTCGGGGAGCGCCGTGATCTTGCACTGGCCGTCGCGCAGCGCGGGGTCGTTGTACGCGCACGGGTCGTCGCACTCGGGCACATCGCAGGGCTGACCGCCCGGTCCGACGCAGCTTTCGTCATCGCCACCATCGAAGCCGCCGACGTGACCGGGTCGGCCCTCGGCATCGACGCAACCGCCCAGCCCTAACGCCAACGCCAGCCACCATCCGCTCGGTACGCGATGCGTCATCGAAGCACGCCGAATGCACGGCGCGGCGCAGGCTGCCCGCCGACGGCGCGAACCCACGGATTGCAGGCCCTTGCACGCACCGCCGCGCGTGGTGCTGGGTCCATCGCTCGACGCCGCTGCGCAACGGGTCCGCGCGATGCCAGGGCGAGTTGCCCAGCCCTCGCGGGGCGGTGGACGCACGCGGGGCGCGGCCCGAACTCGACGGCTGCGAGCTGGTCACGCGGCCGCGCCGCGTCACCAGCGGATGCGGACCTCGTCGATCCGCACCACCGCGCCCGCGGGCCACCAGCCGCCGAGCCCGAACTCGTGCAGCCGGGTCATCGCGGTGTCGACCGCCGCGCCGCCGCGCCCGGCGAACACCCGCAGCGGCACCTGCAGCACGCGGTAGCGACCGTCGCGCCGAAGGGCGAAGGGCGCGAAGTGGACGACGTCGTCGATCGGCACGTCGCCGTACCACAGCCGCAGCTGACTCCACCAGCTGGTGCTGCCGCCGTCGACGGCGACCGCGAGCTCGAGATACGCAGTGGTCGCGACGCTGCCGGGGCCGAGGCGATCGAGCCCGACGTCGAGGCCCTGCCAGCGCAGGTTCGCGTAGCAGTCCTCGCTCGCGCACCGCGAGATGAACTGCAGGTGCCGCGCGCCGCGAAACGGCGCATCCTCGGCGAGCTGGAGCTCGTCGGGCAGCGGGAAGCCGCGCGGTCGCTCCTCGTCGAAGATCGTGATCGCGTCGATCGGCGCGACCGCGGTGAGGACCCCCGCGGTTTCGCTGCACGAGCGCAGGCCCGCGGTATCGATCGCGCACAGCCGCGCGAACACCTCGCGCTCGGGGGGGTGCCCATCGGTGGTCGTCGCGACCACCGGCTCGACGCCGCCGGTCCGCGGCAACAGGAAGTGCCCGAGCTCGGGATTGTCGCGGTGGGTGAAGACGCGGCAACCCGGCGCGGTGCCGTCGATCACGTCGCGCTCACGTGCGCACGTGGTCAGCTCGAACGCGCGCAGCGCGTCGGGTGGGCCCTCGGCGCGCCACTGCCAACGGACCTGCTCGGGTGTCGCCCACGCTGCACTCAGCTCGCCCACCGCAATGGCTCCCATGCGGGCGGGCACCGACGCGGCGAGGGTGCCCGCCACCGAGGCCGCAGCGACGGCGGCGACGGCCACGAGCGGCCCCCGCCGGCCCCGCGGGAAACGGCTCGCGGCAACCAGCGCGTCGATGAACGCATCCATGTCGGGGTAGCGGCGGGCGGGCTCGATCGCCAGCGCACGACGCAGAACCGCCATCACGTGGCGCGGGATCCCGCCGGTGGTCGCGAGACGACCGACGAGCACGGCGTCGCGCAGCGCGGTCACGTCGTCACCGACGAACGCAGGGCCGCCGGCCAGCAGCTCGAAGCAGGTGACCGCGAGGCCCCACTGATCCGTGCGCCCGTCGACGGCGGCGCCGAGGAACTGCTCGGGGGCCATGTACGCCGGCGTGCCGAGCAACGCCCCGGTCGCCGTCAGCCCCTCGGAAACGGCCGACCCCGACGCCGGCGCTGCGGATGACACGTCGGCCCACGCCAGCCCGAAGTCGACGACGCGCGCGACCCCGGCGACGTCGACCAGGATGTTGCTCGGCTTGACGTCGCGATGGGCAATGCCGGCGGCGTGTGCCGCCGCGAGTCCGCGTCCCGCGTCGGCAATCACCGCGACGATCTCGGCGCGGCTACGGGTCTGGGCCCGTGCCCACTGCGACAGCGTCGGGCCGTCGATGTACTCCATCACGAGGAACATCGGATCGGCCTCGACCTCGACGTCGTGCACGGCGACGACGTTGGGGTGCCGCAGCCGCGCGAGCGCCTGGGCCTCTCTCCGCATCCGCGCGCGATCGTGGGCGTGCATCGCCGCACCGAGCGTGCGCGCAATCGACTTCACGGCGACGAGTCGATCGAGCTCGGGGTCGTGGGCGAGGTAGACCACGCCGACACCACCACGACCGAGCTGGCGGATGACGCGGTGACGCCCGAAGCTCGGCATCGCCTCGGCGCCGAACAACGCGAGGGCCACGCGCGACAGCTCCTCGCGCTCGCCGGGCGTGGGTGCGGCGGCTTCGACCACGCGCTGCTCCAGCTCCGACACGAGGTCGATGCTAGCATCGGGTCGGTGTCGGGATCGGCGACCGGTGACGGGGATCTGCTGCTGGCGTGGCGCAGCGGCGATTCCGTCGCGGGCCGAGCGCTCTTCGCACGACACAGCGCGGCCGTGCAGAGGTTCTTCCGCGGGGTCCTCGGTGCCGAGCGCGAGGATCTGATCCAGCAGACCTTCCTCGCGTGTCTCGAGTCGATCGATCGCCTTCGCACCGCAACCAGCTTTCGCACGTTCCTGCTGTCGATCGCGCGGCACAAGCTCTACGACCACCTCTCGCGGCGCGCCGGCGTCGGCGCGCGGTTCGACCCGTTGATCTCGACGGCGATGGATCTCGTGGCGGCGTCACCGAGCCAGGTAGTCGGCGATCGTCGACGTGACGATCGCGTGCTCGAGCAGCTCCGTCACCTCCCCATCGAGCTGCAGCTGGTGATCGAGCTGCACTACTGGGAGGACCTCGACACCGCGGCGATCGCCGAGATCCTCGGCATCCCCCGGGGCACCGTGAAGACCCGACTGATGCGCGCCCGCGATCAGCTGCGTGCGCGCCTCGGGGCCGAGCTCGATGACGCAGCGCGCGATCGATCGCTGCAGACCCTCGGAGCGCGCCTCGGCGATCCGTCCGACGATCATTGATACGCCCCCAGGCTCCATGCCTCCGGGTCGCGGGGAATCCCGTCGAAGTCGAGGGTCGCGAACGGCGAGGGTGTGCCCGCGCCCTTCGCCGGGCTGGACGCCTGCGGGTGGAAGTCGTGCGCCGCGGGATCGACGAGCAGTGGGTCGGCCCCGATCGCATCGACCTCGCCGTCCGGTGGCGGCCCGGCGCCGAACCACAGGTTGTTGCGGCCCGCCACCGCCGTCTCGCTCGCGAGATACGGAATGCCGTCCTGCGTCGACACGAAGAGATTGTTGCGCAGGTCGAGCATCGTCGATGCGTCGAGCGTGACGCTCATCAGGCCCCGCGCGTAGTCGGGCCCCTCGAGGTAGCTCTCGCCGAAGACGAGGTTGTTGTGCACGAACACCTGGGTTGGCGTCGGTGCGTACGCGCTGCCCGGCTGGATCTGGAACGGCCAGAACGCGCCGCCATCGGGGAACTCGGGCCCGAGTCCGGTGGCGACGAAGACGTTGTTGTAGATCCAGTTGTCGCCGACGATCTCGCTCCCGAGCAACAACCCGATGCCTCGCTGGTTCTCGACCCAATTGTCGTGGATGTCGTGCTCGGTCAGCAGGGCCCGCGCGGCATTGGGGCCATCGTAGCTCTCGTTGTAGAGATTGATCGCGCGGTTGTTCGCGCAATCGTGGATGTAGTTCCACGCGACGGTCCGCCCGCGCTCGAGCCCGTCCTGCCGGCGATCGCCCGAGAGGTAGAAGCCGTGACACTGCTTGCTGCCGGTGGCCGCGTTCTCGGTCTGCGCGTAGGCGAGTTCGTTGCCAAGCAAGAAGAGACCGTCGCCGCACCTGTCGAGCCCCCCACACTGCACCGAGCCGCTCTGGCAGCCGTCGTTGGTCCGCGGGTTCGAGAGATAGTTGCCGACCAGTCTGAAGCCGTCCCCGAGGCCCACCACGGTGTCCTGCGGGCAATCGGGCGGGCTCTCGATACGCAGCTTCGACACCACCCAATGGCTGCTGCCGGCGTTGGCCGCGTACGAGTAGTTGTTGAGTAGGGCGTGGCCGCTCGGTTCGCAGACCCCACCGACGAGTACGGTCGCGCCGGGGTACGCGACCAGCGCCTTGGGCAACGCGGCGGTGCCCGACGTGTCGAGCCCCAGGAGCGCCGCGTCGGCGCCCTGAGCGGTGTCGTCGATCCACCCGTCGGTCACATAGACGACGTCGCCGTCCTCCACGACCGCGGCCGCGGCCTCGAACGTGGCCCACGGCTGCGACCACGAGCCGTTGCCGTCGTCGCTGCCGGTGGGCGAGAGGTAGTAGATGTTGCCGGCGTCGCGTGGCGCGAACGGCAGGGCATTCGACGACACGCCGTCGACGTGCACGACGATCGGCGCGTCATCGAGGGGCGCGTCCCCGGGGATCTGGAACTCGACGCGCTCGATGCCCATGCGCGTGTGGAGATCCGCGCCCTGGGTCGCGGGCCCATGGCCGTACACCCGCGCCTCGACCCCACCCACATAGACAATCGGCGCGGCACCATCCGACGCGAGGTGCTTGCCCCACACCGTCACGATCGCCCCGTCGACGCCGCCGTCTTGCCCCTGCGAGGAATCGCTGTTGCCGCGGCGCGGGCCGATGACGAGATCGGTGAAGAACAGCACCGGACCCCCGGGCGTGACCACCGGACCGGGATCGTCGCCGGTCTCCGACGCGCCGGAGCTCCCGGGCCCCGCGGACGTCGTGTCGGCCACGCCGCCTTGCGAGCTGTCGCCATCGGCGAACGTCGCTGCGCTGGGATCCGAGCCCGCACTCGAGCCGAGCGTCGGATCGGCACCTCCGCTTGGATCTCCGCAGCTGCTCAGGGCAAGGGTCAGTCCGGCGGATGACAAGGCGGTGCGCGCTCGCATGCAGGCCCTTGTCGGACGAGCCGCGCGAGCGGTTCACGGACCCGCCACGATTTCTCGACCGCGCCGGCTCCGCGCAGGGCATGCATCGTGCCTGGCTCGCCGTGTCTCGCAACCGCAGGGCTGCCATCGCCCGACGATGGCAGCATCGTCGATGCCGACGCCACGCAAGCCGCTCAACGCCGCTGACGGCGACCGCGATCGGCCGCGGTCGACAGCCCACGGCGCGCGTACAGGCGCCGTGCCCCGTCGCGCATCGCGGCGCCCTGCGCATCGGTGAAGCTGACGGCGCCGCTGCGACAGCTGCACATGATGTTGTCGGTGCGGGTGCTGTGGCGCAGGCCCAGCAGGTGGCCGATCTCGTGGGCGAGCGTGGTCGCGGGCGCGGCGGTCGTGACCACGAGGTACTCGCGCCCGCGCAGCGCGCGGGCGAGGCCGCGGTAGCGCCAGTGCAGGCCTCGCACGCGACGGTTGCGATGACCGTCGTCGAGCTGCTCGATCGCGAACATGTGCACGGTGCCGTCGTTGGGCGCGTAGCTGGCGAGCGCTCGGCGGCCGCGCCAGTGCGTCACCGACTCGAAGCCCGCCGGCATGCGCCGCACGGCGACGACGTCCACCTCGATTCCGAACGCGCCGAGCTCACGGTTGGCGCGCTCGACCCACGCCTGCACCGCCCGGCTCGACATCACCTCGCCGCCATCCTCGGTCGCGAGGTGCAGCGTGACCGGAATACGCAGGCCCTGGGCCTGGCGCGGCTGCATCCACGAACCCGCGTCGCGGCGCAGATCCGGCACCTTGCGCACACCGCCGGCCTGCGCGTCGCTCGGCACCAGCATCGCCGTCGCTCCGAGACACAGAGCGAGTGCGAAGACGCGGCGCACGAGGAACTCGAACAAGCTGGACCTTCCCACGATCAGTCTGCCATTCGCTACGGGCGCTGCAAGGGCTCAGATCGATCGAACACCGCCGTCGCGCGCGGCGATGGGATGGGCGCACGGCCCGCGGGAGGCACGCGCGAGGCCGCAGCGGCCCACGTTCGCGCTCGCCCGGCCGGCGCGCGGACCAAACCGGAAGGGCGGTGGTAGCCTTGCGCCGCGATGTTGAAGTTCACGGACGCCAAGGCGGTGGAGTTCCTGCCCGAGCCCGACGCGCGGTCGTGGATCGCCGAGGGCCTCGGTGATCTCTACGCGCGCCTCGGTGAGGCCGCGTCGAAGCCGCGGTGGTTCACGGCCTCGCCGATCGCCAAGCCCACCGACCTCGACGCGCTCTTCGAGCTGATCTGCCTCGTGCAGTCCGATGCCGGCCAGCGCGAAGTGGAGTTCGCACTGGTCGAGCTCGAGGCCGGCGGCGCCAGCAAGCAGCTGCCCGGATTCGCGCCGCTGGGCGATCCGCAGGGCCAGCTGCTGCACACCTTCGCCCGCGGCGACGAGCTCGCCATGCTGGTGGTGCCGGCGCTGCTGCGAGTGCCGGCGCTGGTCCACGCCAGCGTCGCGCGCGAGCTGGGACGGATCGCGATCCACCGCGCGGGCGGCCACCGCGTCGAGCCCGAGGACGTCGAGGCCGACGCCGAGCTCGCCGCCGTCGCGCTGGGCCTGGGCATCTGGGTCGCCAACGGCGCCTACGTGTACGAAAACGCCTGCTGCGGCGGCGGCTGCGGCCTCGACCTCAAGAGCATGCGCGCGGGCCTCTCGATGCCCGAGGCCTGCTTCGCGCTCGCGCTCGACGGCCAGCGCAAGGGCCTGTCGTCGCGACTGGCGAGCAAGCACCTCGAGCCCACGCAGAAGGCGGCGTTCAAGCGCAACGCCGGCTTCCTCGAGCGCGCGCCGGAGCTACTCGCCCTCGCCGCGCCCGCCAAGCCCGCGCTCGCGACCTGAGGCTTCGCGCGCGCATCAGAGCCCGCGTCGCGTCAACCACCGCTCGAACACCCACGCCTGCACGGTGGTGTGGCCGAGCGCCCACCACGTGAACGCGGAGCCGGCGAGCAGCACCAACGCCGCGATCCCGGCAAGCGTGCCAGCGGTGCCGGCCGGCGCATACGCGAACCACAGCGACACCAGCACCGCATCGATCGCGAAGCCCAACGCCGCCGCCAAGCGCAGCAGACGCCGCACCCACTCGCGTCCGCCGAGCAGGAGCACCGCGAGCACCACGTCGAGCACCAACGCCATCGTCTCGAGCCCGCGGCCACCCCAGTCGCGCTCGCCCCAGCCGAGGCCGAGGCCGACGGCATCGATCGCGATCTGCAGCACCATCGCGACCAGCAGCGCCCGAAGAACCCGTGGGATGCCCGCCATGAGGGGACTCGACACCCGGAGCCTCGCGAGGTTCCGCCGCGCCGCCGCGCCACTTCGAGTACCATCCCCACGCATCAAGCCGTGCCACTCGTGGAAGCGCTGCTGCTCGGATGCGGCGCGCTGTTCGCCCTCAACATGGGCGGCAGCGGGCTGGCTCCGTCGTTCTCGGTGGCACTCGGCGCCCAGCTGGTGTCGCGGCGGCGCGCCGCATTGCTGTACGGCCTGTGCGTGATCGCGGGCGCGTTGCTGCTGGGCCAGCTGGTCGCCAAGACCCTCGGCACCGGCATCGTGCCCGCGGCCGAGATGACGACCACGCGGGTGCTGTGCGTGCTCGGGGCCGCGACGGTGTCGCTGTTCATCGCCAACGCGCTCAAGGTCCCGCAGTCGACCTCGTGGGTGACCGTGTTCGCGCTGGTCGCCGCCGGCGTGCACGTGGGCGCGGTGCAGACCCAGGTGCTGACCCACCGCATGCTGCCGGCGTGGCTCGCCATGCCGGTCATCGCGTTCGCGCTCACCTACGCGGCGCTGCGTGTGCTGTATCCGCTGCGACCCGCAAATTTCCGGCTCCACGAGCAGCTGCGTCGCCACGAGGGCAAGGTGCGGTGGTTGGTGCTCGGCACTTCGTGCTACGTCGCGGCCGCAATCGGCTCGAACAACGTCGGCAACGTGGTCGGTCCGCTGAGCGCGACCGGTGTGATCGACCTCGTCACCGGCCTGTTGGTGATGGCGCCGCTGTTCGGGCTCGGCGCGCTGCTGTTCCCCGAGCCGGCGCGCACGGTCGGCAAGAGCATCGTGCCGATTGGTCCGGTGGCCGCGAGCATCGTGAGCCTGGTGGTCGGAACCCTGTTGCTGTCGGCGTCGTGGTATGGCATCCCGCAGTCGCTCGTGCAGCTCAACGCCGCCGCCGTGATCGCCGTCTGGCGCGTCAAAGATGACGCCCGCGCGGCGACCGATCACCCGGTGCTTCGTCGCATGTTGCTGGCGTGGCTGGTCACGCCGGCGATCTCGGTGGTGCTGACGCTGCTGGCGCTTCGGATCGCGGGATGACGGACCACGGCGACAACCCGCACGCGGCCCGCAAGGCCGGACGGCGCATCGCCGCCAGCATCCTCGACCTCGTGGGTCAGACCCCGCTGGTGCGGCTGCAGCGGCTGCCGGCTCCCGGCGCCGCCGAGATCGTCGCGAAGCTCGAGGGCTTCAACCCCGGCGGCAGCGTGAAGGATCGCCCGGCGCTGTTCATGATCGAGGCCGCCGAGGCCGCGGGCCTGCTCGACGCGAACACCGTGGTGATCGAGCCAACCTCCGGCAACACCGGCATCGGCCTTGCCATGGTTTGCGCGGCGCGGGGCTATCGCTGCATCCTGGTGATGCCCGACTCGATGTCGCTCGAGCGCAACTATCTGCTCAAGCGGCTCGGTGCGGAGGTCGTGCTGACGCCGGCCAAGCACCACATGACAGGTGCCGTCGCGAAGGCCGAGGAGCTCGCGCGCAAGCACGCGCGCGCGTTCATGCCGCGGCAGTTCGAGAACGACGGCAATCCCGAGGCCCACAGTCGCTCGACCGCACTCGAGCTGCTCGAGGCCACCGACGGCCACATCGACGCCCTGGTCGCGGGGGTCGGCACCGGCGGTACCATCACGGGCGTCGGCCGCGTGCTGCGTCAGCAGCTGCCGAGCTTGCGGATCGTCGCGGTCGAGCCCGCGTCGTCGCCGGTGCTGCAGGGCGGCCGCGCGACGCCCCATCGCATCCAGGGCATCGGTGCCGGCTTCGTGCCCGCGGTGCTCGAGCGCGGCCTCATCGACGAGGTCCGCTCGGTCTCCGACGAAGACGCGTTCATGCGCACGGGCGAGCTCGCCGCGCGCGAGGGCATCCTCGCCGGCCCGTCGTCGGGCGCCGCCGTGCACGTGGCGCTCGCGGTCGCGAGCGAGCTCGGTGCGGGCAAGCGCGTCGTGACCGTGTTCCCCGATACTGCGGATCGCTACATGTCGACCGCGAGCTACTTCGAGCTCTGACGCGCGGCACCCCATCGTCACGCGGGTTCGCGTAGCATCGATCGCATGCTCGCCTCGCCCTGCGACCGTCGCATCCACGGGTCTCACGCGCTGCTCGTCGCGCTCGCGCTCGGTGGTTGCTATCGCGGCGCGACGGGTGACGGCGGATCCGACGGCAGCGGCAGCAGCGATGGCACCGCGGCCACGACCGCGACGATGTCGGCTTCGGCGACCGATCCCACGCTGACGAGCACGATCGGCCCCGACGACAGCGGCCCTGGCCCCGACGTCGGGCTGCCGAACCAAGCCCCGATCGCGATGTTCACCGCGAGCCCCGATGCCGGTGCCGCGCCGCTGTCGGTCACGCTCGACGCCAGCGCCAGCAACGACCCCGACGGGACCATCGTGGCGTGGACGTGGAGCTTCGACGACGGCGCCGACGAGGGAGAGATGGTCACGCACGACTTCGCCGCGGTCGGCTGTCACGACGTCGCGCTGACCGTCACCGACGACGACGGCGCGACCGCGATGGCGACCGCGACCGTCGTCGTGGCCCAAGGCGCACCCGAGATCCCCGCGATGGCGACCGTCGATCTCGCGCCGCTGACGAGCGCCGTGCTGCCGCGCGACCTCGACACCAACGAGGGCACCGCATCGTTCCACGGCAGCGTCGCCTCGCAGGGCTACACCACCGTGCTCGCCGAAGTGCTCACCGACGGCGTCGTCGCGTCGAGCGTGACGGTGCCGCTGTGCGGTGCGGCGCCGGTCGAGTTCGCGATCGACGTGCCGATCCCCGCCGAGCTCGTCGCCCACGACGTGCGTTTGTCGCTGGTCGGCGCAGGCGTCGACCCGCAGCCGTTCTACACCGCGACCGACCTCGTGGCCGGCGACCTCTACCTCATCCAGGGTCAGTCGAACGCCGTCGCCTCGCAGTTCAGCGGCGACGCCAACGAGAACCAGGGCCCGTTCCTGCGCAGCTTCGGCAGCAACACCGCCGACGGCAACGCGACCGCGGCCGATGCCGCGTGGCACCCCGCCAACGGCAACGCCGGTGGCGGTCCCGGGGCCATCGGTCAGTGGGGCCTGCGCATGGCCGCACAGCTGTCGAGCGCCCACGCGATCCCGATCGGCGTCGTCAACGGTGGCGAGGGTGGTCGACCGATCTCGTACTTCCAGCGCAACGACGCCGACACCACCGACCTGTCGACCAACTACGGCCGCGCGCTCACTCGCATGCGAGCCGCCGGCATCGAGTCGTCGCTGCGCGCGATCCTCTGGTACCAGGGCGAGTCCGACGGCAACGGCTATCAGGTGCACCACGATGGCTTCGTCGCGCTCGAGGCCGACTGGCTCGAGGACTACGCCGGCGTCGCGCAGGTCTACGTCACGCAGATCCGCGCTGGCTGTGGCGGCGATCTGATCGGCACCCAGGAGGTCCAGCGCCAGCTCGCCGACGACTTCGACGAGATCACCGTGATGTCGGTGACCGGGCTCGACGCCCACGACGGCTGCCACTACGCCTACGAGAACGGCTACCGCGAGCTCGGCGATCGCTACGCCGCGCTGCTCGGCCGCGATCTCTACGGCGAGACCCCGGCCAACGACGTCGCACCACCCAACCCCGAGGGGGCCGCGTTCGCCAACGGCGGCACGCAGGTGGTGATCGACATGCGCAACGCCGCCTCCACGCTGACGTTCGCCGAGGGTGCGCAGGCCGACTTCCGCCTCGAGGGCGCCGCGGTCTCGATCACCGGCGGCAGCGCGAACGGCAGCCAGGTGATCCTCACGCTGTCGGGCGATGGCTCGGCCGCGACCGGCATCACGTACCTCGGGCACCAGGGCGCGGGCCCGTGGGTGCTGAACGAGAACGGCGTGGGTCTGCTGGCGTTCTGGAACCTGCCGATCGCGCCGTAGGGGCGAGGCCCTGGTTTGCCCGAGTCGCCAGCGGTTGAAAGCCGGCTGCACGCCCGCCAAGATCGCGGCGTGAGCCCTCGACGTCGCGATCTCTGCACGCGTCCCCGGCCGCTTCGCTTCGCGGTCTCGACCTCGCTGGTCGCGCCCGGCTCGCGGGCCGCACCATGACCGATGCGGGACCCGTCGGCAGCGAGCGCATGCTCGCGCCGACCACCGTGCGCCTCGGCCGGATCCACCGCGATCAGGTCCATCGCGATCCGTGGCCCGACGCGGCGCTGCTCGACGCGAGTCGCATCGCCGCAGCATTCCCCGCCGAGCTGCGGCGCGAGGCTGCGATCCAGTGGGCCGGTCGCGCCCGCGCCGAGCACGGCTCGGTGCATCAGTTCACGCAGATCGCCCACGCGCTGTGCAACGCACGGATGCCGCTCGAGCTGCACGGCGCGCTCGCACGACTCGTGACCGACGAGGTCCGCCACGCCGAGCTGTGCGCGCGGACGGCCCTGGCGTGCTGGCCCGAGGGCCGCACGCTCGAGCCCGAGGTGTTCGCGTGGTCGGTACCGCGACCGCCATGGCCCGAGCCACCACCGGCCGACGCGGGCGAGGCGGTGCTGTGCGCGTGGGCAGCCGAGGCGATCGCGATCGCGTGCTGCCTCGGCGAGACCCTGTCGCGCCCGATGCTCGACGCCATCGCGGTGGTCGCCACCGACCCACTGCCCGAGGCGGTCGCACGGCAGATCCTCCGCGACGAGCACCTCCACGCCGCCTTCGGCTGGGACGCCGTCGAGGTGCTGCTCCCGCGTGCCGGCGACGACGCGGCCGCGCGCGTACAGGCGGCCTTCGCACGCGGGCTGGCGGGCATCGAGCGCAGCACCTGCTGCGGCCACTGCGTCGCCGACGTCGCAGGCCGCGAGCTGGTCATCGAGCGCACCGATGCGCCGAACCTCGGCACCCTCGATGGATTGCAGTACGCGATGATCTACTACGCGACCGTGGAGTCCGAGGTGCTGCCAGCGATCGATCGGCTGGGACTGTCGGGGGCACGCGCGTGGGTCGAGCGCGGGTGACGGGACACGCTGTCCCGCGCGCCGACCAGGCGAGCTTCACGCGCCCGGTTCCAGCTACACCGGCAAGCGCGCGTCAGCGCTTCGCCAAGGCGGCTTCGATCTTCGACCAGAGGAACGCGTCTGCGTCGTCATCGTTCGCGACCACGACGTAGGGCACGGTCAGCGGCTGCACCAGGAAGATGACACTGAGGCTGAATCGCATCATGGCGCTCGTGCTCACGAACGCCATACCGCGCAGGCGGCCTTCGTAGCGCGCGTGGTTGTGCTTCATCCACTCGCCCGTGCGACGGTTCTGCGCCGTCGTCTGCCGCGCCGAGGGTGTGGTGGCGAGCGCAATCCCATAGCACTCGCGGCTCGATGCCAGATCCTCGTATATGACCAGCAAGGTCTCGACCTCGTCGTCGTCGGGCGTCGCGAGGTAGCGAACGCGGACGATCGGTCCGGTCGCATCGACGGCGATGTTGCGCAGTGTGGTCTGTGGCGAAGCCGACGCCATTGCTGCCTCCTGCGGTGCATCGAGCGCAGGCGCACGTGCTTCAACCCCTCGGCCGCGATCCGACCGCCTGACTTCCCCGACGGGCCCAGAACGGTCCATCCGGCCGAGGCGACGCCGGTCGGCGGGCCCCGACGGCGATGCGCGATCACGGCACCGGCACCTTCAGCAGCGCGTAGTGGAAGTTCTCGTAGACCCGCTCGACGCCGCCGCGCACATCTTGGGGCAGCTGTGGCGCGAGGCGGTTGGCGTGCTGCACGGTGGTGATGGCCCACAGCGTGATGCCACGACCGCGGGCCTCGTCGACGAGTTCCGTGAGGGCAGCGCGGTCGACCTCCTTCATCACCCAGATGTTGGCCTTCGAGAAGTAGGTCTCGCCGCGGTAGTAGAACCACCAGCTCATCAGGCGATCCTGCGGGCCACGGTTGTCGAAGTAGACCCGCATCGCGCTGCGCTGCGACCAGCTCTCGGACGCGCCCGGCACGTAGTCGGCGATCACCCACGCGCGGGTCAGCACGCCACCGAGCAGCAGCAGCACGAGCGCGTACTTCCGCGGTGCCCACGGCCACAGCAGCAGGCCCAGCGCGAACGGAGCACAGGTCGCCAGCAGCATCGTCACCGGCGGCGCGCCCTCGGTCCACATGCCCGTGTAGAGATACGTCGTGAGGTGCGCGAGCCAGGCCGGCTGGTGCATCGCATCGCGGATGACCACCGCCACCAACGCGAGTCCCAGGCCACCGGTCGCCCAGCCCACCCACGAGCGCGTGGTGCCGCGCTCGTCGGCATTCGCGTCGAGCCACAGGCCCGTCACCAGCGCCGCCGGGGGCAGCACCGGCAGGATGTAGTGATAGTACTTCGTGGTGCTGTAGGTGATCGCGAACAGGGCCACCACCAACCATAGCGCCGCGAAGCGCTGCAGCGTCACGCCCGGCTTGTCATCGGACTGCGCGAACGATCGCAGACCGACCACGCCCGCGACCGGCACGATCGCCGACCACGGCAGCGCCGCCAGCCCCATGGTCTCGAGATAGAACGTGAAGCCACCCACGGCCTGCTTCTGCTCGCCGGTCGAGAAGCGT
>WBZX01001000.1_pt1 | contig 22770 bp, 17 predicted proteins | sample 5204211 | NCBI WGS metagenome assembly WBZX01 (sample SAMN12344362, study PRJNA552823) | activated sludge metagenome | biome: Activated sludge suspended growth; feature: Nitrification reactor; material: Wastewater; isolation source: activated sludge from nitrification reactor of wastewater... | reverse complement strand
CGGCACGTTCACGCCGACCCCGAGGGTGTCGGTGCCGGCGATGATCTTGAGCAACCCGCGCTGCGCCAGCCGTTCCACCAGCGTGCGGTACTTGGGCAGGATGCCGGCGTGGTGCAGGCCGATGCCGTGGCGCACCAGCTTCTTCAGATCGGGGCCATAGACGGTGTCGAAGCGGGTGTCACCGATCGCGGCCGCGATCGCATCCTTCTCCTCGCGGGTGCAGAGATTGACCGAGAGCAGATCCTGTGCGAGCTCGGCGGCCTCGCGCTGCGTGAAGTTGACCACGTAGATCGGCGCGCGACCATCCTGCGCGAGATCGTGGATGGTCTCGTGCACCGGGGTCTCGCGCCACTCGAAGTCGAGCGGCACCGGGCGATCCTCCGAGCGCACCACGGTGACCTCGGCGCCGGTGAACGACCGCAGGCCCTCGACGAAGGGGCTGACGTCGCCGAGCGTGGCCGACATCAGCAGGAACCGAGCGTGGGGCACCGTGACCAGCGGCACCTGCCAGGCCATGCCGCGGTCGGGGTCGGCGTAGAAGTGGAACTCATCCATGACGATGTAGTCCACCTCGGCCATCGGCCCGTCGCGCAGCGCGAGGTTGGCCAGCACCTCGGCGGTGCAGCAGATCACCGGCGCCTTGGGGTTGATGCTGGCGTCGCCGGTCAGCATGCCGACGTGCTCGGCGCCCAGCTCGGCGCACAGCTCGAAGAACTTCTCGCTCACCAGCGCCTTGATCGGCGAGGTGTAGAACGAGCGCAGGCGCTCGCAGCAGGCCTTGAAGTGCACCGCCAGCGCGACCAACGACTTGCCGGAGCCGGTCGGGGTTGCCAGCACCACGTTGCGACCGGCGCAGAGCTCGAGCACGGCCTCCTCCTGCGCCGGGTACGGCGACAGGCCGGTGGTCGCGATCCACGACATGAAGCGCTCGAGGATCACGTCGCCGTCGCGCGTGCGCGCGTGCGGGACGAACTCGCGCAGGGTCGGGCGCGCGGCCGGGGTCGAGGGGGCGGACACCGCCGAAGGCGAACACGACTCGGGCCGCGATCGCAACCCACCCCCGAGGGCCCCCCTGGCGTGCAGGGGCGGCCTGTGGGCGTGGGTTGCGTCGCGGCCCGCGGAGCAACGACGACGACGAACCGTGGGGACGATGGGGCGAGGACTACTCGAGGTCGTACTGCTTCAGCTTGCGGTACAGCGTGGTCTTGCCGATGTGCAGCAGCCGCGCCGCCTTGCGCTTGTTGCCGCGGGCGTAGTTCAGCGCGCGACGGATGGCCTGCTTCTCCGACTCCTCGAGGCACAGCTGGCGCTCGGGCGACTCGGCGCGGGCGTGGTGGACGTCGCGCACGCGCAGCTTCGAGGGGAGATCGCGCAGCTCGATGAGCTCGGTGTTGCCGGCGTTGATGGCCGCGGTCAGCACCTCGGCGAGCTCGTCGAGGTTGCCGGGCCAGCGGTAGCTGCGGAGGCAGTCGAGCGCGTTGTCGGCGATGCCCCCGATGGCGCGCTTGGCCGGGGTCTTGGCGATGATGTCCATCGCGTGCTGCTCGAGATCCTCGATGCGCTCGGCCAGGGTCGGCACGTCGATGCGGATGCCCGAGGCCCAGCGGACGATCTGCGGGTGCAGGCGGGCGCGGCCCTCGTCGCTCTCGGGGCGCAGACGGGTGCCGATGACGATGCGGCCCAGCCCGGTGAGTGCGGGCAGGCGGGCCTGCTCCTCGAGCGGGAGGTCCTCGAGTCGGCTGAGGTAGGTGAACGCGCCGAGGTTCATGAGCCGCGGCTGCTCGTTGCCGCGCACGACCTCGAGGGTGGGCACCTCACCGCCACCGAAGTGATGCAGGATGCGGGCGATGTTCTCCTTGCCAGTGCCGGCGGCACCGACCAGGAGCACCGGCAGGTTGGTGCGGACGGCCCGCTGGATCATGGCTTGGACCCGTCGCGCCGCGGCCGAGTGGCCGAGGTAGACCGGCGGGGCTTGGCGCAGGCGAGCGTCGGCAATCGATTCCGGGAAGTTTGGGGCGAACTCTGCGGCGTGCATGGCGTTGGTCTCGGTTGGTTCTCCTATTGGGTGGTGGTGTCCCCGCGGCAAGCCCTCGCGGGAGAAATCGTGCGGCGACGGGCCGCGTCCGCCCACCTCAAGTCCCGCCGCGGGCGAGCCGATGCGAGCGGCGTGGGAGAGCTCGACGCCGTGTGGTCCCCACCCTCCGATGACGCGCTCGGACCGGCCGCACGCGGCTTCTCGCGCCAGTGGACGGCGCTGTTCGGTGGCTCACTGCCGCCGCTGCTGCGGGTCGTGTCGGCATCACCACGGTGGCTCGGCGCGCTCACACGTGCGCGGGTGATCGCCGCCGCCGATGCGACCTCGCGCGCGCGACTCGATGCGCTCGAGGCCGAGCTCGCGATCATCCTCGGACTGCCGACGGCCCAGTGGCCCACACGCCGCCGCCCGTGCTCGCCGCCGGCGACGGCCTCCGATCTCCCCGCGCTCGATCCCTCGCAGCAGCTGTGGTTCCTCAGCCGCGGGGGTGCGATGGAGGTTTTGCTCGGCGCAGCGTTCGGGCCCCGCGACGAGTCGCCGCGCGCGGCCGAGCTGCGCGCGCGGGTGTGCAGCCATGCGGTTCCCTCGGCCCGGCGCGAGCGCTGGCTGGCGGGCTTCGGCCTGATGCCGCCCGACGCAGTCGCCCCTGGCGATCATCACCTCGCGATCGGCATGCTGCAGCGTGCGTTCGCGGGCGACGATGACCGCCCCCGGGCGCTCGCCCCCGCATCGGTCGCAGCGCTCGAGCCGGCGGTGACGATCGACCTGTTGCTGTGTGCGCTGACGCTGCGGGCGGCCCTGCGCGAGCCCGAGGGCGCGCGAGCGCAGGGCCCGATCGCCGCCATCGCCCCCGCGTCGGAGCAGCCGCGCGAGCCCGCCGCGGCGTGACGGGCCTTGTCACCCGCGAGCCCGGCGTGCGACACCAGGGCTGCCGTGAGCGTCGCCGACCGCGAGAACCTGCAGCAACACGTCGAAGCCGCGTGGAACGATCGCGCGCTGCTGTCCGAGCGCCCGTGGGCGAACGCGGTCGAGCAGACCATCGCCGCGCTCGACGTCGGCGAGCTGCGGGTCGCGGAGCCGGGCGCCACGCCGGGCGCGGCGTGGCACGTGCACCCGTGGATCAAGCAGGCGATCCTGCTCTACTTCGGCCTGCGCGGCATGAAGACCGACGAGGTGGGCCCGTTCGAGTACCACGACAAGATCCCGCTCAAGCGCAGCTGGGCCGAGCGTGGCGTGCGGGTCGTCCCGCCCGCGACCGCACGCTTCGGCGCGTACATCGAGCGCGGCGCGATCCTCATGCCCAGCTACGTCAACATCGGCGCGTGGGTCGGCGCGGGCACCATGGTCGACACCTGGGCCACGGTCGGTAGCTGCGCGCAGATCGGGCGTAACGTGCACCTCGCCGGTGGCGTCGGTATCGGTGGCGTGCTCGAACCACCCGGCGCGATGCCGGTCGTGATCGAAGACGGCTGCTTCCTGGGCTCGCGCGCCATCGTCGTCGAGGGTGTCCACGTGGAGCGGGAGGCGGTGCTCGGCGCCAACGTCGTGCTGACCGCGAGCACCGCGATCGTCGACGTCACCGGTGCGACGCCCGTCACGCTCAAAGGTCGCGTGCCGGCGCGCGCGGTGCTCATCCCGGGCACGCGTCCGCGCGCCTTCCCGGCGGGGGAGTTCCAGGTCGCCTGTGCGCTGCTCGTCGGCTACCGGCGCGAGAGCACCGAGCTGCGCACCAGCCTCAACGACGCACTGCGCGACTTCGACGTGCCGGTGTGACGCCGCGCCGGGACTGCGCGAGCCGGGCGCGGCCCGCCGCACTCCTGGCGCGCATCGCCCCGCCGCCGATGTGTCCAAAGTGGCCGTGGCGACGCTGCGGGGCGGCTGCTACGCTCGCAATTGCGATTTGATCCCGTGAACCTGCGCATGGCCACCGAGGACGCGACATGAGCCACGGCCCCCATCGAAATCGGTGGTCGGCTCGGCTGTCGCGGCTGCGCAAGGGCGGCCGCGACGACGGCATCGCCGGCGAGCCGCCGCCGGTGATCGAGCGTGATCGCGATCGCGATCGCGTGCGGGCCGAGCGGCCCGGCGCCGCGCCACCGCGCTCGAGTGGCGGCGGTGGTTGGGACCACACCTCGCGGCCGCACGCCGAGCCGGTCGTCGAGGCGCCGAGCGTGCCGCTGCGGGTGCAGATCCTCAGCATCCTCGCCGACCCGCGGGTCGAGGCGATCACGCTCGAGACCTGCTTGCGGATCATCGCGCGCCCGCGGCAAGACATCGAGACCGCACTCGACGCGATGGTGCAGGCCGGCGAGCTGGTCGAGGTCGGCGGCGCGACCAAGCAGTACCGTGTGCTGCCGGCCGAGAAGGAGCGCCTCGAGGCGTTGTTCCGCGGCGCCGCCGGTGAACTCGGCGAGCAGACCGTGCTCGCCGAGATCTCGCACCCAGACCTCTCCGCCTACCCCGACGACGACGGCGACGAGCCGCGACTGCCGGTCACCGCGGGGCTGCTGAGCCTGTTCCTGCCCGGCACCGGCCAGTTGCTCAACGGCGACGTCGGTCGGGCCTCGCTGGTGTTCGCGGTGTGGAGCCTGGCCTGGATCACGCACCTGTCGCCGGTCTGGACCTTCGTGTGCCTGTACGCGGGCGCAGAGGCCTTCTTCACCGCGAAGATCCGCGGCATGGAGCGCAAGCTCGCCAAGGACGCCATCGCGGGCAGCAACGGCTCCGCGCGCGCACTCGGCCCTTGACGCCGGCCCTGCTCCCGCGCTCCAACGTCACTTGCAGATGCGATTGTTGTGGGTGAGCCAGGACTTCCCGCCGGACAAGGGCGGGGTGCAGACCTACAGCGCCGAGCTCGTGCAGGCGCTGGTCGAGCGCGGGCACGAGCTCGAGGTGGTCGCGCCGCGGGTCGACGGCGCCGACGCCTGGGACGCGGGCTTCGTGTGCCCGGTGCACCGTGTGCCGGTGCCACGCGACACGATGCCGGTCGCGAGCGTGCCGCAGGTCGCGGCGCGGCTGGCGAGCGGGCGCTTCGATGCGGCCGTGCACGCGCAGTGGAACACCGCTGCCGGCGGCGCCCTGGCGCGGCGCCGCGGTTGGATCCGAGCACTCGCGATCGCGGCCCACGGACGCGAGCTCCTGTGGATGCCCGCGCTCGGCCGCGGCCCCTACGATCGCCTGCGCAAGCAGGCGCTCGCGCAAGCCGATCGGATCTTCGCCGTCAGTCACCACACCGCAGGGCTCGTGCGCGAGCTCGGCGTGTCGCCCGATCGCGTCACGGTCGTGCACAACGGCACCCACCCCGATCGCTTCGAGCTGCCCGGGGTGCAGGCGCGCGCCGACGCCCTGCGGGCCGAACACGGCGGCGTCATCGTGCTCACGGTTGCGCGCCTGGTCCCGCACAAGGGGATCGACACCATGCTGCGCGCGGTCGCGATGCTGGCTCCGAGCCTGCCGCAGCTGCGCTACGTGGTGCTCGGGCGCGGCCACGACCGTGAGCGGCTGCATCGGCTGGCGGCGTCATTGGGCATCGCGGGGCGGGTGCACTGGGTCGAGGGTGCCGAGGCGTTCGAGCTGGCGGCGTGGCTGCACGCCTGCGACGTGTTCGCGCTGATGTCCCGCGATCGCAGCCCCGACGTCGAGGGCTTCGGCATCGCGCTGCTCGAGGCCGCCGCGTGCGGCCGGCCGGCGATCGCGGGTCGCTCGGGCGGCATCCCCGACGCGGTCGAGCACGGCGTCACCGGCCTCTTGTGCGCGCCCGAACGGCCCGCCGAGATCGCCGAGTCGCTGCGCACATTGATCGTCGATGCGGCGCTGCGCGAGCGTCTCGGCCGCGCAGCGCGACTGCGTCTGGTCGAGCAGCTCACGTGGGGCCACGCGGCCGCGCGCGTCGAGGCTGCGCTCGCACAGGACATCGCAGCGCACACGCGCGCGTGAACGTGGCCGCGCCCCCGCGCCGCCTACCGGGTGATGCGCAGCGCCAGATACGGCACGCGCTCGGCGGTGCCCTGCTCGCCGTACAGCACGCGGTAGGCCAGCCAGCGGCCCAGCACCGACTGCGTGTACTTGCGGGTCTCGTCGTACGGGATGCCCTCGATGAACACGTCGAGGTCGAGGCCGCCACGGGCCGCGAGCCACTTCTCGACCGCGCCGGCGCCGGCGTTGTAGCTCGGGATCGCCAGCGCGACCGCCGGGTCGCCGCCGCCGTAGCGCGCCACCAGACTCGCGAGATGGTGCATGCCGAGCTCGAGGTTGGTCGCAGGATCGTAGAGCGCTTCGTCGCTGCGCAGCACCACCTCGGCCTGCTGCGCGACCGCCTTCGCGGTCGACGGCATCAGCTGGATGAGGCCGCGCGCGCCGGCGAACGAGGTCGCGTGGGGATCGAAGCGACTCTCGGTCTGCATGATCGCGTAGGTCAGCCACTTCGGCACGCCCAAGCGCGGCTCGCCGGGCTCGATCAGCTCGAGGAACGGTTGCGGATGCGCGGCGGTCCACTCGCGCGGCGCCTGGGCCGGCGGCGTGCTGCGCCAGGTGGTGCCCATGCTGGCGATCAGCTTCTGGGCGCCGGTGTAGAGCCCGGCTTGGTTCAGCACGTAGGCGGCCGGCCAGCCCTTGATGCTCGCGCTGCGCAGCTCGTCCTGTGCCCACTCGCCGAGCCCGAGTCGCGCCAGCACCAGCGCAGCGTCGGAGCCCACGGGTGCCGCGGTCGCGTCCGCACCGGCGGCGGCCGGCGCATCGAGCCGCGCGATCCCGCCGCGCCACGCCCGATCGCCGAGCTCGCGCAGCCGCGAGAGGGCCTGCAGCGCGGGGTACTCGAGCGGACCCGCGTCGAGCACCGCCAGCCACGCCGCCTCGGCGCCCTCGACATCGCCCATGCGCTGGAGCGCGCGCCCACGGAAGTAGTGCAGCTTGGCCCGCTCGGCGATCGAGGGCTTGCTGCTGGCGAGCCCGGCGTCGACCAGCCGCAGCGCCTCGGCGTCGTCGCCTCGCCCGAACGCCGCGACCAGCAGGCGACGCCGCGCCTCCTCGAGCATGTCGCCGTCGACCGCGAGCGCCTGCTCCCAGGCCTTGCGTGCGCGCGCCTCGTCACCGGCCTCGGCCCACGACTCGCCCGCCAGCACCCACGCGTCGTCGGCATACGAGTGCTTGGCGTGGGCGCTCGCGAGCGACTCGAAGGCCTGCGCCGCGAGCTCGTGTTTGCCCTCGGCGTAGCGACCACGCGCAGCCTGGTACGCGGCCTTGACCCCGAGGTCCTCGCCCGCGGCACCGGCCAGCTTGCACTGCGCGAACGCGGCCTCGAAGTGCGGCCGCGACTTCGCGCGCTCGCGCTGCTTGAACACCGCAGTGCCCTTGGCGAACAACGCCTGGCAGCGCTGCAGCGGCGTGAGGCCCTTGCTCGCGAGCAGCTCGTCGGCCGCGCGGATGGCCTGGCGGTAGCGGCTGCGGTCGACCATCGCGTCGAGCCGCGCGAGCGCGACCTGGCGCTCGAACTCGCGGCTCGCAGCGCCCTTGCCCGGACGTGCGGCCTGCAGTCGCGGCAGCTCGCGCTCGGCCTCTTCGGCGTAGCTCGACAGCGGCACCGCCAGCAACAGCGACTGGTAGAGCTCGATCGCCTGCTCGCGCACGGCGGCGTCGTCGGATCGCGACAGTGAGCGCGCGAGCTTGGCGGTGACCTCGTGACGCCGATCGCCACCGGCGAACTCGGCCAGGTAGCGACGATACTCGGCCTGCGCGCCCGCGATGTCGTCGGTGCGCAGCCGTGCGTCGGCCCGCACGATCACCGCGTCGCCCTGGAGCGGTGAGCCCCGCAGGGTCGCAGCGTCGAGCGCGTCCACCAGCGCCAACGCGCCGGCAGGATCGCTGCCGTCGAGCAGCGCCTGCGCCTGCAGCAAGCGCAGACGCAGCTCGACCTTGGCCAGCGCGGGCGCCTGCCGAGCCTCGTCGAAGCGCTTCGCGGCCGCGAGGTGGTCGCCGCGCTCGAGGTCCTCGAGGCCGCGCAGCCACTGGGCGGCGCCGCGATCGTCCCGCGACAGCGCCGGGTCGGCCAGCAGCGCATCGAGCTTCGCGAGCGCCGTGCCGTGGTCGCCGCGCTCGCGCGCGAGGATCGCCTCGCGCCCCGGACCCTCGGCGAACCACAGGTCGCGCTCCGGGGCCAGCCGACGCTCCACCTCGGGCGGCAGATCCGTGGCCTCCGCGCCGCCGTCGACCTGCAACGCCACCGCCGGGGTCTCGCGGTGACAAGCAAGCGCCAGGGCGAGCGCCAGGCCGGCGCGGCGCGTGGCCGGGCTCAGCACTTCACACCAACCGCGTGGGTTCGTGCTCGGGGTCGTAGATCTCGACGCGGTTGCGACCGTTGCGCTTGGCGGTGTAGAGCGCCGCGTCGGCGGCCTCCACCAGTGCCTCGGCGGTCGGGCGCACCAGCATGCCGAGGTCGGCGACACCGAGCGAGACCGTGACGGTCAGCGTGCGTGCGTCGAGATCGAAGGGCTTGGCGGCGATCACGTCGAGTATGCGGTAGGCAGCTCGCGAGGCTCGCAGCGCGTCGACGTCGCGGCAGATCAGCGCGAACTCTTCGCCGCCGTAGCGGGCGAAGATGTCCTCGCTGCGGGTGGTGCCCTCGACGCGGTCCGACAGCGCGCGCAGGATCTCGTCGCCCGCAGGGTGGCCGTAGCTGTCGTTGATCTGCTTGAAGCCGTCGATGTCGAACAACACCAGCGACAGCGGCTTGCCGTGACGCAGCGCGAACGCGACGTCGCTCTCGAGGCGATTGTTGAAGTAGCCGCGGTTGAAGACGCCGGTCAGGCGATCGCGCAGCGCCGACTCGTAGAGGTTGCGCTGGAAGTCCTCGTCGAGATCGTCGTTGAACGTGAACTTGAGCACGCTGGAGGCGCCGATCTGGATCTTGTCGCCCTCCGACAGCGGCTGTCGGTCGACGCGCGTGCCGTTCGCAAAGGTGCCGTTGGTCGAGCCCGCGTCGCACAGGTAGTAGACCCCGCCGTCCTCCTCGACGAGGGCGTGCGTGCGCGATATTCCCTCGTCGTTGATCCGCACGTCGGTCTGCAGCCCGCGCCCGATGGTGGTGCGCGCGCCCTCCTTGAGCGGGAACATCTCGCCCATGCGATCGCCCGAGAGGACCACCACGAACGCGCGCTTGCGGCCGTCGCGTCCGCGCTCGAGCGACTTGGGTTCGAGGCGAATGGTCGTCTTCGACATGAGGCCTGCATCATCGTAGGCCGCAGCCCGGCACCGCCGCAACCGTCCGGTCGCGCGGCCGCGTCCGCCCTGGCGGGTCGCGTGGCGGCCCGCGGGGCCACCGTCGCTCGAACCCCGCGTCTTTGCGGTCCCCGGTCCGTTGGAGGTATCGTCACCGTCGGACCCGTGCACGTCGATCCAACTCCGAGCTCGCCCTCGCATCCCGTGTCCGCGCCGCCGCGGCGGCCCGCTGGCCGCAGGCTGCGGGGACTCGCCCTGGCCTGCGCGTGGGCGGTGGCCGTGCCGGCGCAGGCGCGCACCGGCGCCGTCGTCGAGCCCGACGCGGACGCGGCGCTGCCGTCGGTCCAGGACGAGCCCGAGGCCCCCGCCGATGCCGACGCCGATCGCGACGACGCCAAGCAAGCGATGGAGGCGTTCGCGCGCGGCTCCGACAACTACAACGCCGCGAAGTACGACGCCGCGTTGCGCGACTTCCTCGAGGCCGCAAGCCTCTACGCGTCGCCCGACTTCCAATACAACATCGCGCTCTGCTACGAAAAGCTCGACAAGCCCGAAGAGGCGATCGCGGCCTTCGAGACCTACCTGAAGACCAAGCGCAACGTGCCCGATCGCGCCAACGTCGAGGATCGCATCCGGCGCCTGCGCGAGCAGATCGAGCAGCGCGGCGACACCTCCGATCCCACACCGCCGACGACGGAACCCAGCGAGGGCCGTGCCCCGGGGCGCGCGCTGGTGACGAGCGGCGCCGCGCTGCTCGGGGTCGGTGCGGCGTTGGCGTTGGGCGGCGGGATCGGCCTCGGGATCGCGGCCAAGCGACGCAGCGACGATCTCGACGACGTGCAGACCGGCGGCAACCCGCAGGGCCTCACGTTCGCCGAGGCCAGCGCGCTACAGGACGACGGCAAGCGCTTCGAGCTGGGACAGATCGCGTTGGCGGCCGCCGGCGGCGCCGTGGCGATCGTCGGCGTCGCGCTGCTGGCGGTGGGGCTGCGCAAGCGCGCCAAGGGCCGCAGCGTCGAAGGCAAGACGGCGGCACGCGGGCGTGGGACCGCGATTGCGCCAAGCTCGACTCGAAACGGTTTTGGTCTGACGCTGACGGGAAGGTTCTAGGCTCGCCATGCTTCGCATGCACAGGGCGCTGCTGACGGCGCTGTTGCTCCCCGCCGCGTGTTTCACGGCGGATCTCGATCCGACCCTCGGTGGGGTCTTCACGTGCGAGGTCGCCGACGACTGCCCCAGCGACATGGCGTGCGTGAACCAGCGCTGCGAGTCGGAGGACCCGCCCACGCTGGCGATCGGCTTCCCCGAGGACGAGCAGTCGCTCGACATCACCGAGGCCGAGGTCGGGGCCATGCGCGAGCTGTCCTTGACGGTCTCCGGCACGCTCAAGCTGGTGCCGCCGGGAGATGCGGTGTTCGGTGAGGGCCGCGTCGAGGTCATCGTCGACGACCGTGTCGCCGGCACCATCGAGAGCGGCTCGCTGTCGGGCGTGGTGCAGTTCCCGACCACGGTCGAGAACACCCTCGGCGCCCACCGCATCGCCGTGCGAGCGATCCGCAGCGACGGCGTGCCCTACGACAACGAGGGCGCGGTCGCGACGCGACTCTTCTTCATCGACGACGGCGTGACGCCGCTGCTCGGCATCAAGCAGCCGTGGCCGGGGGCCGAGTTCCCGCTCGAAAAGGCGAGCGCGGAGGTCGAGGTGGCGGTGCGCCACTTCTCGCTGGCGCCGGCGGTGCCCGACGGCGGCACGCAGAGCGTCACCGGCCACGTGCACATCTACTACAACGAGGACATCCAGGCCTGCCTCGCCAACCCCGGCTGTGACAACGCGTATCTGGCGACGATCGTCGAGAACGGCCAGATCCCCGAGGTGCCGCTGCCAGACTCGCCGGCGGGGATGTTCCAGCTGAACGTCGTGCTGCGAAACATCGACCACTCGCTGTACCTCTTCCCCGAGGACGGCACCGGCGCGCCGATCATCGATCGCGTGGCGGTCTCGCGTACGCCGTGACATCTGCCGGGCCCGGCGTCAGGGCCCGTACTGCTTCACGTAGACCACGTTGGGCCCGCGTCGCCAGGTCGACGGATCATCGGCGACGACCGCCGGTGCGCTCGCGGTCAGGTCGACGACCGACGTCACCGGTGTCGCCGTGCATGGGTCGACGGTGTCGTCGAGCTCGAGCCAGTACACGCGACCGTCGCTCGGCATGTCGTCGGCAGGATCGACCGGCCCGGCGCCGACCGCCAGGCCGCGCCCCTCGTGGTCGAGCGCGAGTGCGAACGGATGCAGCTCGCCGCCGTCGGGCGCGGTCCACCACGGTGCGAGGTCGTCGAGCGTGCGGCACACCTGCGCGGGGTTGCCGTCGCTGACGACGTGCAGCCCTCGCGCCGCGGTGCGCCCGGTCGCCATCAACCATCGCGTGCCACCGGCGAACGGCAGTCGCACGATCTCGCGGACCTCCCACAGCTCGCCGGGCACGGTGCCCGGCCCACCGATCGCGCCGCACTCGGCGTCGAAGCGCCACAGGTGGCCGTCGTCGAGCGTGGCGGTGGTGGGGTTCTCGGCCAGCAGGATCCCGCCGTCGCCGTCGGGCGCCAGGTAGCGCACGCGCTTGTCGGGGAACGGCGCGTCGGCGATGCAGCCGTCGATCGATGCCGCCGCATCGGCCACGCTGCCCTGCCCCACCTGTGAGACGTCGAGCAGCGCAGCGCCCTCGTCACCGTCGCAGCCGACGCCGATGCGGGTGTGCGCATCGTCGAGCCACACCAGGCTCCACGCGCCGGCGCAGCCGTCCTCGCCGAGCATGCCCAGCGAGCGCTTGCCGACCTCGCCGCTGACCGGATCGACCACGAGGATCTGCCCCGGGTTGGTCCAGCTGCTCTCCGCCTCGAAGAGATCGTTGTCGAACACGCCGACCAACAGGCGACCGCTGGGGTGCGTGAGCATGAAGATCGGCTCCTCCTCGCCGAGCTCGATGTCCCGTACCGGCGCCGTGAAGCTGCCCTCGGCGAAGAACGTACCCTTGGCAATCGTGCCCTGCTCGGGCTGTGCGGCCAGGAACTCGTGGGGGAAGCTCACCATCGAGCCGAGCTGCCGCGCGGGGTAGTGTCCGACCAGCACATCGAGGCCGTCGTCGCCGATCGCCAGGCCGTAGGGCTCGTCGAGGAAATCGCCGGAGTTGTCGCCCATCGGGTTGGGCTTGAGGTCGAGGTCGATCGCGCCGCGATAGCCGGTCTGCGAGCCGCGGGCGCCGTAGAACTCGATGCGGTCGTCGAACGCCTGCGAGACCACCACCAACGTGCACGACTCGCCCGCCGGACACGACAGCGGCCCGCTCGCCGGCGCCTCGGTGCCCCCGGTGGTGTCGGCGGTGCCGGTGCTGCTGCTGCCGTCGCCGCCGGTCGCGGGGCCATCGTTGGGGCAGCCGGTGCACACCAGCCACGTCACGAGCGCGCTTCGTCTCATCGTCGAGTCCTCCGTCGCCGCCACACCAGGGTCGGCAGCAACATCGTCAGCACCGCCAGCCCGCGCGGCCCACTCGCGCGCACGCCGGCGCACGCACAGCCGCCACCACCGCCGCCGTCATCGCCCGCCTCGCCGCCGGCATCGCCGCCCGCATCTGGATTGACCGCGATCGTGCGCGGCCCGTACGCGACGTAGGTATGGCCGGCGCCGTCGTCGACGATCGCGCGCAGCTTCACGGTCTTGCCCGCGGCCGCCGCGGGCGCGACGAAGTCGATCGCGAGATCACCGGCGCTCACCGGCTCGGCGTCGATCACCGTCTCCCACTGCGGCTCGAGCGAGCCGACCAGCTCGCCCCATTGCAGCGTCAGGGTGCTGCCGGCCGCGACGTCGACACAGCCGGGCACCGGGTGCGGCATGCCGACGTCGACGATGGCCTCGTCGGCCAGCAGGGCCACGCTCGGCCCTGCGGCCGCGGCCTGCCCGGCATCGTCGATCACCTTCACGAAGCCGGGCCGCGCGCTCCACTCGTTGTTGACCGGCTCCCAGGTGTAGCCCCACATCACGTAGGTGCCTGGCGGCACGTCGGTCACGTCCCAGTCGACGCCCATCGCCGCCTGCGCGAAGGTGATGGGCACGCGCGCATCGTCGGCGGTGACGCGACGCCAGTCGTCGCCGGTGAAGCGCGACGTGGTCGTGAGGATGTCGACCGGCTCGATCGCCGACGCCACCACCATCGGATCGACCGCCGCCGCGCGATCGATGTCGTCCTGGCTGATCCACCGCGGCGGCTTGCCGGCGAAGTCCTGCTTGCCGAACGCGAAGAACTGCATCGTGCGGCTGTCGTCGACCTCGTCGGGCGTGCGCGGCCCCACATCCTCCTCGCCGACGCCGTACTCGAAGTGCACGGTGGTGCCCTGCGACTTGTCCACGATCTGGGCGCAAGGCGCCGCGCTCCACGTCACCGGAATCCGCGGCTTGGCCTGGTTGGCGGCCGCCGCCTCGCCGGTCGGCAGCGCCGACGCGACGACGAAGACCAGCAATGCGCCCGCGGGTGTCGATCGCATCGACGGCATCGTAGGGGCAGCATGGCATGCTGCCGCGTCGCTCGTCGATGTCGGCGGGGGCGCGGTCGGCCGCCGCTCGGGTGGCAACGGGGTCGCCCCGGGCCGCGCCGGAGCAAGGCGCGTCGGCCGCTGCCGCCCGATGGGCAATTCCACCACAGCGGCCGCGCACGCATCCTGCGCTAAGCTCCCGGGCGCCGACGATGAGGCCCCCGGCACGATGGATCCCCATGATGCTCGCGACGGCAGCGTTGGCGTGCGACGGCGACGATGGCTCCGACGCTGGCGAACAGCCACTACCGGAGTGCGTCGGCTTCGACGTCGACGGCTGCGCGCCGCTGTTCAGCCCCACCTTCGACGAGATCCACACGCGCCTGCTGGTGCCGCAGTGCACTGGCGGTGGCTCGGCCTGCCACTTCGACGGCGAGTCCCTGGGCGCCGCCGAGCATGGCCTCGCGCTGCTCGATGCCGACGGTGCGCACGCGCTCCTGCTCGAAGATCGCGGCAACGCGACCTTCGTCACCGCGGGTGACGCGAGCTGCAGCCCACTGTTCGTGCGCCTCGTCGTCGAGGGCGACCGCCGCAGCATGCCACCCGGTGCCCCGCTGACCGAGGGCGAGCGCTGCACCATCGCCCAGTGGATCGAGCAAGGAGCACTTCGATGACGCGCCGACGGGGATCGATCTTGCTCGCGACGCTGTCGCTGTCGGCGTGCCCGCAGGGTGACGACACCCCCCAGGTCTCCGAGCGCCTGCTCGATCCGGCCTCGTGCGAGGAGTGCCACCCGAAGCACTACCGACAGTGGCTGGGCTCGATGCACGCCTACGCCGCCGACGATCCGATCTTCTTGGCGATGAACGCCCGCGGCCAACGCGAGACCGGCGGCGCGCTCGGTGACTTCTGCGTGAAGTGTCACGCACCGATGGCGGTCGCGCTCGGCGAGACCACCGACGGCCTCAACCTGCCCGAGCTGCCCCAGCACCTCAAGGGCGTCACCTGTTACTTCTGCCACAACGTCGAGTCGGTCGGCGGCACGCACAACAACCCGCTGGTGCTCGCGCTCGACTCCATCATGCGCGGCGAGCTCGCCGACGCCGTCGTCAACGACTTCCACGACTCGCAGTACTCGCCCGACCTCGACGACGCCGCGATCGCCTCGGGCAAGATGTGCGGCTCGTGCCACGACATCGTGAACAACCACGGCGTCCACCTCGAGCGCACCTACCAGGAGTGGGTCGACTCGTTCTACGACACGCCCGATCCCGAGAATCCCGAGCTCACGATCTACTTCGGCAACACCTGCAACCGCTGCCACATGTACGGCAGCCCCGAGCCCATCGCCGACTACGAGGGCGTCAAGCAACGCAACCTGCGCGACCACTCGCTGGTGGGTGTCGATCTCGCGCTGACCGACTTCCCCGACGCCACGCTCGGACCCGAGCTGGTCGCCGAACAGACCGCGGCGAGCGACAAGCAGCGGCTGCCGTCGGTGTGCGCCGGGCTGTGCGTGCGACCGGCCGACGCCGGCGGCACCGACGTGGTGGTGTGGCTGCACAACGAGGCCCAGGGCCACGCGTGGCCGAGCGGCGCGACGCAGGATCGCCGCGCGTGGCTGCAGCTCGAAGCCTTCGACGGCGACACCACCGTCGTCTCGAGCGGCGTGATCCCACCCGGGCAGTCGGTCGCCGAGGCGGCGCTCGCCGACCCGACGCTGTGGGTGTTCCGCGATACCGCCACCAACGCCGAGGGCCAGCCGGAGTCGATGTTCTGGAACATCACCGCGATCGAGAGCAACCTGCTGCCGATCGCCGCCGAAGCCGGGCTCAAGTACGACAAGAGCACGTGGCGCGAGCGTGCGTGGCACGTCGATGGGCCGGTCGATCGCGCGAAGGTGCAGGTCAACCTGCGGCCGATTCCCTACGAACTGGTCGATGAGCTCGCCGAAGAAGAGATGTTCGACCCTGCGGCGATCAAGGCCCGCATCCGCACCAACGTCGCCGGCTCGACGCAGATCGAGTGGACCCCCGATGCCGCGATCATGACGGACTACGAGGGCCCCTGCGTGTACTCGGCGAGCTGCTTCTGCGCCCTCGCCAACGAGAGCGGCGCCTGCAACGAGTGATCGCGCGGCCGTCGTCGCGCTGCGCTACGCACCCGCGCAGCAGACGGTGAGGGCGTCGATCGCGGTCGCGCTGCCGGTCGCGTGCACGGACGACGGCGTGCACGAGCCGCCGTGCGGCGAACCGGGGTCGAACCACATCGCCGTCACGTCGCCGCCGGCATCGAGCGAGACGCACGAGCCATCCGCGGGGAACTCGTGGGCGCCAAAGGCCACGACGTACGCCGAGGCGTCCGGGCAGGTCTGGCCCGACGGCGCCCCGCATGTGCAGCTGCTGCAGCCACGGCTGTCGGCGACGTCGTTGTAGGTCACCTGCTTCTCCGGGTACGCCGACGGACACGTCACGTCGCCGTAGCGCCACACGCACATCTCGGGCTCGAACGCCGCGTCCGGCTGCGGCACGCAGAGGCTGGCGTCCGCGCACGTCGCCGGCGCTTCGCTCGGGCCGCACAGATCGACGCGCTGGCTGAAGTACGCCGACGGCACGTTCGTGCTCGGCATCGCCGCACACGACCCACCGCTGGGCCCGACCGGCAGGAATCGCCACCGCGATTGCGCGGCGCCGGTGGCTGCGGCGATGGTCCCGATCTCGAAGGCGACCTGCGAGAACTGGCAGCTGACGGCGTTGTTGCCGGGGCTGGGGAAGTTCGGCGGGTAGTACATCGCGGTGGTGGAGTCGTCGCAGGTGTCACCGCTGGGGTTGCCGCAATCGCAGTCGCACGACGCGGGGTTCGCCACCAGGTTCAGGCCACCGCTGGCGACCGCGTTGCCGAACGCACCGCCGCACGCGGAGTCGTCGCTGGCGCCGACCTGCGCCCGCGCGACGGGCCCGTTCCAGCCCGCCGGGGCGGGTGGCGTGCAGACGTGGGTCGACAGATCGCAGGTCACCGCGTCACCGCTGCTGCTGGACTCCCCGACGACCGCACCGCTCGACGAGCCCCCGCTCGAGCCGTCGGCCATCGCGTCGCCGCTGCTCGCTGCGCCGGTGCTGCTGCCCTCGGCAGCTCCATCGCTGCTCGTCGTGGTGCCGCCCCCGGCTTCGCTGCCGTCGTCCGGCCCGGCGGGCGCGCGGCCCGTGTCGAGACCGGGACGATCGATCTCCGTGCAGGCGGTCAGGGTCAAGGCGACGACGTACAGGCGTGCGAACCGACGGGGAAGGCGTGGCATCGTGGCGGCGAGGTCGACCGCCGCACACACTCGATTGCACGCGTCGATCACAGGGCGATCGCCGTCGCGGCGACGGTGCGCGCGTCCTGGCCGGGGTGGGCGAAGCCGGCGGCGAAGATCCACGCCTGCGCCCGCGCGTCGTCGACCAGCACGCCGACCTCGGCGGTCGAGTACTCGACCCCAGGTCCCATCGGCACCACCGCCAGCGGCTCGGGATCGTCGCGGAACACCCACGCCGCCACCTCGCCCTCGTCTTGGCGTGCGAGCCAGACGACCAACGCTCGCCCGTCGTCGTCGACGGCACAGGCCGAGGCGGACGCGACGGAATCCTCCGGGGGCTCGTAGGCCACGGTCGTGGTCGGCGTACCGTCTGCGGCGTACCCGACCAGGTGGCCCGAGGCGAACGCGGCCAGGTAGAAGCCGCCTGCGCCCGCGCAGAGATCGAAGTACACGTCGTCGAGCGCGGGTGCCTCGACGTCCGCGACCACGACGCCTGCGGCATCGAACACGCGGACGCCGGGCCACCCGCCCTCGCGGCGCGTCAGCAGTGCGCTGCGCCCGTCGGCAGTGCCGCGCAGATCGTAGGCGACGACGGCGGCGGTGCCGTAGAGGGTCTGGAGCTGCTGCCACTGCAACGCACCGGCGCCATCGAAGGAGAGGGCGTAGAACGCCGAGTAGGCCGGCACGGCGTGATCGAGCCGACCGCCGACCGCGAAGCCCTCGGCGACCGGCGCCATACCGACGAAGCCGGGTGCGTCGGCGACCAGGCCGGGCTTGGCCTCGAAGGTCCACGTCGAAGCCAGCGTGTCGTCGTAGCGACGGATCCGCCATGCGTCGGCGTCGGCGATCACCAGCCCACCGTCGTCGAGACCGACGGCCCCGGAGACGTGCGAGAAGCCCATCGTGGTGGTGCGAACGCGATGGGTCGCGCCGGCGTCGGGCTCGAGCTCCCACACCGTCATCGAGTCGCCGCCGAACACCGCGGTCGGCCGCGCCGACCACCAGGTGGTGCGGAGGCTGGTGACCTCGCCGAGTCCGGAGTCCTCGTGCACCGAGGCGAGCACCTCACCGCGCACGCGGCACAGCGCGTTGCAGACCGCGTCGCCGAGCGGTCCGGCGTCACAGCTCTCGCGCGCGTCGAACACCTCGCCGTCGCCGCAGCGCGGCGCGGGGCCGCTGCAGTCGGCCAGGCATCCACCATAGCCACCGTCGACCACGCCGTCGTCGCACTGCTCGTCGCCCTCTTGCACGCCGTCGCCACAGGTCGCGACGGCCAGGTCGGGCGGCGAGCCGCCGCCGTCGTCGCCTCCGGCGTCGAGCCCGGGGCCGCTGCTGCCGTCGTCGCCGTCGAACTCGCCCGCCGAGATCGATCCGCCGAGCGCTTCCGGCGGCTGCGAGCCCCCGGCGCACGCCAGCGGATGTACGAGCAGAGCCGTGAGCAGCAGCGAGCCGGTTCGACGCATGTGGGGACGCAGGTCGCCCCTGAAGCGCGCTGCGTTGCAGCGAGCGCGGGCTAAGGATCGACGCAGAAGCGGAACACGACCGCGTCGGTGCGGCCCTCGTCCTCGATACCGATCGTCACGTCCCACAGGCCCGGCATGAAGAGATTCACCGGCGAGAGTTCGTACTCGCCGGGCGTGTCGGTCGCGACGACGTGGGTCGCGATCGAGGTGCCGTGCTGGTGGTCGGGCATGAACGGGTCGACGCTCAAGGTCGCATCGCCCGCCGCCACACCGTCGCCATCGTGCACCCGCACGCGCCAGGTGTTGTCGCCGCGCGCGGGTGGTGCCGGCATCGCATCGATGAAGGCGACCGTGAACGACTCGCCCTGCTTCTGCATGCCCAGCGCGTAGGCGTCGGCGCGGGGCTCGAGCTCGCAGCCCCGTGGGGCCTCACCGCTCGAGGCCGCCTCGCTGGCCTCGCCGTCCTCGGTCGCGGGCGACGCGGCCCCATCGCAGGCACAGCCCAGCAGCAGCACGACGAACAGGCGGAGGGGTCGCATCGGTGGAGCTCCTGCGCGGCCCGGCGTGTCGCACGGGCGCGGCGCTCCGGGGTACGCCGGCGCCCGTCGGTCGGGATCGCCGCGCCACCCACGCGGGTCCGATTCCGTGCGAGCCTACCCGTGGATCCACCTGGTCGACGCCATGCCCGAGCTCCTGCTGCAGTCCGAGACGTACGTCAGCTTCCTGACCCTGAGCGCGATGGAGATCGTGCTCGGCATCGACAACGTCGTGTTCATCGCGATCCTCACCGGCAAGCTGCCGGCGGCCGAGCAGCCGCGCGCGCGCCGGCTGGGGTTGTTGCTCGCGCTCGGCATGCGCTTGGGGCTGCTGTTCGCGATCGCGTGGGTCATGGGCCTGACCGCGCCGCTCTTCCACGTCGCCGGCCACGCGGTCTCCGGTCGCGATCTGATCCTGCTCGGAGGCGGGCTGTTCCTCATCGGCAAGGCCACGCATGAGATCTACGACAAGCTCGAGGTCGATCACGGCGAAGAGGGCAGTGTCGGCAAGGGCAAGGCCCCGTCGTTCGCGGTGATCCTCGCGCAGATCGTGGTGCTCGACATCGTGTTCTCGCTCGACTCGGTGATCACCGCGGTCGGCATGGCCGAGCACGTCTCGATCATGGTCGCGGCGATGCTGGTCTCGGTCGGCGTGATGCTGGTGTTCGCGGGCAGCATCGGCGACTTCGTGCAGCGACACCCGAGCATGAAGATCCTCGCGCTCAGCTTCCTCACGCTGATCGGCGCCATGCTGGTCGCCGAGGGCACCGGTCAGCACGTGGGCAAGGGCTACATCTACGCTGCGATGGCGTTCTCGCTCCTGGTCGAGCTACTCAACATGCGCTACCGCAAGCGCACCGCACCGGTCACGCTGCACCATCGCTTCGAGGGCGAGCCCGAGGCCTGAAGAGAACGCCCCCTCGCGGGGCTTCTCGGGCGACACGAACCCTTTTTGTGGGGGATTTGCCACGATGACGGCTCGCGCAGACCGACCGTCCTGGTTGGTGCGTCCTGTTCCCTCGAGCCCGTCCGCCCCGCACCACCATGCCCACGATCACGTCCTCGCCCACCGCGTCCCGCTGGCTCCACACCCTCACGCTGCTCGCGCTGGCCAGCTGCACCGGCCGCTCGAACCCCGAGGTCGCGAGCACGGCGGCGGACCCCGCCGACGCGCCGGCCCAGGGCACCGTCGCGCCGCCGCCGCCCGGGATCCTGCCGCCGCGGTCGCTCGCGGTCGAGGACGACCCGGGTCCCCGCGCTGCGCCACTGTCGCTGACCGCCAGTGACGGCACCGGGCTGCGCCTGGTCGAGGTGCGGGCGCGCGCGGTGATCGAGGGCCCGCTGGCGTTCACCGAGCTCGAGCTCGAGTTCGAGAACCCGCTGCCGCGCCGCATCGAGGGCCGCTTCGAGATCGAGCTGCCGGCGCGCTCCGCCATCTCGCGCTTCGCGATGCAGATCGGCGATGCGTGGCAGGAGGGCGAGGTGGTCGAGCGCCAGGCCGCGCGTCGCGCCTACGAGGACTTCCTGCACCGCAAGCAGGACCCGGCGCTGCTCGAGCAGGCCGCCGGCAACAGCTTCGGCGCGCGCGTGTTCCCGATCGAAGCGCGGGCGCGCAAGCGCCTCATCGTGGCGTACTCGCAGGAGCTCGTGCACGGCGAGGATCCCTACCGCCTGCCGCTGCGCGGGCTCCCAGAGATCGAGCGCCTCGACGTGTCGGCCGCACTGGCGGGGGCCGACAAGCCGCTGCTGACGTGGGTGCAGTCCAAGGTCACGCCGGATCACGACTTCGAGGCCCCGTTGCCGGCGTCCCCCGGCGTGACCGCGCTGCGTCACGACGCGTGGTCGCTCGCGCGGGTGCAGGTCGGCGGCTCGACCGAAGCGGTCGGCATCGGTGACCTGGTGGTGTTGTTCGACACCAGCGCCTCCGGGGCCATTGGTTTCGATCGACGCATCCGTCGCATGGCCGGCGTGATCGCGGCGCTGCAGAAGGACCTCGGCGGGCCGATTCCCCTGCGCATCCTCGGCTTCGATCAGGAGGTCGTCGAGCTGTTCGCCGGCACCACCGAGACGCTCGACGACGCCGCGCTCGGACGGATCGCGAGTCGACGCGCGCTGGGGGCCTCCGATCTGGTCAAGGCGCTGCGCGCCGTGGGCCCGGGTGGCACCGACCGCCGGGTGCTGTTGGTGAGCGACGCCGTCGTGACCGCGGGTGCGCACGAGCTGGTTGCGATCGAGCGTGCCGCCAGCGAGCTCGCTGCGCAGGGGGTCGCGCGGATCGACGCGATCGACGACGGCGCCGGCGCGCAGGAGGTGCTCGCGGCCGTCACGACCGCACCCGCGATGGCGCCCGGCGTGGTGATCGACTCGCGGCTCGACGACGCGGCGACGGTGCACAAGCTGCGCACGCAGGCCTTCGAGGCCCTCGAGGTGCAGGTGCCGGGTGCTGCATGGGTGTGGCCGTCCCGCATCGAGGGCGCGCAGCCCGGCGACGACGTGTTGGTCTACGCGGAGCTGCCCGCCACCGCGACGATGCGCGTGGGGCTCGGCGACACCGAACCGGCCACCGCCGTCACCACCGAAGCGCTGGGTCCGCTGCTGCGGCGGGCGTGGATGCGTGCGTCGGTGCAACGGATGACCGAGCAGCGCTCGCGCCTGCTCGAGACCGACAAGGACGGCCGCGAGTCGCTGCGCAAGCGCATCATCGAGCTGTCGGTGCGCGAGCGCGTGCTCAGCGAGTTCACCGCGCTCTTGGTGCTCGAGACCGAGGCCGACTACGCGCGCTTCGGCATCGATCGCAACGCCCTCGCCGACGTGCTCGCGATCGGTGACCACGGCGTCGAGCTCACCCACCGCACCGGCATCACCAGCCGGCTGCCCGCGCTGGCGAGCGCGACCTTGCCCGAGGCGCCCGAGTGGCTCGCGGGCGAGAGCCTCGGCACCCTCGGCGGCTGGAAGGGCCGCGGTGGCGGCGGGAGCTCGGATGAGGGCGGTGGGCCGTCGAGGCCGACGTCGGCACCCCGTCGCGCCGCCGCCCCCCTCGAGGATTCGATCGCCGACGGCGAGGGCAACCTCGAGCGCGCACGCGACGGCAAGCGCGAAGAGGCGCCGTCCGACGCGACGCCGACCTCGCCTGGCTCGGCCGCGCCCGACCCGGCCGAGCCCGCGCCCGCGCCCGAGCGCGAGCGCGAGCCCATGGCGGCACCGGTCGAAGAACTCGCGCAGGGCGATGCGGCCTCCGCTGCGCAGGAGTTCGACCAGCAGCGCGACTTCATCGAGGCCAAGCCGAAGGCCGCGAAGAAGGTCGCGCCCGTCGGCGCCAAGCGGCCACCACCCCACGGCGGCTGGTCACCCCCGCCACCGCCGAAGACCACCCCCGTGACGCTCGGCAAGCCCGTGATCGACGGCGATCTCACCGGCGCGGTGGTCGAGGAGCGCCTCGCAGCGCGCAAGCAGCTGCTCGGTTGGTGTGCACAGTTCGCATCGCCGACCGGCCCGCTCGAGTTCGGCAACTTCGAGCTGCGCATGGTCGTCGACGAGGCCGGCGAGGTCCGCATCGCGCGACTGCAGGGCCGCGAGAGCCTCGATGCCGGCATGGTGCACTGCATCGAGACCGCTGCCGATCGCACGGCCTTCGGTGCGGTGCCCGAGGGCACACGCAAGGGCGCGGCGGCACCGGTCGTCGTGGTGGTGCCGTTCGCGTTCGGTGCG
>WBZX01000999.1_pt1 | contig 22776 bp, 17 predicted proteins | sample 5204211 | NCBI WGS metagenome assembly WBZX01 (sample SAMN12344362, study PRJNA552823) | activated sludge metagenome | biome: Activated sludge suspended growth; feature: Nitrification reactor; material: Wastewater; isolation source: activated sludge from nitrification reactor of wastewater... | reverse complement strand
AGTTGTCGATCACGGCAAACTCGGGGTCGACGGCTCGGAACTTGTTTCTGATCCGCTTGATGCAGGAACGGACGTTTGTTCGATAGCCATTCTCGCCGCTCCCCGCGATGAAGCCCACGTAGTGCATGCAATCGTAGACAGCGCGGTACGTAACATAGGTACCGATGCTCGAAGCGAGCAGGTACACGATCTTGAACTCCGTCAGCGTCAGGTTGACGTCGGCGTCGTCCCAATAGGCACGACTGATGCCGGGCTTCAGCAGCAGCCGGCCGCAGTGGAAATTACCCTCGAACTCCGGCTCAGCAGGCTTTTTGTGCGAATCGGCGATCAAGCGCAAGCGCTGGGCGAGAATAGGCACGCCCCGGGACTTGTCGACGAAATCCAGCGCGCCGCGGTCGAGGGCCAGTTTTTCGTAAGCGGGCTGCGAGCGGCCGGTCAGGAAGACCACCGGCAGGACGACGCCTGCCTGCCGCAGCTTGGGCAACAGGTCGATGCCCGAGACACTGGGCATGCTCCAGTCGAGCAGAATGATGTCGGCGTCGATTCCCTGGGCGAAGGCATCGAGCAGAAGCTTGCCATCCGCGAACGAAGTGACGTCGAAGCCATAGTCGATCAGCTCACCAGTCACGGCCTCGCGAAAATCGTTGTCGTCCTCCGCGAAGGCGACACGAATTTTCCGCTCACTTTCAGCACTATCGACGGGCTTGAACACGGGATTGGAGCTGGGCCACGCAGAGACGTCTTCCTTCATCTGTGTTGTCATCGCTCTTCACCTTGTACGCAAGAGTTCCAAATTGCTTGGTCTCGACATCCGGGTAGAGCTGGATGTCGACCGTGCACTTACCGTCCCGATACCGCCATTGCTTGCCTGGCGGGTGCTCCTCCTCGCTTGTTGGGGGACCGAGCGTCGCCCGGAGCTCCCGTTCGCTCATGCCGGTCGGCAGGATGGCTTTGCTGCCCGCGCCCTCGGTTGCCGCCGGCGGAACCGAAGGCGTCGCGCCAGCCGAGGCCTCTACCGAGGCCGCCGAACTGCCGGTCCGTATGCTGGCCGCCTGGGCAGCGGGCTGCTGCTTGGGCGGGTTACTCTTTCGCGGCTGCGAAGGCGGCGGCGAGGGGGCGACCAGACGCGCAAGGTCGTCGCGCGCCGATCGAGCCACGTCGCACCCTGACAAGAGCAGCAATCCGACCCCCACGGTCTGCTTCATCAGGCTCGCGATCTTCATCCTGCTTCCAGAAAGTCAAAACATACACTGGCTATTGCTGCCATATGGCAGGTTTACGGCATCATGCCCCACGGAACGAGAAACGGCATCGAAATCGCTCCGGTTGCATGAAGAGAGGCAAGTTTGACAAGACGTCGCAGGCCGCTGCAACGAACCTTTCGAGACCGGGCTCAGGCGGTGATGTTGCGCCTGCACAGCGGCGGCGCAAGAGGCAGGTGACCGCGTTCCAGGCAGTCACAGATTGACCACCAAATGCGCCGTGATCGGCCATTCGAAGCGCCAGACTCGCCATCGATATTTGTGAGCGTGCCTGCGATTACCATTTTCAGGCCGACGCCGCCCACCGTCGATCCATGCGCAGGCTTTTGTCGTGTGGCACGAACAGCAAGTCGAGTTGCGCGGTGGCATCGTCGAGCGGACGCCGGCGCAAACCCACGATGTCGGCGAGTACGAAGCCATGATCGCCGAGGAAGCTCACGACGTCGCGGACCTCGGCTCCGCCTTTCACGGTCGCGATGGTGCTGGTCTCGATGACGAGTGCATCGATTTCGGGCAATCGGCCGGTCATGCCGTCGAGCACCATGAGTTCGGCGCCCTGCACATCGATCTTGCACAGCGATGGACCTTTGATGGGGCCGAAGAGGCTGTCGAAGCGACGCAACGGGACGCGGTCGACGCGCCGCACGCGCCGCGGCCCTACTTCCTCGAGCAACGTCGATTCCTGGATATCGCCTCGTACTTCGAGTGCGGCGTCGCCGTCACGATCGGCCAGCGCGACCGAGTGCAGTTCGCAACGCAGCTGCCTGGCAAGCTTCTGCATGTAGGCATACGACTCTCGCGCCGGATCAACCAGGTGATAGAACGCGTTCGGAAACGCACGGTAGAGCGGGAACGTGCCGTAGCCGACTCCGATGTCGAACACCGTTTGCGGCTCGAAGCCATGGTGCTGCAGCACGCGCATGGTGCGCGACCAGGATGGCAATCCCGAGAATGAGGGCAGGGACGAAACGAAAGGGCGCAGCACGTCCTTCAGACGGGCTTTCATTGCGGCGCCAATCGGCTGTGCCTTCGCGTCGATCGACGTCAAGGTCATCTCCACGGCTGTTTTGAGCAGGCGAAGATGCTAACGGGCTCGATCGCAATAGCGTGTGATCAATAGGTGGCGGAGGGCAGGCGAAACCCGCCTGCCCTCCTGTGCGCTTCATTACTTGGCGGGGCGGCCCAACACTTCGTGCGTATGCTGACCGAGCGTCGGTGCGGGCCGCGTCGACCGTGGACGCTTGCGATCGAAGGAGATCGGCAGGCCGACCACGCGAGGACCTCCGTCGGGAAGCTGATGCACGAGATCGGCTGCAGCGAGCTGCTCGGTCGCTGCGAGTTCGGCGATGTCGTTTACCGGGCTGCAGGGCACGCCTGCTTCTTCGAGAGCCGCCAGCCAGTGAGCGCGGCTCTTGTGGCGCATGACCGCAGCGATCAGCGGGACCAGCTCGGCGCGATTGCGCACGCGCTGGGCGCTCGTGGCGAAGCGCGGATCGGTTCCCCATTCCGGGTGGCCCAGCACCTTGGCGCACCGCGCCCAGAGGCGATCGTTGCCGGCAGCGAGGCAAACCGGAGCGTCGGTCGTTTCAAAGAGCTGGTAGGGGACGATGGCGCCGGATCCGGTGCCGTGCCGCTTGGGCGGCTGATTGTCCGAGAGATAGTTGTTGAGTTGCCCCTCTACCCAATGCACGGCCGAGTCGAACAGCGACGTATCGACGAGACAGCCCTTGCCGGTACGATCGCGCAGGCGCAATGCCGCCAGCGCGCCGATCGTGCAGAACATGCCCGTCGCCTTGTCGTTGATCGAGGCGCCGCAAAAGGTCGGCGGATCCTCGGGGCGGCCCGTGACGCTCATCATGCCGCCATAGGCCTGCAGCAGCGGATCGAAGCCCGGCTTCATGCGCATCGGGCCCTGATACCCGAAGGCCCAGATCGAGCAGTAGATCAGTCGCGGATGCCGTTTCAGCATGGTCTCCGGGCCAATGCCGATCTCGTCGACGACCCCCGGCCGGAGATTCTGGATCAGGATGTCGGCATTCTCGCACAGCCGGTGCAGCGCCTCGACGTCGGCCGCCAGCTTCAGGTCGAGGACGACGGAACGCTTGTTGCGGTTCTGGCTGTGGAAGTAGAGCGACGTCACGCCGTCCGGCCCGAACGGAGGACCCCAGATGCGTGCATCGTCGCCGCCATCCGGTTTCTCCACCTTGATGACGTCGGCGCCCATGTCGGCCAGCAGCACGCCGGCAAGAGGACCGGCCAGCGCCTGGCCCACTTCGATAACGCGAACTCCTTCGAGTGGTAATGTCACAATCGTTCCTTCTCGGGCTCTGTCTTCCTTGAGCGACATTGCCCTGAGGCCGGTCCGATTGTCATTGCTCGCGCCGTTTCAATGTCGGCCTGCGAGTGGTTGGGTCAGGTCGGTGCTATGGCGGTCAGCCAGACGGTGAGCGCCGTGGCGCCGGCATCGGGATGGCCGAGCGCACGGTCGCCGAGATAGGCCGCCCGGCCAACGCGGGGGTGCATGGCCGCCGTCGCCGCCGTCCCCGCGCGGGCGGCGTCGAGCGCCTCCGCCCATGCCTCGGCAGGTGTCTTCTCGGCATCGAGAGCGGCGCGGAAGGCGGTTGCGGCAGGCACCAGCGCATCCAGCATGGTGCGGTCGCCCGGCCGGGCGCCGCCCAGCTCGGCAATCGCGTCGGCTGCAGCGTCGAGCGCCGCGGCCCAGTCCCGCGGGCTGGGATCGTCGGGCAGGCCACGCGCGGCACGAACCAGCGCCGTTGCGTAGAAGGGGCCGGAACTGCCGGCAATGGCGCGTCCGAGCGCCGCGGCCAGATGCTTGAGTGCCGTGGAGGGCGTGGCCCAGTCGGAGGCCGGCATGGCGCGGATCGCCGAAGCGGCACGGCTCATGCTGAGGCCGAGATCGCCGTCGCCCGCCGCGGCATCCAGCTCGGTGAGTTGTGCCTCCGCAGCCGCCAGCGCTTCGGCGGCCTTCAAGGCCGACTGGCGCATGATGCGGCCGGCCTTCGTCGGTGTGAGGATGGGGACGGTCGGCGGCGGCGCCGGAGACGGCGGTTGAAGGGCCAATGCCTCGGCGACGCGGCCATGACCCGGCCAGGCCGGTGCCGCGGAGGCGGCGTCCAGCCGTGCCAGCCGCGAGTCGTCGACGACGAGGAGACTCAGCGAGACGCCCGGCATCTCCAGGGCCGTCATCAGGTTCCCCGACCATGCGCGTGCGACGTGCAAGCCGGCGGCGCGAAGCTGGGCCAGGGCCTTGCGGGCGACGATGGCCAGTTCCATCAGCGGCGTGCCGCCCAGCCCGTTCACCAGCAGCGCCACGCGGGCGCCCGGCGGCGGCGCGAGGTCGACGAGGATCGTCGCCAGCAAATGTTCGACGATCTGATCCGCCGGCATCAGCTTGGTGCGACGCACGCCGGCTTCGCCGTGAATGCCCAGACCCAGTTCCATCTCGTCGGCCGCGAGCGTGAAGCCCGCGCTGCCGCCCGGAACAGTGCAGGCACCGAGCGCCACGCCCATCGTACCCACCGCAGAGGCCGCCTGACGCGCCTCGGCGGCGACGGCGGCGAGATCCAGTCCCGCGGCGGAGGCAGCGCCGGCCACCTTGTGCACCAGCACGGTCCCGGCGAGGCCACGCCGCCGTTCCGACGCCACCGTGTCGCGCAGCGCCACATCGTCGGCGACCACGACGGTTTCGACGGGAATGCCTTCGGCGCGCGCCAGTTCGGCAGCCAGGCCGAAGTTCAGGCGGTCGCCCGTATAGTTCTTCACGATCAACAGGGCACCGGCGGGACCAGCGGCGGCGCGAATGGCGGCCAGGACAGCATCGGTGGACGGCGAGGTGAAGACATCGCCGGCTACGGCCGCGTGCAGCATGCCGGCGCCGACATAGCCTGCGTGTGCGGGTTCGTGCCCACTGCCGCCACCGGAGATGATGGCGACCTGCCGCGCCGCCGGTAGTCCGAGATCGGCACGCAGCACCACGTTCTCGTCGGCCAGCAACGTCTGTCCGGCATGCAGGCCGACCTGGCCTTCGAGCATTTCGCGAACGACGATGCGCGGGTCGTTGATCAGCTTTTTCACGAGACTCGATACCTCTCCGCGACAACTTTCCGATTAGAAAGAAGATAAACAGGAAGCTTTGCAAGGTCTTGCGACGGAGGGCGGCGACAACCACCTGCTCGTTCCGCAGGGAACAGCGGATCAATCGTGCACGCGAAGCGTTCTTCGCCGCCGGGGATAGGCGCAGCAGATCACGACGAGCTGAGAGGACCATGGATGCGCTTCACCATTCACACACTCGGCACGCGTGGCGACGCGCAGCCCTACCTGGCGCTGTCGCGCGGACTTGGGGCCCGTGGCCACGAGGTCATGCTCGTCGCACCGGCCCAGTTCGCCGGCATGGCCGAGGCCGAAGGCGTGACCTTCTCGCCGCTACCCGCCGAGTTCCTGGCCTTGCTCGACTCTCCCGAGACCAAGGCGATGATCGGCAGGTCCGGCGCCGGCTTCGGAGCCGGCTTCAAGCTGATCAAGCACTACAGGCATCTCATGCGCGGCCTGCTCGATGCCGAGTGGGCAGCGGCAAGCGCCTTCCGGCCGGATGCAGTTATCTTCCATCCCAAGGCACTCGGCGCCCCCCATATCGCGGCCAGGCTGGGCATTCCTGCCTTTCTTGCTTCGCCCCTGCCAGGCTTCACGCCGACGGCCGCCTTTCCCACGCCGATCCTGCCCTTTGCCTCGCTCGGTCCGCTCAATCGGATGAGCCATGCGCTGATGATCCATGGCGGCGGCATTATCTTCTCCAAGGCACTGCGCCAGTGGCGGGCCGATACGCTCGGGCTTCCAGCCCGTGGCAGGCCTGCGCCGTCCGCCGGCACGCTCTACGGCTACAGCCCGCACGTGATTCCAAAGCCGCCCGACTGGGGGCCGGACATCGCCGTCACCGGCTACTGGTTTCTCGATACACCGGAGTGGCGCCCGGATGCCGATCTCGCGGCTTTCCTGGCCGCCGGCGAGCCACCGATCTATGTCGGCTTCGGCAGCATGCCCGGCGCCGACCCGGAACGGCTGACCGCGTTGATGGCGGAGGGCTTGCGTCGGGCCGGCAAGCGCGGCCTGCTGGCGACCGCGGGCGGGGCGCTGGGCCGCATCGATGGGGCGAACGATCTCCACGTCATCGCCGGTGCGCCGCACGATCGCCTGTTCCCGCTCGTGCACGCAACCTTGCATCATGGCGGCGCCGGCACGACGGGAGCGGCCCTGCACGCGGGCAAGCCGACGGCGATCTGCCCGTTCCTTGGCGATCAGCCTTTCTGGGCGCGCCGCGTCGTGGCGCTGGGAGTAGCACCCCGAGCGCTCGACAAGCGCAAGATGACCGCCGACGACCTGGCCGCCGCATTCCGTGCCATGGACGATCCCGCCCTGCGCGCCCGCGCCGAGACTCTCGGCGCCGCCATCCGGTCCGAAGACGGGGTGGGCGTCGCGGTGGGCTTCATCGAACAGAGGTTGCGGGCGCTGCGCCGTTCTTGATGCAGGCCACGGCTCAAGAAGAGCCGATGGATCCGGTCGGCAATCGACGGCGTTTGGCGGTGCAGTCAGTCGTGCACGAACTATTCTCCGGCGAATTCCCTGAGAACAGGCAAAATAGTAGGGAATTCGGTGCGTCGGCTCGTAAGGGGATTTGGTGAATATCTGCGGCGTGCCATGAACGCAAAGAAGCCAGGGTAGTAACGTCCCTCGGCGAGCGCCCGCTGGCTGGCCTGCCCAAGTTGCTTCTCCATTGCCGGTAACGCTTCGCGTTCCGGAAGTGGGCCGAATCTGTTGACGGACGTCGACACGACTTCAAATCCAAGCGAGTCCAGTAGGGGCAAGAACTCACACAGGGTGTGGCTCGTCTCATGCGGATGGAGGACTTGATCCTGGAACCAGGATTGCAGCAGCACCTCGTCGTGATCGCTCCGTCCCGCGCCGCGCCACAGCCGGCGGAACGCCGCGAACATCGCTTCCTCGCTGGCGCGCTGCCGCCTCAGCGTCTCGAAGTGGGCGAGGAAGGGGCGCCTGCCCCAGGCATGATACAGGCCTATGAACATCGCACCGTTGTCGGCGACGAACGATTCGCCGAGGTACGCGAGCGCGGCCTGACAATCGTCGGTGTGGTGCAGAACGCCCATGGACGTGACCAGGCCGAAGCGTTCTTGTGGCCGGTAAGCGAACAGGTCGGCCACCTCGAACGACGAGGCTACACCCAGCAGGCTTGCCACGCTGCTTGCTCGAGCAATCGCCACTGTACTGACGTCGATCCCATGCGCCGGACAGCCGTAATGCAGCGACGCGCCGTTGACCAGCCATCCAGTGCCACAGCCGACGTCGAGGATGCGTGGCTGGCTGGCAAGGGCTGCAACCAGCGGCGGATAATCGGCCAAGGAATTGCCGGCACGCAGACTCGCGGCATGTCGTTCCGGCGAGTCGCGCAGGTTGAAGGGCCCGGCATCGTAGAATGCCCGCACGTCGGGTCGTGCGGATAGTTTTGTCCCATCGTTCATGGACTGCCACCTGTGCCGGGTTACCACATCGGATAGGTGTCGCCTGTCTCCTCGGGGCGGCGCAGGGCCTTTCGCCTCCTCGCCACTACCCAGAGCCCCACCAGAACCAGGGCCACCGCCGCGCCCATCACCAAATAAAGATCGCTCATGGCATGGCCTGCACCATAGGGGAAGGTTTGCCGTCGACCGACAGGGCGCGGCCAACCGCCAAGTTTGTCTCCGTGCGTGCAATGATCTCCGCCACCCAGCCATGCTCGTTGTCGAGCAGCTTGCGAGCGAAGATCGGCTGCAGCTTGATCTCGGCCGGCAGTGATTTCCCGCCTCTTTCCGCCTCGGCGATCATGCGGGCCAGCGAAGCCTCGCTGTGCAGCTCGGCCTCCATGGCTGCATTCAACTCGGACAGGAATCCTCTGTGCTGGCGGGCGGCGAGGTCGCCGCCGTCGGTGGGGCTGAGCATCCGTTCGACGAAGTCGGCCAGCGAATCGCCGCGCTCGATCAGCCGCTCGAAGAACGGCCGGTGCAGCCCGTTCATGAAGATCGCGTGGAACCAGGTGTTGAGCGCCCGGAAGAACTTGTAGTCCTCAAAGTCGAACGTGGTCGACGACACCACCACTTGCTCGGACTCGGCGCACAGCTCGCCCTCGATCGTTTGCGCATTGCCGTTCATCAGCCGGCGCCGGGTCTCGATCTGCAGCCGCTCGCGGTAGCCGGCGCGGTTCATCTCGATGCCGTCGAAGATGATCAGGTTGCGGCACAGGATCCAGTCGAAGCCGAGCCGGGCGCACTTGTCGAGCAGAGCCTTGAAGCTTTCCCGCGTCTCCATCGGCAGGCCGAAGATCAGCTCCGTGGTCGTGCGCAGGCCGAGGCCGCGCGCCCAGGAAATCGCCGAGGTGATTTGCTCGTCGGTCAGGTTGCGGCGCTTGATCTCCTTCAGCGTCTCGGGATTCTCCGACTGCAGTGACAGCGTGACCCCCTGATAGCAGAGGCTGCCGAGGATCTCCTGCAGGCTACGGCAGATGTGCGTGAATCTCTTGTCGTTGTAGTAGAAGACCTTGGCCGGGTAGCCGGCGGTGTCGTGCGTCTGGCGCAGGAGGCGGGCGACATCGATGTCGCGCTCCATGATGCCGAAATTCTCGTCGACGATGAACAGCACATAGTCGGGCCGCTCCTTGAAGCGCCGCGCGATGTAGGCGATCTCCTCGCGCACCTGGTCGAGCGGGAAAGTGCGTAGCTTGCCGCGGTTCTTGCCGCTGACGCAGAAGGCACAGGTATAGGGGCAGAGCCGCGAGGTCTGGATCAGCGGCTGGAACGGCCCGTCGAGGAAGGGATCGAGCGTGCCGTCGAGGTAGGGGGAGGGCACCTCCGACAGGTCGGTCGAGAGCCCGATCGGGATATGGATGTCGGTGCCGCCCAACATGGCGGCGACGACGGAAGAGAAGCCTGCCTCGCCCTCGTTGGGGATGACCAGGTCGACGCCGGCGTGGCGCGCCTTGAACAGCGTCTGCTCGGTGGGATCGCTGTCGACCGACGGACCACCGAACACGATCCGGGGCGTGTAGCCCGGGATCGAGCGCGCCTTGCGCACGACCAGCCGATCGAGTTCGGCGTTCCAGTAGTAGGCGCTCAGCCCGATCAAGTCGGGCCGCTGGTCGCGGATATGCTGCAGCATCTCGACGGGGTCCTTGAACAGCCGCACGTCGACCTCGCGGCCGAAGCGACGCTTGGCGTAGGACGCCAGGAAGCCGATGTTCAGGGGCACGTAGAGATTGCTGTCCCACCCGACCTGCGGGTTGAGCGAGCTGGCGCCGTTGAGGTAGCTCAAGTCACCGAGCGCGATGCGGAGAGGCCGGGACATGTCTCCCTCCATAGCCGCTGGCGGCGGGCGCGCCCGTCGCGATGGCAACGCATACTTGCTCAAGGTGCCGCCGATTTTGAGGCCGAGTCAAGCAGGTCGCAGACTCTGCGGCCATGCAACCGCCCAGCACGTCAGCAGAAACCGAGAGTCGATGATGAGGTCTGTCCACTGGTCGCGACGCTGCCAGTAGAGGGCAACAGTTCCTTTTCGATCAGCAGCGACGACAGGCCGGTCGCGACCAGGTGGTTTTCGGCCACAGTGAGGTGCGCATAGTCGTAGAAGATGTCGGTCTCGTGGCCGAGCGCGGCGATGGCGGGCTCGGGATCGTAGACATGGGCGCCGAGCCGCGCCGCGAGGTCGTGCGATTGGACGCGCTGCACCGCATAGTTCTCGCCGAAGGCAAGGCGCTGTGGCTCAGCCGACTCGGGATCGGGGCCGAAGGTCAGATCCATGTGCCGCTCGTAGGCCTGTTCATAGGCGCTCTTCGCCTTGGCGGTGGCCGACAGGGCGGGCTGATGGCAGAACACCAGCGGCTTGCCGTGGCGCTCGGCGAGCGCACAGACTTGGGCGACGAGCACGTCGAACAGACGGCGGCCTTCGCCATAAGCCGACTGCACCCCCGACCTGCGGATCGTAAATTCCCGCCTCTTCTGCAGCAGCCGCTCGAACGCGTCCGAGCTGCGCGGCCGTGCCGTGAACTCGACCTTCCTCTCGATCGCCGCCCAGGCGTTTCTCAGGTGATAGAACGGTGCAGAGCGGTGCGCATTCCACTCGAACCCGCGCTGCAGGATGGTTTCGACGTCTTCGTATCCCTTCCAGACGTTTCCGTGATAGGCGCGCAGCATGTCGTTGTAGCCAGTGTAGACGACGAGCACGTCGGGATCGAACTCGAGCAGCGCCTTGAGGAGTGCGTCGTGCTGATTCCTGATCATGCTGCACATGACGGCGAAGTTCAGCACGTCGACCTGCCGGCCATGGCGCGCCAGTTCGGCGCGACACAGCTCGGGGATGGTCTGCCCGTCGGTGGCGTTGGGCACACCGAGCACGGCCGACGCCCCGAAAAAGGCCAGGCGCACACCTGCCGTCCGGCCCGGTACGAACTCGGGGCCGCGAAAGCCCATGCTGTTGAAGTTCAAGGTCGCCGACTGAAAGGGTGCTTGGACGTACTGGATGAAAGGGCTGTATTGGAAACGTTTGCCCAGATACCAATAGGCGTGGAAGTCGTCGAGCGCCACACGGACCTCGTCGCGGACCCGGGAAACGACGGCTGCGCCGTCAATGATATCCTGTTGCACCCCAGCAAGCATGACATGCTCCTTTGGCAACCATGATGCGATCATGCTCGATATTCATAGTATGCATATCTTGCGTCGGACGGACGAAGGTGCCTATCGTTCGAGCGAGCCGCACGGCCCGCCAGAGTTTTCAGCGGCTCGCGTCAGCATATCATGAGTGCCGTCCTTGAGATGCTCGCCGTGGCCCCTCGGTCCGACCAGCACAGGGGCGTCGTCGATCGGTCGCGATGGAGCCAGCCCATGAGCACGCGATTCGACATCAAGATTGCCAGTACGGGAACGGTAAATGCCGTGGATTTTTCCGCGACGGGCGGCGGCCGTTGCGACACCAGCACGGGTCGCATCGCCTTCGATGTCGAGTTCTCGCGCCTCGCCAGGGGCAGCCATCCGCTGGCGAACCTCCTCGGCGTCCTGATCATCCCGACGGTTTTCGGTCGTCAGCACGACGGCGCGCAGAACCTGATGTCGCTGACCGGCGGCAACTTCCAGTTCACTCAGGTAATGACCGCCAAGGGTATCGCCGTGACCAGCACGGGGTCGATGTCGCGCACCGGGGAGAGCGAAGTGACGTGGCGGTCCAGCGCCGACGGCACGGTGCGCCTTGCCGATGTGTCGGCGATCGAGCCGTTCTCGGCGGTCATGTTGCCGCGCAAGGCGGGCCATGTCGTCGATGTCCTGTCGATCCCGCTGGTGCAACGCGGTCGCCGCCTGATCGTCCATGCCATCCGCGATTTCAAGTTCACGCCGAGCGCCAAGCTCGCCCAGCATCAGATCCGGCACATCACCGTCAAGCCCAAGGTCGATCGCCAGTCTGTCGGCGTCGCCATTACATCGGACATCTTCCCCTTCCCGGGCGCGGCCCGACTGATGCGATGAGCCAGTCCATGCTGCGGGTCCTGCATTCCAGCGACTTGCACGGCGCTTGCGAGGCGCTCCTCGCCATGCAGGAAGACTTCGAGGTGTGGCTCGACACGGGTGACTTCTTTCCCAACCTCGGCAGGGTCGAAGCCACGGGCTTCCGCATCGATCCGGTCGAGGAGCGGCAGCATCAACTCCATTGGTTCGCAGAGGCCGGATTGGCCGGGCGGCTTCACGACTGGCTGCAGGGCCGCAAGGCGCTGTCGGTGCCGGGGAACCACGACTTCGTCCCGTTGGCCGCGCTGTTGCGCCAGTCGGGAGTGGACGCCGACGAGATCACGAGCGACGGCGTGCGCGCGTTGGGGCTCACCTGGGCCGGATTTCGCGAGGTGCCGTGGATGCAGGGCGAATGGGAGGGCGAGGCCCGCGATCTCGATGCTTTGGTCGATGCGGCGTTCGCCGTCGATCCCGATATCCTGGCGACCCATGCACCCCCTGCCGGCATCCTCGATCATCCCGGACTCTTCGGCATCCCGGAGCTCGCCACTGCGCTCACCGAACGCAAGCACAACATCAAGGCGCACTTCTTCGGCCACGAGCACGACGACGGCGGCAAATGGCTCCATGTCGGCGAAACGCTATGCGTCAATGCCGCCACGGCGATCATGATCGTGACGGTGAGCACTCCGGAGCGCGTTATGCCTTGATGGCGGGGAGGCCGCTATGCCCAGCAAGTCTGCACGTCGCATCAAACCCGTCCCGTCCGACGCCCCGGTCGAAACGGCATCGACCGCCGGTCCTCTCGAGGAACTCTTTCCAAGGGCCAGTCGGCAGGGAACGCTGCTCGACCACTGGGCTGAGGGGCGGTTTCTCGTCGAGCACGGTGCGCCCAAGCGCCTCGAGGACGCCATCGCCACGCGCTTCCCCACGCTGCGCGAACTGGGCGAGTCCCATCCCGACCTGCCGGTATCGGTGTACGGCTTCCGCGACCCTGCCAAGACGGAGGGAACCGCCGCCGGCACGGCCGGCGTGCAGCCCTTGCACACGTTTCCGGCCACGACGGTCCGCGAGGCGCTGCCGCTCTACCAGGCGGGCTACACGGTGATCTGCTGGCGCATCCGCGAGCACCTTCCCGAGGCGATCGAACGGGGCTCCGCGGTCCTGCAGGCGCTCGGCCTGCCGCACCAGCCGATGGCGTCGCGCGGCTTGGCGGAGCCGTGGAATAAGGCCAGCCTGTTCGTGGTGAGCCTGGTGTATACGCCGGCCGACTGCACGTCGGGGCTGGGCGTGCACTACGACATGTTCGACAGCATCGTGGTGCATCTGAGAGGGCGCAAGCGCTGGCGCGTCGGCCGGTATCGCCACCTCGAGTACCCCGTCTACAACGAGGAATCGGCGGCGCGGCTCGACTATCCGCCGGCGGCACCGCGCCTGTCGACCCGGACGGACCTCCTGGAGGATCTGGAGGAAGTCGATATGAAGCCCGGCTCGGTGATGCTCCTGCCGCGCGGCACCTATCACACAACGCAGGTCGACGACGAGGCCTCGCTGTCGATCGGTTACCACTTCGCGCTACCCACCTGGTCGGACGTCATCCTCGCCGCGCTTGAGCGTCGCTTGACCTGCGACCCGCTGATGCGCACGACGCCGTTTGGCGCCTTTTCGCTGGCGGGGCCGACGGCGTCGGCGGTCGAAGGCATGGCCTGGGCGGCGGGTCGGGCGCGAGAGGCCCTGACCGATCCACGCCATCTGCTCGAGACGGACCTGCTGGGCAATCTGGCGTCGCATCACCAGGCCGTCTTCCGGCTAGTGTCCGAGGGCGTGGCCCGTCTGGTCGCCGATCCACCGGCCATCGCCAACTATGCGGGTCGCGGCCTCGACGTGAGGCTGCCGCCCGCCGCAGCGCCCCTGTGTCGCTGGATGCTCGCCAGCAAGGCCACCCGGTTCGACTTCTTCGAGGCGCTGGCCGCGTCCGCCGATCAGCTCGCGCCACGGGATGTCTGGAATATCCTGCAGGAAGGCGTCGAGGCAGGCATTCTGCAGCGCCACTGGGGCCGCTCCAGTGGCTCTGATTGACCGTCCGGTGCGGGATGTGAGACGCTGAAAGGCTGTGCACACAGGGAGCAGCCTGCCCGGGCTGGAGCCGACCGTGTGGAAGAAGCCATCGGACTTTCGAGTGCTGCTGGTTTACCCGAACATCCAGCACTCCGCGATGATGCCGTACTCCATGGGCCTGTTCACGGCGCTGCTGCGCCAGCGCGGCTTCGAGGTGGCGCTGTTCGACGGCACCTTCTACGTCGAGGAGTTGACGGCGAATTCCGTCCACTACCGGACATATGTCAAACGCTTCGACTGGCTCGAACGCGGCGTGACCTTCCGGCAGAGCCGGATGCTCGACGACTTTCGCGCCAAAGTGGCGGACTACCAGCCCGACCTGATCGCCCTGACCGTCGTGGAGAACACCTACTCGGTTGCCCGGGAACTGATGCGCGCGCTGCCCGAGAAGGATCGCAAGATCCCGACGATCTGGGGCGGACCGTTCGCCACCTTTGCGCCGGACTACATTCTCCGCGATCAGGTGGGAGATTTCGTCTGCCGTGGCGAGGGCGAGATCGCCCTGATCGAGCTGTGCAAACGCCTGTGCGAGGGCCGGCCGGTCACCGATATCCCGAACGTGTGGGTCCGCCAGGACGGCACGGTGCACCGCAATCAACTGGGGCCGCGTGTCGATCTCGATAATCTTCCCTTCGCCGACTACAGCCTGTTCGAGGAACAGGCGATCTACCGGCCCATGGAAGGGCGGTTGTGGCGCACCGTCGGCATCGAAAGCCAGCGCGGCTGTCCTTTCCAGTGCACCTACTGCAACTCGCCGGGCCAGAACCGCATCGCTTCAGAGGAGCAGGGCAGCCTGTTCTACCGGCGCAAGTCGTTGTCGCGCGTCATGGCTGAACTAGAGCACCAGCACAAGCAGCACAATATCGAGCTGGTCTACTGGCTCGCCGACACCTTTCTCGCGCTGCCGCGACGGGATTTCGACGAGATGGTCGACCGCTACCAGGACTTCCGCATCCCGTTCTGGATGAACACGCGGTCCGAGACGATCACTGAGCGCACGGCGGACGGGCTCGAACGGATGAACATGCTGCGCATGAGCGTAGGCATCGAGCACGGCAACGCCGAGTATCGGCGCAAGTATCTCAAGCGCTACCAGACCAACGAGCAGCTTCGCCGTGCCTTCGAGATTGCCTCGGGCCGCAGTTTCTCGACCACCGGCAACTGCATCATCGGCATGCCGGAGGAGACGCGCGAGCTGATCTTCGAGACGTTGGAATTCACCCGCAGCCTGCCCGGCGACATCGATACCACCGGATGCTTCATCTTCTCGCCGCTGCACGGCACCGAGCTCAGGCAGATCGCCATCATGAACGGCTATCTCGACCCCGCGACCCTGTGCGATCTCGCCGATCCCACGACGAGCATCCTCGACCAGCCGCAGCTTTCCCGCGCCGAGGTGATCGGCATCGCCAAGACCTTCGGCCTTTATCAGTGCGCGCCGGTGTCGGACTGGCCCCGGATCAGGATGGCCGAGGCCGACACGCCGGCCGGCGATGCCATGCTCGACATCCTGCAGCAGGAATACCGGCCCGAGGACGCCGGGACCAGTGGCGCATACGCCAGGGTGGCGAGCGCGGAGCAGGTGCCGCAGCCCGTCAATCCAGCCGCTGCGCATTAGCGGATGCTGCGTCTGACCGGCCTCAGGACCCTCCCGCTTTTCGGGGCGCCCAGTCGCCATCGTTCGATGCCGGAGAGGATTGGAAGGCCCAGCCTTCGATATCGGTGATTCCAAGCGCCCCCAGCGTGTTGCAGGCCTCGGGGCCGTGGAGCAGCCAGAGCGTGCGTTTGGCGTCGAGGCCGTGGGCGGCGCGGACGAGGTTGCGGGCCATCGCGTCGTCGCCACGCCAGGCAAGCAGCAGGGCCAGCGCGATATGGACTTCGATGCTGCCGGGCGCCATCTCCAGGGCGCGGCGAAGGTAATCCTCGCCGAGGCCAAGCGTGATCTCGTCGTCCCAGCATGCCGAATGCTTGTAGCAATAGAGGCCCATCCGGCCATGAACATCGGCCATGAACGACAGGTCGATGCCATGCACGCGCTCCACTTCCGCGTGCGAAGGCACGGCAGGAGCTGCCTCGGCGTCGGCAAATTCAGCAATGTGGGCGCTGAGATGTTCGGCCATCAGGATGTATCCCTCCAGCTTGGGGTGGCAGTCGTCCCAGAACTGATCGTTGCCGCAAATCCCATCGGAGGCCGCATCTTCAAACGCCGCTTCCGCGTCGAGCAGCCGGATCCCGTGCCCGGTCGCAAGGTCTCGTATGTTTCGGTTGATGGCGGTCGTGGCGCGAATGGGCCGGCCGTCGCAGTCGTTGGCAGCAACCAGGTGTCGTCGCGCCGCGTCCCGTCGGCCGGCGGCAAGATGCAGGCGGCCAAGCCGGAAATGTGCCTGCGCGCAGTTCGGCGCCAAGGTCAGGATCTCGCCGAGCAGGCGCACGGCCTCCTCGATGCCATGCCGACTGGCGGTACTGGCCTCGCCGTAAAGCCGTTCGATCTGCTCGGCACGATCGTCGGCGAGAACGGTGTAGCTTGGCGGCCAATCCCGCAGGTTGGTCGGAAGGGTCGAAAGAACCGGCTCGACGCCGGCGCGGCGCAGGTCGAGGACGGCGGCTTCCAGGTTCCGGCGGTGGGTCTCGACGATGGCTTGCGTTTCATCGGGGCCGGCAAGCGCCGGTCCCCGGCCACGCTTGCCGCGGCTGGGGACCAATTGGAGGAATTCGTTATTGCCTGAGTAGACCAACGCCATCGCCGAATGAGCTTCGTGCTGCCGTTGCGCGATCGAGCGGGCGCGCTCGACCACGTAGGTCGACTGTGCGCCGTACTTCGCCTCATTATGCACCACCAGCGTCCTGTCGCGCACCGCGCCCGACCAAGCTTGGGCGACGATGGTGCCGATGTCGCAGGCCGGTGCGTAGGGGAAGCCCCACGGCACTGAACTGCCCAGGAGGTAGAGCGTGAAGTCCGGTTCGACCATGGCATCGCACCCCCACCGACTAGAAGAGCGTATAGATGTAGGGCGTCACGGCGCCGAGATTGTCCTCCGTGCGCGCATCGATCAGTTCTTCCGCAAGCTCCAGCAGCGGCGGGATGAGTTCGCAGGTCTCGCCGAGGCCCTGTTCCATCCATCGTTGCTGCAGCATGCCGCCAATCGCCTCTAGCGATTCCAGTTCACAAAAGGCCGGTGCGGTCTCGGGTGGGCAGTATGAGCTTCCGTTCGGCCGCCGGCCACCGAGCCGGCGCACGAAGGCCGCACCGTCGCGCTCCGCCACGGGGGCCAGCATCAGGCGAAAGAAGAGATCGACCCGTGCAGGAGTGTACGGCGATGACGGTGGAGGTATGGTTGCCTCGCCGTGCCGTTCGGTCCGCCGCTCCGGGGCAGGCTCCGGTTTGCCGGTGATGATCAGATCTTCCACCACGAGCAGGTCGATGTCCGTCCGCTTGAAGCAGGACCAGGCATCGTGCGGCGTGCATACGATGGGCTCTCCGCGGACGTTGAACGAGGTGTTCACCAGCAGCGGGCAGCCGGTGATGTCGCGAAAGGCCAAGAGGATGGCGCGGAAATCGGGATTGGCGTCAGGCCCCACTGTCTGCAGCCGTGCGCTATGATCGACATGGGTGATCGCCGGCACGTCGCTGCGCACCTGGCGCACGATGGCCAGCAGATCGTCGCCGGCGAGGTCCGCGGTGGCGCGATCGGTGGGGCACCAGCGGTCGCGCTGCACCGGCGCCGTCATCAGCATGTAGGGACTTGTAGCTTCGAACTCGAAATAGTCGGGGCACGACGCGGCCAGGATGGCCGGGGCGAACGGCCGAAAGGATTCTCGGAACTTCACCTTCAGGTTCAGTCGGGTCTGGGTGTCTGGCCGGCGCGGATCGGCGAGGATCGAGCGGCTACCGAGCGCGCGCGGTCCGAACTCCATCCGCCCGGAGCACAGCGCCACCACGTCCCCCGCAGCCAGGCGCTCGGCGATGCGGCGCGCGCGCGCTGGGCGGTCGGCGACCGCGTCGAAGGCGCAGCCGAGCCTCTCCAGCTCCGTCCGCAGGCTGTCGGACGAGAAGCATGGTCCGAGCAGGCTACCCTGCTGGGCATCCGAGTCGTTGCTCGGCCGGTGGCGCGGCGTCGACAGCAGCAGGTGGCTGCCCAGCAACGCGGCCCCCAGCGCGCCCCCGGCGTCTCCGGCGGCGGGCTGAATCCAGATTCGCTCGAAAATGCCCTCGCGCGCCAGCAGGCCGTTCGCCACGCAGTTCAGCGCCACGCCGCCCGCGAGACAGAGATTGCGAGAGCCTGTGACTGCACGCGCCTGCCGGGCGAGGGCAAGCACGGCCACCTGGGTGACGAGCTGGATGGACGCCGCCATGTCCATCTCGCGGCGCGTAATGCTCGCTTCCGGTCGGCGGGCCGGTCCACCGAACAGCGCCTCGAATCGCGGGTTGGTGAGACGATCGCCGTCGAGGAAGCCGAAATGATCCAAATTCAGGCGGAAGGAGCCGTCCGGCTCGAGATGGATCAGATGTTCGCGGATCGCCTCGGCGAAGCAGGGCGTGCCATAGGGAGCGAGCCCCATCAGCTTGTATTCATCGGCGTTCACGTCGAAGCCGCAGAAGTGGGTGAACGCGCTGTAGAGCAGGCCGAGCGAATGCGGGAAATGGATGGACTTCAGCATCCGAATGTCGCTGCCTGAGCCATGGGCGATGGTAGCGGTCTCCCATTCGCCCACGCCGTCGATGGTGAGGATTGCGGCATCGTCGAAAGGCGAGGGAAAGAAGGCTGAAGCGGCGTGGCTGAGATGGTGTTGCGTGAAGTGGATCGGAGTGCGCGTGTCGAGCTGCCGCCGGATATCGCGGGCGACCAGCAGCTTGTGGGCGAGGAAGGACCAGGCGAACTCCCGCCACTGTTCGCGGCCGCGCGGCGCGACCGACAGGAAGGTCGTCAGCGCGCGGTCGAGGCTCAGCACTGGATTGTCGTAGAAGACGATGGCGTCGAGATCGTCGGCGCGCAGACCGCCCTCGTCGAGGCAGTAGCGGATGGCGTGCAAGGGCAGGCGTGCGTCGTTCTTGAGGCGCGAGAAGCGTTCCTCCTGCGCCGCCGCGACGATCGCGCCGTCGGTGACCAGGGCGGCAGCCGAATCGTGATAGAGGCCAGAGATGCCGAGGACGTGGCGGCGCGGCCCGGGCATTGCCGGTTCAGCCTCGGCGTTCCTGCACGCGCCGGATGAGGTCCGTGGTGGAGATCCCCGCCGTGTATCTGACGAGGCGCAGGCGGCCGGCGGTGGCGATCTGGCCGTAGACTTCCTCGACGGTCTTCGGTGGCAGGTCGTCGCCATGCACCACCACGGCGATGTCGTGCCTGTCCAGGAACTCGACGGTCACGGCATAGGGCGCATCGGGCACCACTTCGTCGACATGGCGGCAGGCCTCGATCACGGCGATCCGCTCGGTGAGCGTCATGATGGGTCTGCGCTTGTAGGCGGCCACGACCTCGTCGGACAGCACGCCCACGACCAGCCAGTCGCCGAAGCTGCGTGCGGCCTCCAGAAATCGCACGTGTCCCATGTGGAACAGGTCTCCCACCATGTCGACATAGACGCGTCTGCGGCCGGCCGCCCCGGGATGTTGGATTGTCATGATCCGCCCCTGCGTTGGAAATCTTAGGCGCGTCTTGTCGGCAACGAAATATGCGTGGAGGCATGCGTGGGAGGCAGTTGACTCTGCCAACGACCTGTTTCCATCCTCAGCCGAGGAGCGAGTGCCGCCATGTCCGGCGCGTTCCATCTAGGCGGGGGAGATGTCTCATGAATGACGTCGACTTGCGTATCGGCGGCTCGACCGCCGCCAGCCCACTCGCACAACTCTCCGAGGAGACCGCACCGGCATTGGCCGAGGCAAGCGCGGTCTGTTCCTACACGGAATGGGATCCGCTCGAAGAGGTGATCGTCGGCACCATTGGCGGCGTGGCCGTGCCGCCGCTCACCCACGAGATGAAGGTCATGGTCCGGCGCGACTACTGGGACTATTACCGCGCGCATGCCGGTGAGCCCTATCCTGAGCATCTGGTGCGCGGCGCGGCGCGGGCGCTCGACAATCTCCAGGAGGTGCTGGAAGGCGAGGGCGTCGCGGTCACCCGGCCCGACCCCGTGGACTACGCCACCCAGCGCTTCCGCACGCCGTATTTCGAATCAACCGGCTTCTTCAACGCCGACGTTCGCGACGTGCTGCTGGTGGTCGGCGACGAGATCATCGAAGCGCCCATGGCGCTTGCGCCACGTTACTTCGAGTATCTCAAGTATCACGCCCTGCTGCAGCGCTATTTCGAACGCGGATGCCGCTGGACCGCAGCGCCCAAGTGCTCGATGGGTCGCCACATGTACGACTACGACTATCCCGAGGAGCATCTGGCTTTCTTTCGCGGCGACCCGAATATTCCGGACAATGTCGGGCCGCTGGTCGGCCGCTACATGACCAACGAAGCCGAACCGTGCTTCGATGCTGCCGACTTCGTGCGCTTCGGCCGCGATATCATCGCCCAGCGCAGCCACGTCACCAACGAGCTCGGCATCCGCTGGCTGGAGCGCCATCTCGGCAGTGAGTATCGCGTTCATCGGGCGCGTTTTCGCTCGGCAGGACCGGTGCATATCGACACGACCTGGGTGCCGATCGGCGAGGGGCGCGTCCTCTCCTGTCCTACCCGGCCGTGCCTCTCGACGCACATCCTCGACATGTTCAAGCAGGCGCGCTGGGAGGTGATCGAGGCGCCGGAAGGCGTGGCGCCTGCCGAGTTTCAGCTCTCCAGCCGCTGGCTCTCCATGAACATCCTGATGCTCGACGAGAACCGCGTGCTGGTCGACAAGCACGAGGAACCGACGATCGCGATGTTCGTGGAGCTCGGCATCAAGCCGGTGCTCGTCGATTTCAAGGACCACTATGTCTTCGGCGGGGGCCTGCATTGCGCCACCCTCGACGTGCGTCGGCGGGGAACGCTCAAGAGCTACTTCTAGACCGCCGCATTAATGCACTACGGCCGTGCATAGTGCGTCGATCGCCGCCTCGACTTCGTTGTCGAACAGCCAGCCCGTGTGCCCGAACTGTAGTGTCGTCGCGCCATCGGCTGACGTGCCCGACGCGATGACCATCAGCCGACTGGCGAACAGCGCGCCTTGGAGCTGCGCCAGCGGCAGACCATCAGGCAGCAGGGCGACGGTGCACGCAGCGCTCGGACGTTGCGCAACGAGCGACAGTCCTGCTTCCTCCGTGCAGCCGTGCCGGAACCGCGCTGCCGCCTTGGCGCGCTGATTGATCAGGCTGTCCAGGCCCAGGGCGAGGATCGTCCGCACGGCAACGAACAGCCCGGTGAGCGCCGGCGCAGGCAAGTGAGGCGACCGCTCGCCACCGATATGCGTACGGAGATCCAGATAGGTGCCGGCGACGGCCGATCCGGTGGTGCTGTCGAGCGCTTCCCGAGCGCGTGAACCGACGGCGACCAGGCTGAGACCCGGCGGCGCCATGACGCCGCTGTCCGACGAGGACAGGGCGATGTCGATGTGCCACTCGTCCATGCGCAGGTCGTCGGCGCAGAGCCCGAGGCAGGCATCCACCACCGTGAGCCAGGAGCCGCCGTCCATGATCGTGGCGATAGCGGCGAGATCGGTCAGACTGCCGCTCTCGGCGTCGCTGAGAGACAGGCAGACGACGCGTACGCCCGGGTGCTGCGCAAGCATTTCCTCGAGGTTCGGCAGGGAAAGGCTCGTGCCAAACGGCACCTCGAGCACGGCGACCTGTACGTTCAGGCGATTGCCGATCGAGCGCCAGCGTGCGACGGCAGCGGGACCGCCGACGGCGAGGATCTCGTCGCCGGCACGGCAGAGCGAGCCGATCACGGCCTCCTGCGCCGCGTCCGGCGGGCAGGCGAGCGTCACCACCTGACCGGACGTGCGGAAAAGCTGCGGCAACATTCCTTCGAGTTCGCGTCGAGCCGATTCCAGCACCGGCGAGCCGGCCGCCATCGGTGGCCGGCCCATCAGGCCGAGGATTACCGGCGGAAGCTGTGGAGTCCCGGGAGTCCACCAGCGCGCCATCGGAAAATGTGTCCGCGCGATATCCTCCGCGTACCGGTCCAGGCGGTTGGCGAACGACTCGGGATCGTCGTCGAGCGCCGTGCTCCATTGTCGACGGTCGTTGGCCAGGGTCAGCAGGAAGTGCATCACGAAGACTGCCGTCGCAGACACGGCCAGTACCACGGTGATCCCGAGCACCGACTCTTCGGTCACACCTAGAACGACGAGCGCGCCGACGATGGGCAGCTCGATCGGCGAGAGGTACCACAGAGCCTTGATCACGACGCGGAAGGTCTGCCGCAGTAGCGGATGCTCCGGGATGTTGGCGGCATCGGAGCGTACCTGGCGGATGACGGCGATGTAGGCGGCCTGGACGACGGCCAGTGTCGATGCCAGCAGGACGTTCTGCGGACGTGGATCGGCAAGCAGCAAGGCGGCGCCGGCGCCGGCCATCAGCGCCATGTTGCCGATCCAGTGGGCGAGCTGCTCTAGGAAGGTGCCGGACAGAGAGGCCTGATTGCGGCCGCGTGCGAGGTCGCCGTCGAGGCAGTCGAGCAGCACGGACAGCAGGACCGCGAGGAAGGCGAGGCCCGCCTGCTCGAAGGCAAGAGCCACGGAAGCGGCGATCAGCAATAGTGCCCAGACGACGGTGATCGCGTTAGGGCTCAGTCGCGATTCGATCAGCCGCGCTGCAAGGCGCTCACTGATCAGCTTGAAAGGAATGTAGAGTGGCGGGTAGGGGGTGTTCAGCCACCAAGGCTTCGCCGAATCGGTAGCTTGAGCCATAACAC
>WBZX01000998.1_pt1 | contig 22782 bp, 16 predicted proteins | sample 5204211 | NCBI WGS metagenome assembly WBZX01 (sample SAMN12344362, study PRJNA552823) | activated sludge metagenome | biome: Activated sludge suspended growth; feature: Nitrification reactor; material: Wastewater; isolation source: activated sludge from nitrification reactor of wastewater... | reverse complement strand
CTGCGGCGGCTTCAGCTACGGCGACACGCTGGGTGCCGGCGAGGGCTCGCGGGTGGGGCCAGTGCCAGGGTTGGCCTTGGTCGGGCCGGTGTCGCCGGTGTCGACGTGCTTGATGGGCTTGGTGCCGCTACCACCCCCGCCGTTGATCGCCTTGGTGCGGTCGTCGATCTTGGTGGGCGCGTTGTGGTGGTGGACGGCCTTGCCCGAACTCGACGACGAGGGCTGATTCGGCGCGGCGCTTCGACCCGAGCTCGACGAGTAGGAGAACGAGCAGGCACTCAGGGCGAGCGCGACAAGGGCCGAAGTCAGCAGGCCACGGGAAACGGAGCGGTTGAGCATGGACATCATCCCTCGCGAAGACCGGCTGCAACGACGTGACCCCAGGTGGGACTATTCAGGCGGGCCACGAACCGCCGGACAACGCGCCCATGCTCGCACAGATCGCGCTCGGACCGCCCGCGAGCGGCGGCGGGACGGGGCGGTGCCGTCGCGCGGCTCGCTAGGCGCCCGCAATCGGGAGGCGATCGCTGCGTAGCGCAGCTTTGCCCCGGCGCCGCTCCACGGTTGCTTCGTCGCCGTACACCCAGGGACGACCGGGGTCGTCGAGCGACGCGAAGGCCTGTGTCCACGCGCGATAGCTCCCGCCGTGCTCGACCGCGCGCAGCGCCGCGTGCCCGCCCGCAAGTCCGTGGCGGGCGATGAGCCACTCGACGTGGGCCCACTTCGGCGATTGCGGGCGGAGCTGCGCGATGCCCTGGAGCTTGCGCGCGATCGCCTTGAGTCGACCCGACGCCACCTCGACGCCAACGAACCCGTGACCGTCGAGTGGCGTGTTGCGCTTCGCCACGAAGGTCGAGATGCCGAGCGTGATGCGGGTGAGTTGGGCAAGCTCGCGCACGAACTCGACCAGCTCGTCGACGTCATCCTCGGTCTCGGTCGGCACGCCGATCATCTGGTAGACCTTGAGCCCGCGCAGGCCGCCGTGGTCGCGTACCAGGCTCGCGGCGTTGCGCAGCGCAGCGACGTCGATGCGGCGCCGCAGGAGGGTTCGCAGTCGCTCGCTGATGCCGTCCGAGGCGACGGTGAGCTGGCGATAGCCGCCGCGCGCGAGTGCGTCGACCAGCGACGGCGTGAGGCGGTCCGCCCGCAGGCTGGAGATGCCGACACCGCGTCCCGACTCGACGATGCGGGACACCAGTGCTTCGAGCTGCGGATGGTCGGTGACCGCCGCCCCGACGAGACCGACGCGCTTGGCGTGCGCCGGCACCACCGCGAGGGCGCGTTCCATGTCGAGCAGGCGCATGCCACCGGTGCTGGCGCCACGCATCACACAGAACGTGCATTGCCGCGAGCAGCCGCGCTCGGGCTCGACGAGGAACATGTCGGCCAGCTCGGTGTGCGGCGTGGTGATTGCGGAGAAGGCGGGCAACAGCTCCCGCGGCGCGATGGCGCAGGTCGGCAGCGGCGCGACGCGGCCGGGCTCGTGCTCGCCGAGGATCGTGTGGGGGAGCTCCGCGAGCTGCGTGAGCGCGTCGTCGCGGTCACGCGCACCGAGGATGAGGCGCAGCGCCTGGGGCAGCAGCTGCTCCGCCTCACCGCAGATGAGGGCGTCGACGAACGGCAGCAGACACGAGGGATTGGTGTCGGTGAGCGGGCCGCCAGCGATGACGATGGGGTCGCGGTCGCGGCGATCGGCGGCCAGCACCGGGAGGCCTGCGCCGCGCAGCAGCCGGATCACACCCGCGACCTCGAGCTCGTACGCGACCGAGATGCCGACGATGCGATAGTCCGACAGCGGTCGCTGGGCCTCGTAGGTGAGCACCGCGGCCGCTGGCGGTGGCCAGCTCAGGCGCTCGCCTGCCCAGGCGTCGGGCAGGAACGCGCGATGACAGCCGATGCCGCTCGCCCACAGCTCGCGGTAGAGCGTCTGGAAGCCGAGGCTCGACATCCCGACCGCGTACGGGCTCGGGTACGCCAGGCACACGTCGCTTGGCTGCGACAGACCCAGCGTGCCCACCTCGGCGGCGAGCCGTTCACGGATGACCGAGCGCTCGCGCTCCGTCACGCGGCTTCAGAACCGCAGCGACGCGCCAGCACCAGCGCCACCGGGCAGCAGCGTGGGGCCAACACCTGTGAGACGGACCCGCGCCGGCACGCGTGCTTCCTCGTCCTCGGCCTCGCGGGCCTTCTTGCGCGCGCTCTTCTTCTTCTGCGAGGCGTACACGCCGAGCAGCGCGGCGCCGGTCACCAGCAGCGCGCCGCCGGCCACGAAGAACACCACGGTGCCGACGTTGTTGCGGGGCAGCTTGTTGCGATCGAGGTCGAACACCTCGTCGTCGGCGTAGTTCCCCGGCGGGAAGCCGGTCGGGCCGGGTGACGCCAGCGCGGCGAGGTCGTTGGCCTTCTTGTTGGCGAGACCGACGCTCACGCCGCCCGCGATCACGCCCGCGGCACCGAGGCCGGTGAGCAGCGCACCGGTGATCATGAGCGGGCTCTTGCGCTTCGATTCCTTCTCGTCGAGCTCGCGCTCGATGGCCTCGTCGCGCGCCGAGCTGCGGCTGCTGAGCACGGGCGCGTCGTCCTCACCGTCGACCTCCTGCGCGGTCGTCGTGTTGGTCGTGGTCGTCGTCGGCGGGGCCACGTTGGCGCAGCCGCTGCGATCGATCTCCATGATCTTGACCTGCGCCTCACCTCGGTTCGGATCCTCGGGCACGAGGTCGAGGAAGCGCTGGAACGCTGCGCGGGCCTTGACGCAGTCACCCACGCCGTAGGCGGCGATGCCGATGTTGAAGTTGAACTTGTGCTTGTCGGGCGTGTAGTTGTAGTACGCGTCCTCGAAGCGCTCGAGCGCGGTGGCATTGTCGCCCGCCTCGAGTGCGCCGAGGCCCTCGCCGAACAGCTGCTTGGCGCGCTCGAGCTTCTGCTCGGGCGTCATCGCGGACGGATCGCCGCCGGGGCTCGACGGCGGCGGTGCGGCGAGCACCGCCGAGGGGATGCCGAGCGACGTCGACAGGGCCAGGCACAGGGTCTTCGCGAGAACGGGCGCGCGCATGGAGAGATGAAACCTCGGAGGAGTGAATCGCGGAAAACCGGGCCGGACGTCAACCAAACGGGTCGACGGCCTTGGGCGGCTTGCTGCCGCCGGGCTTGCTGCCGGACGGCTTCTTGGGCTTCTTGGGCTTGCTCGCCTTGGGCTTGCTCGCCGCCGGCGTCGGGGTTGCGGTCGCGGGCGGTGTGCCTGCGGTGGCGGCGGGATCCGTGCCCGGAGCCACCGGCGTGCCCGGGGCGGCCGGTGCGTTCGGATCGACCGGGGTGCCGGGAGCGACGGCCACACCCGGGGCACCCGCGACCGGTGTGCCTGGCGGTGTACCAGCGACCGGCTGCGTCGGCGCGGCGGGCGTAGCCCCCGGAGCCGGCGGTGGTGGGGTGGCGGCCTTCGCTTCCGCGGCCGGAGCAGCGGCGGCGGCCGGTGCGGGCGACGCCGGCGGAGGATCGCTGGGGCGCAGCAACAGCATGCCCGCGACCACCGCACCGAGGATGACGATGCCGCCACCGATGCCGAGGCCGAGGCCGAGACCGCTGCCCGACTTCGGCGGCGGCGCGTGCATGTCGTAGCCGGGATGTCCGTGGGCGTCGGGCGGCGCCATCGGCATCGGGCCGATGGTGGTCCCGCCCGGCACCGCAACCGGCTCGGGCTCGGGCTCGGGCTCGGGCATCGTCGGCGTCATCGCCAACTCGTCCACGAGTTGGCCGAGCAGGTCGTCGAAGGCGTCGGCGTCGCGTCTGGTGGCTTGGTTCACGGACGTTGGTCCTTTGCTCCCGAAGTCAGCGGGGATTCTAGCCGTTGTGCGGCATCTGCCACAAGGGATCGAGGGGAATCAGAGTCGGGCGCGGAGCTTCGGGTGACCCGTCGCCGTTGCACGCGACGACCCGTGAGAAGTGCCCGACGATGTTCGTGTGCGATGTCGCGGGTCATCGAGCAACGTGGCCGCGACCGGCTCGCTGAGCGCTCGAATCAAGCATGATACACGGCGGCGCAGCTCGGCGAAATCGGCGAGTTGCCGCGCGGAGGGCGGCGTGGCGGTCTTGGGGTATCGCCCGCGGGCGCCATCATCGTCGACGGCTCGCTCGGCGGCCCCCGTGTGGGACGCGGACGCAGGCGGCCGTGCCGTCGCGCGCGTGTCGTCGTGGGACGCGGGGAGCTGCCACAGGGTCAGCGTGCGCTCGTCCATGTACAGCGCGCGGCTCACCTCGAGCTGCAACGCGTGGATGCCTTCGGCCGGTCTGCCGAAGCGCCGCACGAGCTCGCCGCCGAGGTACGGGTCGTTGAGCCGCACCGATAGGCGCGGTGCACCTTCGCCCGCGGGTCCGCGAGCGGCATCGAGCGCGTCGAGCGCCATCCGTTCGACCGCCGCCCCACAGGCGCGCCCGCAGAGGCTTCCCAACACGAGATCGACCCCGACGCTGCAGGGCATGCTGTGGGCATCGAGCAGGATCGCGTAGCCGAAGCGCGCCCGGCGACGTGCGAGCAAGATCTCCAACGCGCGGTGGTAGGGCTCGTGGAAGCGAGCGATGCGCTCGCACAGCGCGGCGTAGGCGAGCGGCCCGCGGTGCAGCGGGACGTTGTCCAGCGCGTGGGTCCACACGACGCCGCGTCCGGGGCGCGGCGGCGGAGCGTCGTGGTCGACGGTGGCGGCGACCGGTACACCGGGTCGCCGGCGCGGTCGTGGATCCGGGTGATCGGGCACGACGCTGGCGGAGATGTCGTCCGCGGCGCGATTGAGATCGACGACCAGACGGCTGTACTGCGCTTGGATCGCGACGGCTCCGCGGCGGGCCGCCTCCCCGTACAGCGAGTCGACCGCGTAGTCGGCGTTGCGACCGAAGTCGGTGGGCGGCTGTGGGCCCAGCTCGTGCGGCCACGCCAGTCCGACGTGGGGCAGGCTGATCACCAGCGGCGACCAGGCGTCGGCAGCCGTGAGACGAAAGGGCAGACACGCGTGCGCGGGCAATCCGAGCTCGTCGGGGCTCAGGGTCTCGTCGCTCGCATGCTCGCTGCGCGTCGTCACCGGGACGCGGAGCATAGCAGCCGAGGCGCCACGGATGCGGCCGCGGCGACCACCTCAGGGACCGCACGTGACGGCCGCGCCGCGCGTCAGCGTTTGGGCCGGCCCGCCGGTGCCACCGGCGTACTCGCGGGGTTCCACACCGACCCCCGGGCAATCCCGATCTGCAGACCCACCGCCAGTCCGAGCACGAAGGCACCAGAGTCGACGCCGCTCTCGCCGACCACCGCGACCTGCGAGCCGCGACGGAAGCCGAACGCGTACCCGGCCCGCGCGGTCGCGCAGTAGCCAATGCACAGTGTGGCCACACCATCAGGAAGATCATCGTACTCGCAGCCGCTCACACCACCGCGCACGCCGGTGAACCACTGACCCGCGTAGTCGTGGAACTTGGTGTGCAGGAAGCGGGTGTAGGTCGCGCCCGTGTCGGTCGTGAACCCGCGTCGCGCGATCACGTCGTACCACAGCCGCGTGTCGATGAGCACCTGCCGCTCGAGCCCGAGCTGGATGCCGGCGTCGAGCTGCACGAACGGCGCACCGACGCCGTCGCCGCGGCGCAGCCGATCGGCCTGGGCGATCGCGGCGTCGTAGAGGAACCCGGCGCGCACCCGCACGCCGCGGGGACGATCGACGTACGAGGGGTCTTCGACGATGCTGCGGATACGATGGACCAGCCGCGCGCTCTCGCGGCGCGCGAGCAGGCCGCGGGCGCGCAGCACCGCGAGCACGGCCGCGGTGCGTGGCCATGCCGAGAAGGTGTTCGAGCGGCGATAGATCGCGTCGCGCAGCGCACGACGGGTCTCCTCGTCGGGTTCGTGGGCGAGGTTGTTCTCGCTGCGCAGTGCGTCGACCAGTGCGTCGACGACGAGGTCGCTGCCGCGGTTGAGGTAGCGACCGTAGCCGAGCCCGCCCGCGGGGATGACGTCGAGCGAGACTCGAGTGTCGGAAAGGCGCGACTGCTGGCCACCGCCGAAGTTTTCCACGCCCACGTGCACGAGGCGCTGCGAGATGCCGAGCTCGCCGAAGGCGTGCACGTCGGTGCGGCCGAAGTAGACGTGGGCGTCGCCCGCACCGGCCAGCGACTGCGCGACGAAGAACACGTCGCCGGTGTCGTCGCCCATGTCGGGTAGGCTGGTGACGTCGCCGTTGCGGACACGGCTGCCGAGCTCGCCACGCACCGCGAAACCCCAGCGCGCGCGCTCGTCGACGTAGTACGCCCGCGCCGCAACGCCGCCGTCGGCGAGCAGTGGCTGCTGCTTCGACGCCGTGTCGACCCCGAGGTCGAGCTGGCCCAGCACGAAGGTGAACGCCCGCTCGCGCGCGCGAACGTTGGCCGGCAGCGGCTGGTCGCGCGCGGTGGGATCGTCTTGCTCCTCGGGCGCGACGCTGGCCTCGCCCATGGTGCCGAGCTGCGGGCCGGCGACCAGCGGCTCGTCCGCGCTGGTGTCGGCGCCCGCGGCCCCGGGGGCCAGGCGTGCGTCGTCGCGGGGGGTCTGGCCGAGCTGGCGCAGCGCTGCGGCGGCGTCGTCGCGCACGAAGGTATCGATGCTGCGATCGGCGTAGATGCGCTGCAGCGGCGCGACGGCGCGCGCGTCACCGATCTTGCCGAGGCTCTCGATCGCGATCGAGAGCACCGCGTCGTAGCGCTCGGTCTCGACGATCTTCAGCAGCGGCTCGACGGCGTCCTTGTCGCGGCGTTCGCCCAGCTCGGCGGCGATCTCCCGCCTGCGCTTGCGCCACGCGTCGTCCTCCATGCCGGTCGGGCGGGCCTCGAGGATCTCGAGCTCACTGGGCTCGTCGGCCGCAGGGGCGAGCCGCGCGAGTGCGACCGTGGGCACCGTCAGCGCGGTCGACAGGGCCACCGCGAGCGCGGCCACGGAAGCGAGCCGATGGCGTCGCCGAGCGCCGAGGTTCATCCGGGATCGAGCCTTCCGCAGTAGCCGATGATGCCTTCGATCGCCGCTGCCGCCGGGTTCGGATCCATCATCTGCGTGGTTGCGGGATCGACCTGCGCGAGCTCGGGGCAGCTGGTGGCCTCGATACAGGTGACGACGACGTCGCCCTGCGCGGCCTCGCTGGCTTCGACGGTGTCGACGCAGGCGTCGAAGTCACGCTCCTGGGTGTTCATGTCGCCGTCGTCCTCGACCGAGGGCCACAGCACACCGCAGCCCGCGAGCTTGCGACATGCGTCCCACGCCGTGAACTCGGCGTCGGGCGCGGCGTCGCAGCCGAGCGCGAGACCGGCCGGCTCGTCGCACGCTCCGTAGTAACCCTGCTGGTTGCCGCCGCACGCCATGAGGGCCGCGACGAGCAGCGTCGTGAGTCGGGCGCGCGTCGACATCGACGACGCCCACGTTAGCGAGGCGGACACGACGCCGTCAAACAGGGCTGTACACCCCGCGTGGTCGAATGCGTCGGGGTGCGCGGGCCCCAGAACCCGGGTGCCGACGACGTGCTGCGGTGACGCTGCGAGGTCTCGGCACATCGCGACGCGACTGGGCCGCACTTCGTGCAGCCTGCCACAGCCGCCCACCGAACTTGCGCCGCGACGCGCTCGACACGGAAAGTCGGGACGATCGGGGGTCTGTCTCGGTGGACTGGCCACGGTCGGGTCATCGACCCGCGCGCCCCCGCGAGTCGCTCGCGGGTGGGGCGGTTGCTCGACCCTGGCGATCCTCCTCGACGTGTGCTGCGGACGACCGCTCGGGTGACCGGGCGGTCGTTCTTTTTCCGGCGCGAAGCCGACGCCCGCCGCGAGCGTCGCCCCCCCGGCCGCACCCCCTCGCGAGCGAGGGGGAAGGTCGGGTGGTGACCCCACCGGGAATCGAACCCGGGTTTCAGGGATGAGAACCCTGCGTCCTAACCGCTGGACGATGGGGCCGTTGGGCGATGCTCGAGGTCGGGCTGACGAGTTGGTTCGGGGACAAGGATTCGAACCTTGATAGACGGAATCAGAATCCGTAGTCCTACCATTAGACGATCCCCGAGCGAGGTCTCGTGTGGCTGCGGAAGATGCAAGAGGCCGGCGCGGCTGTCAAGACGGAAACTGCTCGGTTTCGACACGGCTTCGACGGGGGAGGGCCGCGGGTCGCGGGCATCCGAGCCGCTCGGGGCGAGATCTGCTCGACGGGCCGCGGGAGCACCTCTGCGTCCGGTCTGCGGGGATTGCGGCTCGGGCGGCCCGCGGGTCGTGACGCGGCGCGGCTGGACTCGCGCGAGTGGGGTCGAGCCGCTTCCTGGGCCGTCGGGTCGAGGGTCGTTGGGTGAGGGCCGCGGCGAGAGCCGTGCGGTAGGCTTCGCGCGCCATGCCGTCGAAGTCAGCGTCCCCCGCGGTGTCCGAGGCCCGTGCGTGCCCCGGCACCAGCCTTCGCCCCACCGCGCGCACGCACGCCCGCGCGGCGGCCTGGCTCACGCTCACGCTGCTGGTCGGTGCGGCCTGTCCGACCGCGGCGGTCGTCGTCGAGCCGACCGACGCGACCGCGCCGACCGACGCGGCCACGAGCGTGGCGCGCAAGCTGCCCGACGCCGGCACGCACCCCGGCGTCGCGGTCGGCGTGCACGGTGCCGTCGCGAGCGCGCAGGCCGACGCGAGCGACGTCGGCGTCGCGATCCTCAAGCAGGGCGGCAACGCCATCGACGCGGCGGTCGCGGTCGGCTTCGCGCTGGCGGTGACGCACCCCTCGGCCGGCAACATCGGCGGCGGCGGCTTCATGATCGTGCGCATGGCCGACGGCAACACCGCGGCGTTCGACTACCGCGAGCGCGCGCCGGGCAAGGCCACCCGCGACATGTACCTCGACGCCAAGGGGGACCCGACCGACGATCGTCTGCGGGGCGCCAAGGCGGCCGGCATCCCCGGCACCGTGGCCGGGCTCGCGATGGCCCACGCGCGCTTCGGTGCACTGCCGTGGAAGGACGTCGTCGCGCCTGCGATCGCGCTGGCAAGAGACGGCCACGTGGTCGACAGCTGGCATGCCGAGGATCTCGCGCGCGTCGTGGAGCGCAGCAAGGGCGACGCCCGCACCACGCCGTCGTACTTCCTGCAGGCCGACGGCAAGGCGCCCGAGGAGGGCGAGACGTGGACGCAGCCCGAGCTGGCCGCGACGCTGCAGCAGATCGCAGAGCACGGCCCCGCGGGCTTCTACGAGGGCCCGGTCGCCGCGGCGTTGGTGCGCGGCGTGGTCGCGGCCGGCGGCATCTGGACCGCCGAGGATCTGCAGTCGTACCGCGCGATCGAGCGCGAGCCGATCGTGTTCGACTACCGCGGTCACACCATCATCACGATGCCGCCGCCGTCCGCGGGCGGCGTGGTGCTGCGGCAGCTGCTGGCGGCCGCCGAGGTGCTGTCGCTGCACGACAAACCCTGGCGCAGCGTCGACGAGGTGCACCTCTACGTCGAGTCGGCGCGGCGCACCTACGCCGATCGCAACCTCCTGCTGGGCGATCCCGACTTCGTCGAGCTGCCGATGGCCAAGCTGCTCGACGTGTCCTACGTGCGCTCGCGGGTGGCCGACATCGATCCACTGCACGCGACGCCGTCGTCGAAGATCGGGGCCGGCATCGCGGCGGGCAAGAAGGAGTCGGAGCAGACCACCCACTTCTCGGTGGTGGATGACGCCGGTAACGCGGTCTCGAATACGTACACGCTCAACCTCGGCTTCGGCTCGATGTTCGTGGCGCCCGGCACCGGCGTGCTGCTCAACAACGAGATGGACGACTTCGCGGTCAAGCCCGGCACCGCCAATGCATTCGGGCTGGTGCAGGGCGAGCAGAACCGCATCGAGCCCGGCAAGCGCATGCTGTCGTCGATGACGCCGACCATCGTGGTCGCCGACGGCAAGCTGCGCGCGGTGCTGGGCTCGCCCGGCGGGCCGACGATCACGACCACGGTCTCGCAGCACGTGCGCGCGTTGGTCGACTACGGGCTGTCGGCCGACGCGGTGGTGGAGTCACCGCGGGTGCATCATCAATGGTTGCCCGACAAGATCTGGGCCGAGGATCGCATCAGCCCCGAGCTCGAGGCCGGCCTGGTCGCGCGCGGCCACGAGGTCGCCAAACGCGGCAGCATCGGCCACGCCAACATCATCGAGGTCGATCCCGCGACCCAGGGCTTCCGCGCGGTCGCGGACGTCAGCCGTGACGGCGGCAAGGCTTCGGCGTATTGACCCCGACGATCCATCTGTTCGACATCGACGGGACCCTGCTCGACGGCGACGGGGCTGGCCGACGTGCGATGGAGACCGCGTTCGCGCAGTGCGTGGGCGAGGCCGCGACCGCTGGCCTGCGCGCGCTCCGGTTCGCGGGCATGACCGACCCGGCGATCGTGCGCGCCGGTCTCCGCGCGGCAGCGATCGCGGCCGACGACGATGCGCGGCACATCGCCGCCGTGATCGCGCGCTACCTGGAGCTGCTGCCGTCGTGCATCGCCGAGGCGGCCCGCTTCCGTGCCCACGACGGCGTGCTCGCGGTGCTCGACGCGCTGCGCGGGGCCGCCGAGGTCGCGATCGGGCTCGGCACCGGCAACGTCGAGCCCGGGGCCCGGCTCAAGCTGACGCCGCTGGGCATCGGAGATCGCTTCGCGTTCGGCGGCTACGGCTCCGACCACGAGGACCGTGCGGAGCTGATCGCGATCGCGGCCGCGCGCGGGGCCGCGCAGCTGGGCCGGCCGCGATCGGCGTGCCGGGTGGTCGTCATCGGTGACACCCCCAAGGACATCGCCGCGGCGCGGGCCATCGGCGCCGAGTCGCTCGCGGTCGCGACCAGCTTCTACGACGCCGGCGCGTTGCGAGCGGCCGGCGCGACCCTGGCCGTGCAAGACCTGGCGCAGCCCGAGGCGCTCGCGTTCCTGCGCGGGTGACCGTCGGGCCCGCGCGCGAGGGGGGCTTTGCTCCTGCGCCAAGCGGCACGCGGAGCTGCCGCGGGCGGCACGAAGGGCTGGCGACCGCCGCAGGTCAGCTCGATTTGCGATGCTGTGCGTAGGAAGGACGCCTCGACATGGATCGCATCGGCGAATACCTCGTGCGCCGCCTGGTCGGCGAGGGGGGCATGGGCAAGGTCTACGAGGCCGAGGAGCGCCTCAGCAAGCGCCGGGTCGCGCTCAAGGTGCTGCGGCCGGAGCTCGCGCGCTCCGAGGAGGGGCGACGGCTCTTCCTCAACGAGATGACGATCCTCGCCAGTCTCGATCACCCCAACATCGTGCGCGCGCTGTCGTGTAGCGAGATCGAGGGCGAGCTGGTGATGGCGCTCGAGTTCCTCTCGGGCTTCACGCTGCGCGAGGTGCTGACCCAGCGCGGGCGCCTGCCGTGGGCCGAGGTGGTGGGCATCGCGGCGCAGATGGCCGCGGCCCTCGGCGCCGCCCACCGCCAGCAGCCGCCGATCGTGCACCGCGATCTCAAGCCCGAGAACGTCATCGTGATGCCCGACGGGCAGGTCAAGGTGATGGACTTCGGCATCGCCAAGGTCATGCAGGCGCTGTCGAAGACCACCACCCACAGCGTCGGCACGCTGCAGTACATGAGCCCCGAGCAGATCGACGCGACCGGGGTCGACGCGCGCTCGGACCTCTACAGCCTGGGCCTGGTGATGTACGAGATGCTGGCCGGGCGCGCGCCGTTCGAGTCGGCGTCGCCGCGCGAGCTGCTGAACCTGCAGTGCACCGCCGCTGCACCGGCGCTGCCCGACGAGGCCCGCGCGGGCCTACCCCGCGGGCTCGAGCGCCTGGTGTACCAGCTGCTCGAGAAGCAGCCCGACGCGCGCCCGGCCGATGCGGCGGCGGTGTTGATGGTGCTCGAGGATTTCCGCACCGACGTCATGCCGGGGGGACGCACGCTGCTGCCGGCGGCGAACGAGCCCGCGACGCGCACCGGCGCTACGGTGGTGCCCGGCGTCACCGCGCCCGCGCCGGCCCGTGCGGCCACGCGCCCACGCGACTCGACACCGCGGATCGCCGACACCATCGGCTTGGTCGAGCGCGCCGCGGGCCCGCGCACGATCGGCACCGGCTGGGCGATCGCGATGATCGTCGCCGCGACCGCTGCCGCGGCTGGCATCACCTACGTCGTGCGCACGCAGCTCGCGACGCCGACCGCCAGCACCTCACCCGCCACGATCCCCGCCACCGTCCGCCCGTGATGCAGACCGAGCCCACCGTTCGCAACGTCGGCGTCGCACGGGTCGTGCGCGACGGCGCGTGCACGGTGTGGTGGGTGCCGCGTGCGTCCGAGCGCGCGATCGCAGCGATGCGCGAGCTGGTCGCGGCCGGCGGCTTCGGGCTGCGCGAGCGTGGCGACGAGGTTGATGTGGTCGGCTTCGAGCGGGTCCTCGAGCGCCCGCTGTCGTCGTGGCTGCCGGGCGACGCAGCGATCGACTGGCGCGTGGCCTGCGGGCTCGCGTACGACCTCGCCGACGCGCTGGCCTGGGCCGAGGCTCGCGACGTGTTCCCGGGCGCGCTATCCCTCGACCACATCACCGTGCAGGGCGATGCGCCGCCGCGGGCGGTGATCGCCTGCGACGATGCGCCGAGCGTCGCGGTTGGTGCGAGCGCCGTCGCGGCGGGGCACGACAGCGGCAAGCTCTCGCGGTGGTCGGCGCCCGAGCAGGCCGCCGGCGCGCGCTGGGATCACGCCGCCAATCGCTACGTGCTCGGCCTGGTGCTCTACCGCATGCTCGCGGGCACGCACCCGTTCGCGGGCCTGGGCCTGCGGCGTGCGCTGGAGCAGCAGGCCAGCGTCGGCGCGCCACCGCTGCCCGAGGCGGCCGCCGCTGCGCTGCCGCCGGGGCTGCACGCACTGGTGCTGCGCATGCTCGACGCCGACGCCGATCGGCGACCGCGTCACGCCGCCGCGATCGCCTCGCGGCTGCGCGAGCTGCTCGGCGAGGCCGCCACGCACCCGGCGTCGTTCGGCGCGGCGGTCGTGTCGGGTGACGAGTCGCTCGCGTCGTCGGGGTCGCGCGCCGCCGCGTTGCCGGCTGCTGCGTCATCGATGCCCGCGTTCGCCGAGCCCACGTCCGCGCGCGCCGAGCCCACGCCGGTCGCCGGCGTGCCGACCCCGGCGAACGCCGTCGTGCGGGGCGGTCGCGGCTGGTGGGTCCTGGCTGCGCTGCCGCTGTTCGCGGGGGTCTACGCCGGCCGCGAACTCTCGCGCGACGTGACGCCGCCGCCGTCGGCCGCGGCGCCGGAGGTGCGGCAGCGTGCGCCGCTGTCGAGCGGCGAGACCAACCCCGACGACTGCGCCACCTGCCACCCCGATCACACCGCGCAGTGGCACGGGTCGGTGATGGCGCACTCGGTCAAGAGCCCGCTGTTCCAGGCGCTCGAGATCCTCATCCAGGAGCAGGGCGGGCGTGAGTTCGGCTGTGAGCACGGCGCGGGACTGCTGCGGCCGATCGACGAGCGCACCGCGTGTCGTGATCGCGAGACCGGCCTGGCGGTGACGGGCTCGGGCGGCGCGCTGTGGTGCGTGAACTGCCACGCACCGTCGGACAACCTCGAACGCCGCGTGCCACCGTGGAACGGACTCGCCGCGGTGTCGCCGAGCCGTCGACCGCTGGTCGACATCCTCTCGCCCGCGGCGATGGACGGCATCTCGTGCCGCTTCTGCCACCAGGTGCACGGGCCCGTGCGACCCGGCGACGAGGCCCGCGGCGGCTACGAGGGCAACCCCGACTGGGTCTCGACCAAGAGCGGCATCCGCTTCGGCGCGCGCCCCGAGGACGCGCTCGGCAGCTTCGGCATCGGCAACAGTGGCTATGCCCTCGATCCCCGCGAGCTGCTGCTGGCCGGCACGCAGGCCGCGGCCGTGCCGACCGGTGCCCACGCGCGCCCCGATGGCACTGCCAAGGCCTATCTCGCGTCATCGGAGTTCTGCGGCAGCTGCCACGACGTGCGCTTGTTCGGCACCGACGCGATCGGCTTTCGTCGCGGCGAGCACTTCAAGCGCCTGCGCAACGCGTACTCCGAGTGGCGCAGCTGGGCCGACGACGAGCGCCGTGCCGGCCGTGAGCCTGCGAGCTGCCAGGACTGCCACATGAGCGCGTTCCCGGGCGTCTGCGAGCCGGTCGACGACGCCCAGTCCACGCTCGCGCAGCAGGGCGCCGGCGCGATCGCGATCGCGCGCGCGTGCCCGAGCGGCACCGCGTTCGTGCCGCGGCCGCCCGGCTTCGCGCCGCAAGGCTTCATCGCGACCGCCTCGGGTGGTCCCGCCGAGGTCGCGCCGCACTACTTCAGCGGCGTCGACGTGCCCTTGGCCGATGCGTTCCCGCAGACCTTGGTCGACGATCCGACCCTCGACGCCTTCGGCATCCCGCGCGGTGCCAAGCAGCGCCGCGATCTCTTGCTCGGCAACACGTTCCGCTTCGAGCTGCCCGACGCGCGCCGCGTCGGTGCGACGGTCGAGATCCCAGTCGTGCTCGAGAACGTCGGCGCTGGCCATCGCGTGCCGGCGGGCTTCAGCCAAGAGCGCGAGTTCTGGGTGCATCTGGTCGTGCGCGACGAGGGCGGCCGCGTGCTCTACGAGGTCGGCCGTGTCGACGCCGACGACGAGGATCTGCGCGACAAGCTGTTCCGCACCGTCAACGTCGACGACGGCCTGCTCGACGCACAGGGCCGCCCGCTCGGCATGTTCGGCGCCGACGTGGTCGATGGGCCCGACGTGCCGCTGTGGGATCCCTCGCCGCTGACGGGCGCGACGGTGGTGCGCGGGCGTGGGCTCATCAACCTGCAGAACGGCTTCCTGCGCTGCGTGACCTGCATCGGCGAGATCGACGGCTTCGGTCGCTGTCAGCCCGGGCCCGGGCAGGGGCTGCACCGCGCCGATCGCTTCGCGGATGGCAACTACGACGCCGACACCGGCGAGTGCATCTCGAACCTGGGCGAGCCCGAGAAGTTCTTCGAGACCTTCTTCCCGGTCGGGGCGCTCGACGCCACCCGCGGCGTGCTCAAGGCCCCCGACGCGATCATCGACACCCGCTCGGCGCCGCCCGGGGTGCCGCTGCGCTTCACCTACGAGCTGCCGCTGGGCGAGGTGCGCGGGCCGATCAGCGTCGAGGCGCGGCTGCTGTTCCGCGCGTTCCCGCCGTTCCTCGTGAAGGCGTTCGCCGACTACGAGGCCCGCATGGCGGCCCGCGGTGAGCGACCCGGCACCGGCCCGCTGGTGACCCGTGCGATGCTGGAGCGGCTCGAGGTGGTCGAGCTCCACCGCGTGCGCCTGAGCATCCCGTGAGCGAGACCGTCGCAGCGCCCGAGGCCGCGACGCCGGAGATCCCGGCGTCGGCCTGGCGCGCGCCGCTGCTGCGCGAGCTCGACGCGCTCGCACGCGCCAGCATCGCGGCGGCCTCGCAGCTGCGCAGCTTTGCCGCCGGCGCCACGCTGTGGTCCGAGCACGACGGCGGCGACGCGATCGCACTGCTGCTGACGGGTCGCGTGGAGCTCCGATGCACGCGACGCGGCGACGCCATGCCCTCGCGGCTGCGTCTGGCCGCGCCCGGCGACACCATCGGCGAGGACGCACTGCTGGGCCTGCCGCGCCGCGCCAGCGCGGTCGCGCTCGAGGCGGTGCGGGTGCTCGAGATCCCGGCGGCGTTGTTCCTGCGCGGCTCGGGTCGCAGCGCCGCCGCCGGGGTCGAGCGCGAGCGGCGAGCGCTGGCCCGTCGCGCAACCGTCGACCTGCTGCGGCAGCAGGCCTTCGGTCGCCAGCTGTCGGACGACGACCTCGATCTCGTGGTCGATGCGGTGCAGTGGGATCGCTTCGAACGCGGCGCGCGGATCTTCGGCGTCGGCGAGGACGCCCAGGCCGCGTGGCTGATCTGCGACGGGCTCGTGCAGCTGCACGCCGAGGACGACGAGCGCATGCACGTCAAGGCCTACCTCGGGCGCGGCGACGCCTTCGGTGACGACGACGTGCTCTCGGGCCAGGCGCGCACCGTGGTCGCGGTCGCGCTGGGGGCCGTGGTCGCGCTGCGGGTGCCGGCCGCGGTGCTGCGCACGGTGGTCGATCGCAATCCTGCGCTGCGCAGCGAGTTCTCGCGGGTGGCCGCCGCTCGCGGCGCGCAGCAGCGCGAGGTCGTCGGCGCCGCCGCAGCGCGCTCGACCCAGCACGTGTTCCGCGATCTGTACCGCATGCAGATGGCGCGCTCGCTGCTGGTGATCGACCAGGACACCTGCGTGCGCTGTGGTCACTGCGCGTGGACCTGCGCCGCGCTGCACGGCGAGAGTCGGCTGGTGCGTCGCGGCGACAAGGTCGTCACGCGGCTGCCGGTGCTGGGCGAGGCGCCGCGCAGCCTGCTGCTGCCCAATTCGTGTCAGCACTGCAAGAACCCCGCGTGCATGATCGACTGCCCGACCGGCGCGATCGGCCGCGACCCCCACGGCGAGGTCTTCATCCGCGAGGCGCTGTGCACCGGCTGCGGCAGCTGTGCCAAGGCGTGCCCGTGGGACAACATCCGCATCGCGCCGCGTCCGTCGGGGCCGCGCGCCGCGGCGCTGTCCGCCGACATCGCGACCAAGTGCGATCTGTGCCGCGAGTACGACGAGCCGGGCTGCGTGCGCATGTGCCCGACCGGCGCGATCCTGCGGCTCGATCCCAGCCGTGATGTCGACGAGGTCGCGAGCGTGCTGGGCACCGCCGGCGCCGGCGGGCGTGCGCGTCGTCGCCTGCCGTGGGCCGCGGCCGGCGGCGTGGCGATCGCTGCGGTCGCGATCGCGGCGTCGATGCTCGCGCAGGCGCTGCACGACAGCGGGCGCTGGCAGGCCGGGGCAGGGCCCGGTCTCACCGCCGGCATCACGGCCGCGATCGCGATGCTGCTGCTGGCGATGCACGCGCTCGTCAAGCGCAGCGTGCGGCTGTTCGTGCACCGTCGATCACGACGTCGCGAACTCGCCGGCGTCGCCCAGGGCACCCCGCGCTCGCGGGTGCGGCCGCTCGCACGGCTGCACGTCGCGCTGGGCCTGCTGACGCCGGCGGCGGTGCTCGGACACGCCGGCGTCGCGCTGCCCGATGGCCCCGCGGGGGCGCTGGCGGCCGCGTTCTGGGCCGCGTTCGCCAGCGGCCTGATCGGCGCGCTCGCCTATGCGTGGGTGCCCGCGCGGCTGACCCGGATCGAGCGCGATGGTGCCTTGCCCGAGGACCTCGCACGCCGACGCGGCGAGCTGGTCGATCGGTTGTTCCGCGCCGGCTCCGGTCGCAGCGAGCTGGTGCGGGCGATCGCGCAGCGGGTGCTGGTGCCGTACGCCCGCAATCCCTTCGGTGCGCTCGGGCTGCTGCTCGGCGGCCGCTCGCTCGCGCAGGAGGAAGCGCGGGTCCATCGACGGGTCGACGCGATGCTGCAGGGGCGCGGGCGCGAGAAGCTGATCGGTCTCGACGAGCTGGTGCGCGTGGTCGTCGAGCTGCGCGCGCTGCCGTTGCGGCGGGGTCTGACGGCGCTGGTGCGCGGCTTCCTGCCGCTGCACGTGCTGGCGCAGGCGGTGCTGCTGGCGTTGCTGGCGATCCACGTGCTGGTGGCGGTGGGCCGGTGAGCGACGCCGATCCGACGCTGTGGTCGAGCCGCGAGCGTCTGCTCGCCGGTCGTCGGCGGGTCGCGCCCCGGGTGCAGCGCGACGGCGATGTGACGCGCATGGTCGGGGTCGGCATCGGCGCTGCGATTGCGGCGGTCACGGCGGTGCTGGTGGTTGCGCTCGGCAACGAGCCGGCGGCGCTGCGCAGCCCCGGCCCGCTGGCGCTGCCGCACCGCGAGGCTGCACTCGCCTGCGAGGCGTGCCACGGTGCGCCCGAACAACCGATGGTCGCGGCCTGTGTCGGCTGCCACGGGCCGCACCCGTCGGCCCGTCGTGGCCACCGCGGCGTCGTCGAGCGCGGTGCGTTGCCGTGCCAGCGCTGCCACCGGATCCACGTCGACGAGGGCGGCGTCGAGCTCGACGGCGATCGTGTGCGTCGCTATGGCCCCGGGGACGAGCGCGAGCTGGTGCTCTCGCCCACGCCGCCGCGGCTACCACCCACGCGGGTTCCGGTGATCGCGGTCGGGGTCTGCGACGGGTGCCACGACCTCGACGCGCCGCGGGATCCCATCGCGCGCTGCCTGCTCGGTGGACAGCAGCAGCTCGGCGACGCGCGACCGACCGCATGCTTCGACGAGCATCGCAGCCTCGAGGGCATCACGTTCGGCGCGCTCGGATCGGCGCGCGAGCGGCTGACCGCGTGGGAGCTGGCCCGCCGCGCGCTCGTGCAGGAGCCGGTCGCGCCGCGCCGCGACACTGCGCTGGCGCCGTGGTGGTGGGCCGCCGGGCTCGCGTTCGCGGCCGGGTTGCTCACGTGGGCGCTGCTACGGTCGCTCGCGCTGCGACGGCTGCGCGCGGTCGCCCGCGCCCGCGTCGAGGTCGCGCCACCGGAGCGCGTGCGACTGCCGCTGGTCGACGCATCGACCTGCATCGGTTGCTCGGCGTGCGTCGATGCCTGCCCCTACGACGTGCTCGAGCTGCGCGACTACGTGGCCCAGGTCGTGCGCGCGCCCGATTGCTGCGGGCTCACGCTGTGCGAGCAACGCTGCCCCAACGGTTCGCTGGTGGTGACCGATCGCGAGGCGGTCGCCGATCGCATCGCCCTCGATGCCGATCTGCAGTCGCGCGATGTGCCGGGCCTGTACCTCGCCGGCGATCTGACCGGGCTGCCGCTCATCCGCAACGCGATCAATCAGGGCGCCCACGCCATGCGGGCCTGCGCGGCCGCGCTCGCCCGCGGTGGCGCGCGGGATCCGAGCCGGCTCGACGTGGTCGTGATCGGCGCTGGCCCGGCCGGGCTCGCGGCCGCGCTCGAGGCCATGCGGCACGGGCTCTCGCTGCAGGTGTTCGAGCAGGGCAGCGTGGCCGAGAGCGTGCGCTCGTTCCCCCGCGGCAAGCTGGTGTTCGACCAGCCGCTGTCGATCCCGCTCATCGGTGATCTGTGGCTGAAGGAGTCGAGCAAGGAGGAGCTGCTCGGCCACTGGCTGCGGATTGTTCGCGCACGACAGGTGCCGATCGCCGAGCACCACCGCGTCACCGCCGTCACGCCGCTGCCCGGCGGGGGCTTCGCGGTGCAGACCCTGTACGACGGCATCGCCGCCACCGTGCACGCCCGCCGCGTGGTGGTGGCGATCGGCAAGCGCGGGACCCCACGGCGCCTGCCCGTCGAACTACCCGACGCCGTGCTCGACCGCGTGCACTACGGCCTCGCCGATGCGCGCAGCTTCATCGACCAACGTGTGGTCGTGGCGGGGCTCGGCGACGTCGCGATGGAGGCCGCGATCGCCCTGGCCCACCAACGCGGCACCACCGTGACCATCGTGCACCGCGGCGAGGGCATGACCCGCGGCAAGGCCCGCAACATCGCCGAGCTGCAGCGGCTGGTCGCGAGCGGCCGCATCGCGCTGCGGCTCGGTCAGCAGATCACCGCCGTGACGCCGGAGGCAATCGGCCTCGCGGGCGCGGGCGCGGGCACATGGCTGCCGTGGGACCGCCTGCTGGTCCTCATCGGTTCGTTGCCGCCCTGGGACACGCTGGCGGCGATGGGCGTGCGTCGGGTCGACCCCGAGGCCGGCGCGGCGACCGGGGCGGATCCGACCCCGGCCCCACCGCTGGCCCACCGAACCGTGGTCGCGGCCGGCCCGGCGCCGGCGTCCGGTCACCGCACGATGGTGTTTTCGGGGGCCCTGCGCGCCGAAATCCGCCAAGATCGAAGCACCGACCCGGGCGTTCCCACCCCGGGTTCGCGCACCCAGGAGTCCCCGCCGTGAAGCTGAGCACCGCATTCGTCCTGTCGCTCGTGGGTATGGCGCTGTCGAGCGTCTCGGTGTGGGCGCTGGCGCCGGTCGGCGGTGGTGGCCCGGGCGCGCCGGGGGCCGCGGCCGTGCTGGGCGGAACGACCCCGCCCGCCGGCGGCGGCGATCCGCAATCGCTCGCGAGCCTGCTCAAGGGTGGCACCGCGGAGTTCAGCGCCGGCGCAACGCTGATGATGCAGGGCCGCCTCGGGCACGCCGTGCTGGCGGCGGGTCGCGAGAACGAGACCTATCTCTTCCTCGACGTGACCGCCAACGCCGAGGCCTCGGGCTCCACGCCCGCGCCGGTGAACCTCGCGATTGTGCTCGATCGCTCGGGCTCGATGCAGGGCCAGCGCATGCAGAACGCGCTCGCGGCCGCCTCGGGCATGATCCGCCGGCTGCGCGACGGCGACAGTGTGAGCGTGGTCGGCTACAACACCTCGACGCAGGTGGTGCTGCCACCGACGCGGATCGACAGCAGCAACCGCGAGCTCGCGCTGGCGTCGCTGCGCGGCATCGATGCGCAGGGCAACACCTGCGTGTCGTGCGGGCTCGAGACCGCGATGGACCTGCTGGCGCGCGGCCCCGAGGGCGCGGTGCAGCGCATCCTGCTGCTGTCCGACGGCGAGGCCAACACGGGGGTGCGCGACGTCGACGGCTTCCGCCGGCTCGGCGAGCGCGCACGCGGCATGGAGACCGCGGTGTCGTCGATCGGCGTCGACGTCGACTACAACGAGAAGGTCCTGTTCGCGCTGTCGCAGGCCAGCAACGGCCGCCACTACTTCGTCGAGAATCCCGCCGGCCTGCCGCGCATCTTCGACGACGAGCTGCGCAGTCTCGTGACCACCGTCGCGAGCAACGCCTCGGTCGAGATCGCGCTGGCGCCGGGGGTCACGGTCGAGCAGGTCTTCGATCGCGCGTTCGAGCAGCGGGGCGACCGTGTGACGGTGCCGTTCGGCAGCTTCTCTTCGGGCGACGAGAAGACGGTGCTGCTGCGCCTGCGCGTGCCCAGTGGCGACGTGGGGGCGCGACCTGTCGCCAACGTCCGCATGAGCTACCAGGACCTGGCGCTGTCGAAGCCGGGCTCGTGCGACGGCGAGCTGGTCGCACGCCTCAGCCGCGACGCCGCCGAGGTGTCGCCGCTCGACCCGCTGGTCGAGACCCGGCTCGCGCGCTCCGAGACCGCCGCCGCGCTCGCGCTGGCCAACGAGCAGTTCGCGGCCGGCGACCTGGCCTCGGCCCGTGACACGCTGTCGAAGAACCGCGGCCGCATCCGCTCGCGCGCGACCGAGGCCGCGTCGCGGGCACCGGCGGCCGCAGCACCCAAGGTGCAGTCGGAGTTCCAGCAGCAGTTCGATGCGTTCGACGACGCCGAGCGCGGCTTCGGCAACGCGGCTGCGAACGCGCCCGAGCCCACCGCGGCGTCGGAGACCTTCGACGGCAAGCGACAGGTCCGCGCCAACGCGGACAAGCTCGACGACTTCGGCCTGTAGCGACGCCGGCGGCGTGCCCGGCCCGCACGTGCGAGCGCTTTGTCAACCTCGCCAGGAGAGGGGGTGGTCGCGAACGGTGCGACCCCGCGGCAGCGGCTGCGCTCGCGCCACGAAAACCGCGGACATGCGCGCGCACGCGGGATTTGTGGCGTGCGCGTGGTTGCGGTGCCCCCGCGACGAGGGACCGACTAGGATGACCGCCTTCGCATGGAACTGTCGGTCGGCAAGGACATCTTCGGGGTCTGTGGCAAGTGTGGCGACACCTGGCACGTGATCGTCGCGCTGGACGGCACCAAGGTCACCAAGGTGCAGTGCAAGTTCTGCCAGGGCTACCATCGCTACAAGCGATCGCCCAACGACCCCGCGGCTGCCGCGGCAGCACCGGCCGCAGCACCCAAGCGCACCGCGACCCGCACCGCGAGCGGCAAGAAGACCACCAAGAAGGTCGCCGCACCGCGTCGCGCAGAGGCGCCGCTCATCGATCCGAACCTCGAGTTGCCGGTTCGCGACTACGCGATGAGCGAGACCTACCAGACCGGTGAGCGCATCGAGCATCCCAAGTTCGGTCAGGGCGTGGTCGAGTCGTTCCCGAGTCCGGGCAAGATGAACGTGTTCTTCGAGGACGGCCGCCGCACGCTGGCCTACGCGCGCGCGGCCGCGGCGATGTCGTCCTGAGCCTTGCGCGTCGCCGCGCCCGTCGACCGAACCAGCTCACGGCGCGCGGCGTGACGCCGCCAGCAGCAGCGCCGGGGTCGTGACGAGCAGCAGGCCGGCGAGGGCTGCCAGCGCGCTCGCGAGACCGACCGCGACGCAGCCCATGCTGGCCGTGAGCGCCACGACGAGAGCCGCGCCCGCCGTCGTCGCGACGCCGCGCCCGGCGGTCCGCCGCACGATCACGATGCCCGCGACGGTCGCGGCGGCCATGCATGCCGGCATGCAGAAGCTCGCGCAGCTGCCGTGGGTGCACGCATGCGGCACGCGACAGCTCACCAGCGCGGTGAGCAGCGGCAGCGAGCCCGCCAGCCATCCGGTGGTGACGGCCCGCGCCGCGGTGCCGCCGCGATGCAGCAGCACCACGACCACCACGGCGTGCACCGCCGCGATCGACAACGACGGCAGCGCGGGCGCGCCCGCCAGCACGCAGATCGACAGCAGCACCGCCAACGGCCAGGTCGAGCGCACCGCCGCCCGCAGGCGCGCCCGTTCGTAGGCGCGTCGGGCCCGGGCGCGCAGCTCGAGATCATCGTCAGCGCGTGCCATGCACTCGACTCCACAGAGCGCGCAGCCGCAGCAGCGCGCGTTGCTTGCGTTTGCGCTGCGCCGGCGAGGCCGGGCCGCGCGCATCGCCGTCGCCGTCGTCGAGCCCGAGCGCGATGCGATCGGCCGACGCGAGCGAGCCGACGACGGCTGCGAATGCGGCCGCGAGTTCATCGTCGAGC
>WBZX01000997.1_pt1 | contig 22818 bp, 24 predicted proteins | sample 5204211 | NCBI WGS metagenome assembly WBZX01 (sample SAMN12344362, study PRJNA552823) | activated sludge metagenome | biome: Activated sludge suspended growth; feature: Nitrification reactor; material: Wastewater; isolation source: activated sludge from nitrification reactor of wastewater... | reverse complement strand
AGAACATGCGCGGCACTCGGCGCTTGGCCAGGACGCGCAGGTCCTCGATGCAGGTGATGACGGTCATTTTGGCGCTCCTCGTGTCTTCTGCCGGACACGGATGCTAAGCGCCCTGGAGCGGCCGGCCTTGCGCCGGCGCCAAATCGGCCCCGGTCGGTCAGACCAGGGCGCGTGTCACCAGCAAGACGGCAGTGATGGCGCCAGCCGTGACGGCCAAGACCCAGTTGGCGATCTGACCCCTGGGGGCGATGCGGCGGCGACCCGGATGGTCCTTGGGGGTATGCATGGCGCGAGTGTCACCGGCCCGCGTGGCTCAGGGAAGCCATGCGAACCCCGAGAAGGCGGATCCGGCGCGAAAAGTCCACCCGCCTGAGGCAAAGTCCCGCCGCGGCCCGGATCGCATCGGCCTCGGCGGTGGCCGCGTCCAGGGTGAGGTCGCGAGTGACCGTCCGGAAGTCGTCGAACCGCAGCTTGATGCCCACAGTGCGCCCGAGGAAGCCCTTGCGCTGCAGGTCCTGCGCCAGTTGTTCCACCAGGCGGTCGAGGATGGTGCCGAGTTCGGCGCGATCGGCCTGCACCGAAAGGTCACGATCGAAGGTGGTCTCTCGGCTGACCGAGACGGGGTCCCCACCTGTGGTGAGCGGCCGGTCGTCGCGGCCATGCGCCGCGTCGGCAGGCCATCGTCCATAGCTTCGACCGAAACGCTCGGTCAACACGGCCGGCTCGACGGCCGCGAGGTCGCCGATGGTGCGGATGCCCAGCGCCTCGAGCTGGGCGCCGGCCTTGGGCCCGATGCCGTTGATGCGCCGCACCGGCATCGGCCAGATGCGGCGTGGAAGATCGTCCAGCACGAGCACCGTCAGGCCGTCGGGCTTGTCGAGCTCGCTGGCTATCTTGGCCAGCAGCTTGTTCGGGGTCACGCCGATCGAGCAGGACAGGCCAGTGGCACTGCGCACGTTGTTGCGGATCTCCTGGGCCACCGCACGCACGCCGCCGAACGGGTCGTGGCCGACGGCATCCTGAGCCCCTGGCACGGCGCTCAGGTCGATGTAGATCTCGTCGATGCCGCGGTCTTCGATCATCGGAGCGATCTCGGCCACGGCGGTCTTGAAACGCCGCGAATACAGGCGGTAGCGGTCGAAATCGGTCGGCAGCAGCACGGCCTGGGGCGCTCGCTGTGCAGCCTTCATCAAGCCCATGCCGGAATGCACGCCGAGATCACGCGCCGGATAGGTGGCCGTGGTGACGACGCCGCGCCCCTTGTAAGCACCCAGGGTGGCAAATCGCCGACCGCCCTCAGGCAGTGTCTCGGGCTGGTGGCGACGGCCGCCGCCGATGACGACCGGCTGGCCCTGCAGTTCCGGATAGCGCAGCAGTTCCACGGACGCATAGAAGGCGTCCATATCCAGGTGGGCGATCCAGCGTCGAGGTTCCGCAGCGGCCATTCGAAAGATTGTCAGGCGCCCCTGCTGACAAGCCGAAGCGCCACCAGCGGTTGCATTTCGTTACCCGCCGCACAGGGGGCTGACATCTTTTCGGTTGTAAATGGTCTGTTTGCCCATTTATAGTGGCTCATCGACCTGCCTCATCGGGAGACAGGCAGCCCAGGCGCCCGGCAGGCGGCGCAGGAGAAACCGATGACCCCCACTTCCAAGCCTTCCTCTCTCTCCCTGATGTTGCGTCGCCGCCAGGCCCTGGCAGCTCCGCTGGCCGCTCTGCTGACAGGCACGCTCGGCTCGTCCCTGCTGACTGCGTGCGGCGGTGGCGGCGACGACGCCTCTGCCACGGGCGCACAGAGCTACACCACCGGCCCGATCAGCGGCCTGGGCTCGATCATCGTGGGCGGCGTCCGCTTCGAGGACAACGGCGCCCGTGTCGAGGACGACGACGGCGGCTCTTTCGCCCGATCGGCCCTCAAGCTGGGCATGATGGTCGAGGTGCTGTCGTCGAGCATCGACGACAGTGCGGGCCGAGGTGTCGCCGCCCTGATCCGATTCGGCAGCGAGATCAAGGGGCCGGTCGCGTCGGTGGATGCCACGGCACAGACCTTCCGCATGCTCGACCAGACAGTGGTCGTGCGACCGGAGACCGTGTTCGACGCCACGCTGCCCGGCGGCTTCGCGGCCATCGCGGTGGGCCAGATCCTGGAAGTGCACGCGCTTCTCGACAGCGCCACCGGCCAGTACATCGCGACCCGCATCGAGCTGGAAGACAGCACCTCGAACTATCGGCTGCGCGGCTTGTTGAGCCAGCTCGACACGACAGCGCGCACGTTTCACATCGGCGACGCGGTCATCAACTACGCCGGCGTGCCGGCGGGCGACCTTCCGACGCTGACCGACGGCATGCGCGTCCGCGTGCGGCTGCAAACGACGCAGGTCAACGGACAGTGGATCGCCACCACCGTGCGCACCGGCGTTCGGCGCGTGGACGACCTGCCGGACGCACGCCTGCGTGGCTATGTCACGGCGTTCACCTCGGCCACGCAGTTCGAGGTCAACGGCATCCCCGTGGACGCCAGCGGCGCGCGGATGGATCCGCCCTCGGCCACGGTGGCGCTGGGCACGCTGGTCGACGTGCGCGGCAGCGCCAGCAGCGGCACCATCGTCGCCACGCGCGTCAAGGTGATCGACCGCCTCAGCGACGAGTGGCGTCGCGTCGAGCTTCACGGCGCCGTGAGCGAGCTCGACACCACGGCCCAGACTTTCCTGTTGCGTGACGTGCGGGTGAACTACTCAAACGTCGTCGAGTGGCGCGACGGCGTACGCGCCGACCTGGCCAACGGCAGATCGGTCGAGGTCAAGGGGCTGTGGTCGGACGATCGAAGCGTGCTGATGGCCGCGGTGATCGAGTTCGAGTGAGGCCCTAACATCTTCCGATGTCCGAGCCCGACGCCAATTCGCCGGCCGACGCAGCCCTTCAGGCAGCGCTGGCCCGGCTGCTGGCGCCGCTGGCTCGCCTGGTGGTGGCGCGCGGCATGCCCTTTGCGGTCGTCGACGAGATGCTGCGCAGCGCCGTGGTGAACGAGGCCCACGCAGCCCATCCGGGCTTGCCCGAGCACCGCCGCGCCAGTCGGATCAGCGCCAGCACGGGCCTGAACCGGCGGGAGGTGAACCGGCTGCTCGCGGGCCGCGTCGAAGGCGCTGGCGCGCTGGTGGCGCCGCCCCGTTCTCCGGCTGCAGCGGTATTCGCCCACTGGCGAGCCGTCGACACCTATCGCACGCCGGACGGCGCGCCGCGGGTGTTGCCACGCATCGGCAGCGCACCCAGCTTCGAGTCGCTGGCGCAGGAGGTCACGCGCGACGTCCACCCCCGGGCCCTGCTCGAGGAACTGCTGCGGCTCGATCTGGCCAGTCATGACTTGGCGCACGACACCGTGGCGCTGACCCGGCAGGCGTTCGTGCCTCGAGGAGACGCCGAACGCATGACCCAGTGGATGGGCGCCAACGTCGGCGATCACCTCGAAGCAGCCGTGGCCAACCTGCTGGGCAGCGAGCCGGCACATTTCGAACAGGCCATCGCCGCAGGCAACCTGTCGGCCGAATCGGTCGCGCAAGTGCGGCCCCTGCTCCAGGCCCATTGGCAACGCCTGACCGACGAACTCGTACCGCTGCTCGAGTCGCTGATCGAACGCGACGCCGGTGGCGATGCTCCCGCACCCCACAGGGTACGTCTGGGCCTGTACGGGTTCGACGACGCGCCGCGCGGCTCGGCCCCCCCTTCAACTGTCAGGGCCCGCCTCGCCGGCCCGCGAAAGACGAAGCCATGAAACTGCACCGACTGCAGGCTGTCCTGCGCCTGCTGTCCCTGTCCGTGCTGCTGGCCGCCTGCGGCGGCGGCGTGGAGACCGGAGGCACGGGAGCGACAGGCACCTATGTCGAAGGCCCCATCAGCGGCTTCGGTTCGGTCATCGTCGACGGCGTGCGGTTCGACGAGGCGGGCGCAGCGATCGAGGACGTCGACGGCGCCCCGAGACGTCGTGAGGAACTGCGTCTGGGGATGCGGCTGGAAGTGTTCGCTGGCGCCATTGCCGACGACTCCGACGGCGGGCGCAGTGCCACGGCCACCCGGGTGCGCATCGGTACCGATCTTCTGGGGCCGGTGACATTCGCCGACGCAGGAGCCAATGCCATCAGCGTGCTTGGCCAGGTCGTGCGCGCCACGCCTGCGACAGTGCTCGACGGGCTTCCTGGCGGTCTTGCTTCAGTTTCCGTGGGCGACCTGGTCGAGGTGCACGGGTTCCTCGACCCCGGGATCGTGCTCGACCGCTTCATCGCCACCCGCATCGAGCGGCGTACCGCCATGCCGGCCCAGTTCCTCGTGCGCGGTCCGGCTCGCGACGTCGATCAAGCGGCTCGCACGCTGCGGGTAGGCGGCCAGACATTCGATTTGTCTTCCACCGGCGTGCCGGCCGGGCTCATCGCGGGACAGGTAGTCCGGATGCGCTTGCAGACCGCGCAGGTCGCGGGCCGATGGCCGGTGTCCTCCATCGAGGTCGAATCACGCCGGCTCGACGACCGCGACGAGGCCGGTATCGAAGGCGTGATCACGACCCTGACGAGCGCCACCCGCTTCGAGCTCAATGGCATCGCGGTGGACGCCACGCAGGCGAACTTCGTGGATGGCACCGCAGGTGTCGTCCAGGGAGCACGGGTCAAGGTGCGCGGACGCGCCGTGGGCGGTTTGCTGCTGGCCACCGTGGTCGACATTCGATCCGACGACGAGGCTTTCAACGACGGAGTCGACTTGCGCGACCGCATCGCATCTCTGGACACGGCCGCGCGGACCTTCGTCGTGCGCGGCGTGACCGTGTTCTATGGCACGTCGCCGGGGCCCCGGTACGACAACGGCACCGAAGTCGACCTGGCCAACGACCGGCTTGTCCGGGTACGTGCCGTCCTGTCAACCGACCGCACGCGGGTCGAAGCGTCGCGCGTCGAGTTCCTGGCCAATTGAAGGCGCGCTGGCCCGGCGGTGGCTAGCCCTTGAGCCGGGCGACCTTCATGACCGACGGAGCGCGCCGCAACGTGCGTAGCGCGTCGGCCAGATGCTGGCGATCACGCACGGCCAGCGTGAGTCGCAGTTCCGTGGTTTCGGAAGCTTTCTCCGACCCCATGTCGATGTGCGTGATGTCGGTCTCCGTCGCGCTGACAGCCGCAGCGACACGGGCCAGAACACCCTTGCCGTTCTGCACCAGCACAAGCACCTGGGCGTCGAAAGGCCGGACCGGCTGCTCCGACCACTCCACCGGCAGCCACCGCTCGCTGTCGCGCTCATAGAGACGCTTGCCAACGGAACACTCAGCAGTGTGGACCGTCAGCCCCTCGCCGCGGCCCAGATAGCCGACGATGTCGTCGCCAGGGATCGGATGGCAGCAAGAGGCCAGCTGGATCGAAGCCCCCTCGCCGCCGTCGATCACCACATGGCCCTGCTGGGCGGGTTCTTCGGTCGCGCCGAAGTGACGCAGCGACAGAGTCACCGCGTCGGGCCGCTTCTCGCCGCGCTCGGCCATCAGGTGAGCCAGGCGCTTGGCCACGATGGACGCGATCTTGCGCCCCACGCCGATGTCCACCATCAGTTCGGCACGATTGCGATTGCCGCTCCAGCGTGTCAGCAGCTGCCAGATCGCGGCGGCCGTGTCGTTGCCGGGGTCCGCCGACGGCATCAGCAGGCCTTCGCTGCGCAGGCTCTGAGCCAGCAGTCGCTCGCCCAGCGCTCGCGACTCCTCCTGCTCCATCGTCTTGAGGTGATGACGGATCTTGGCGCGGGCCCGCCCGGTGCGCACGAAGTTGAGCCAGCCCGGGTTGGGTCGCGCACCCGGTGCGGTGGTGATCTCTACGACGTCACCGCTCTTGAGTTCGGTACGCAGGGCCACCGCTTCGCCGTTGACAGCCGCAGCCACGCAACGGTCGCCCACGTCGGAGTGAATGGCATAGGCGAAGTCCACCGGCGTGGCGCCGCGCGGCAGAGCCAGGATCCTGGACTTGGGCGTGAACACGTACACCGCGTCGGGGTACAAGTCGATCTTCACGTGCTCCAGGAACTCGGCTGCGTCCCGGGTGTCGTCCTGGATGTCGATCAGGCTCTTCAGCACGGTGGCGCCCAGGCGCTGGGCATCGTCGTGCTTCGAGCCCTTGACCTTGTACATCCAGTGCGCGGCGATACCGCTTTCGGCCACGGCATGCATCGGCTCGGTGCGGATCTGGAACTCCACCGCCGTGCCCAGCGGGCTGACCAGCGTGGTGTGCAGCGACTGGTAGCCATTGGCCTTGGGAATGGCGATGTAGTCCTTGAAGCGGCCAGGCATCGGCTTGTACAACTGATGCAGCACACCCAGCGCCAGGTAGCAGTCCTGCAACGTCGGCACGACAACGCGGAATCCGAACAGGTCGGTCACGTTGGCGAACGGCAGATGCTTGTCGCGCATCTTTCGGAAGATCGAGAACACCGTCTTCTCGCGGCTGTGAAGCTGCACCTTCAGCTTGGCCGCGGCAAAGGCCTGGGTGACCTCGCGCTGGACCCGATCGACGATGTCCCTTCGGGTGCCCCGAGCCTTGCCCAGGGCCTTGGACAGAGCCTGGTGACGCCAGGGATAGAGCTGCTCGAAAGACAGCTCCTGCAGCTCGCGATAGATCTGGTTCAGGCCCAGGCGATGCGCGATCGGCGCGTAGATGTCGAGGGTCTCGCGCGCGATGCGTCCCCGCTTTTCCGGCGCCATCGCAGACAGCGTTCGCATGTTGTGGAGACGGTCGGCCAGCTTCACCAGGATCACGCGCACGTCGCGGGCCATCGCCAGCAGCATTTTCCGGAAGGACTCCGCCTGGGACTCCTCGCGCGTGGAAAAGTGCAGCTTGTCGAGCTTGGTCAGGCCGTCGACAAGCTCGGCCGTCGGGGCGCCGAAGCGCTCGATCAACTCGGGCTTGGTGACGCCGCAGTCTTCCATCGCGTCATGCATCAGCGCAGCCATGACCGCCTGCACGTCGAGCTTCCAGTCGGCCACCAGGCCTGCCACGGCGATCGGATGCGTGATGTAGGGCTGACCGCTGGCGCGGAACTGGCCCAGATGCGCTTCGTCGGCGAACTTGTAGGCCTCGCGCACCAGCCGAAGCTCCGCCTTCGACAAGTAACCGAGCTTGTCTGTCAGCGCCGCGTAGTCGTTGGCCTCCGGGCGGGAGACGGCCGCACTCGGCCGGTCACGCGCGGGTTGCAGCAGCGCGGTCGGCAGCAATTCGGCGGCGAGAGATCGGAAGCCCACGACCGCTATGGTCCCACAAACAAAAACAAAGGGCGCCCCGCGGGGCGCCCTTTGTCCGGACCTGTGCCTTTCAGGCGCTCAGATCGGCACCTTGCGCAGCATTTCAAGCCCCACCGATCCCGCGGCGATCTCGCGCAGCGCGGTCACGCCCGGCTTGTTGCCACGAGACTCGATCTTGGGTGCGTGTCCCTGGCTAAGCATGCGGGCACGGTAGGTGGCGGCCAGGACCAACTGGAAACGGTTGGGAATCTTGTCGAGGCAGTCTTCGACGGTGATGCGAGCCATGGTGATCCTTGCGTTTCAGTCGATGTTCAAGGCCGCAAACACGGCGGACTTGTTGCGCAGCTGCGCGGCGAACTTCAGGCGTTGGGAGTGGACGACGGTCTTCAGGTCGAAGAGCGCAGTCTCGAAGAGGGCGTTGATTATAACGAAGTCGAATTCCCGGGCATGGGGCACCTCGAGGCGGGCATTGGCCAGGCGCTGCTCGATCACCTCGGCCCGGTCCTCGCCACGGCGCTTCAGCCGCTGCTCCAGTTCGGCCCAGGACGGCGGCAGGATGAAAATCGTCACGGTTTGCGGGAACAGCCGCTTGATCTGCTGCGCGCCCTGCCAGTCGATCTCCAGCACCACGTCCTCGCCCCGCTCCAGCCGCTCCTGGATCGCCTTGCGCGAGGTGCCGTAGAGACGGCCGTGGACCTGGGCCCATTCGAAGAATTCGCCACGGGCCACCATGGCGCGGAACTCCGTCTCGTCGACGAACCAGTACTCGCGACCGTGCTGCTCCTGGCCGCGGGGCGCACGCGTGGTGTGCGACACCGACACCGCGAGGTGGGAATCCAGCTCGAGAAGCGCCTTGACGAGGCTGGACTTGCCGGCCCCGCTGGGTGCCGCCACGACGAAAAGATTGCCGGGTGTTTCCATGGGGGCGCTACTCGATGTTCTGCACCTGCTCGCGCATCTGCTCGATGGCCACCTTCATGTCCACCGAAACGGCCGTCAACTCGAGCGCCGCCGACTTGGCGCCCAGGGTATTGGCCTCGCGATGCAGTTCCTGGATCAGAAAGTCCAGCCGTTTGCCCAGTTCGCCGCCGGCCTTGAGCAGACGTTCGATCTCGTCCAGATGCGACGCCAGGCGCGCCAGTTCCTCCGCCACGTCGATGCGTATGGCGAAAGCTGCCGCCTCGTTCAAGGCACGTTCCTGCAGGGCCTGGGTGGGCACGCTGCCAACGGCACCGCTGGCGGCAAGGGCTTCGTTCCAGCGCTCGAGAAAACGCTCTCGCTGACGCTGCACGACCTCGGGCACCAGGGGCCCGGCGCGCGCCGCCAGTACCCGCAGATGAGCCACCCTGTCCAGGAGCACGGCCGCCAGGCGAGCGCCTTCGCGCTCGCGCGCCGCGCGCAGCCCTTGCAACGCCTCGCGCGCCGCGGACAGCGCGGCCTCGTCCTGGGGCTCGCCGGAAGCGGCGCCCCGGCACCACTGAAGCGCCTCGTGCACCGTGAGGCCGGCCGCTTTGGGCAGCCAGCCCTGCACCATCGCCTCGGTTCGTGCCAGGCGCAGCAGGGACTCCGGCCCGGGCATCGGCAGCTCGGCGCCACTGTCGCGCGTCGGCGCCAGTCTCAGTTCGACTTTGCCCCGCTTGACCGAAGCCGCCACAAGTTCCCGCAAAGCGGGCTCCAGGGCACGCCACTCGTCGGGCAGCTTCAACGACAAGTCCAGGAAGCGGCCGTTGACCGACCGCACCTCTGCGTTGACGGCAGGCCGCGACGCCGCAGCGCCGGGTGTGCCGTCTGCCCGCAAAGCCGCGCCAACACTGGCGCTGGCATAACCGGTCATGCTGTAGACTGACATCGAACCCCGAGCTGACAAGCCAACCCGAACGATTATGTCAAAGCCCAAACCCGCCCCGTTGCCCGCGGGCACCGTGGTCGGCGGCTACCAGGTCGTCAAGAAGCTGGCAGCAGGGGGCTTCGGTGTCGTCTACCTCGCCGAGGACGACGACCGGCGCATGGTGGCCCTGAAGGAATACCTGCCCGCGTCGCTGGCCGAGCGCTCCCCTGGCGAACTGACGCCCCGCGTCAAGCCCGACAAGCTCCCCCTGTACCGCCTGGGCCTGAAGAGCTTCTTCGAGGAAGGCCGCAGCCTCGCGCAGATCAGCCACCCGAGCGTGGTCTCGGTGCTGAACTTCTTCCGCGAGAACGAAACCGTCTACATGGTGATGAACTACCTGCAAGGGGACACCCTGCAGGACTTCATCGTCACCGCGCGCGACCTCAAGCGTGACAAGGTGTTTCGGGAATCCACCATCCGCAGCCTCTTCGACGAGATCCTGCGAGGCCTGCGCATCGTGCATCAGCACAAGATGCTGCACCTGGACATCAAGCCGGCGAACATCTTCATCACCAACGACAACAAGGCCGTGCTGCTGGACTTCGGCGCGGCGCGCGAGGTGCTCAGCAAGGAAGGCAACTTCATCCGCCCGATGTACACGCCGGGCTTTGCCGCACCGGAGATGTACCGCCGCGATGGCAGCCTGGGGCCCTGGACCGACATCTATGCCATCGGCGCCTGCATCTACGCCTGCATGCAGGGCTACCCGCCCAACGACGCGCCCCAGCGCATCGAGAAGGACCGCCTGGCGCTGTCGCTGTCCCGCCTGCGCAACGTGTACTCGGACAACCTGATCGAGGTCACCGAGTGGTGCATGTCGCTGGACCCGCTGTCGCGTCCGCAGAGCGTGTTCGCGCTGCAGAAGGAACTGGCCCGCGAGACCGAGCGCCGCTACACCAAGCTCACCTTCAGCGAACGCCTGAAGCTGCAGCTCGAGAACCTCAAGACGGGCGCCAAGGCCTGACCCCGCGGTGCAGTTCAGCGTCTACCAGGTCAGCCGCAAGGGCGGCCGCGAGAAGAACGAAGACCGGATGGGCTACTGCTACACGCGGGACGCCGGCCTGTTCGCGCTGGCCGATGGCATGGGCGGGCATCCCGAAGGCGAAGTGGCTTCGCAGCTAGCGCTTCAGACCATGGCCGCGCTGTTCCAGCGCGACGCCAAGCCCACGCTCGACGACCCGCTGCGCTTCCTGCACGACGCCATCATCGCCGGCCACCACCAGTTGCTGCGCTACGCCACGGAAAAGGCGCTGATGGACACGCCGCGCACCACCATCGTGGCCTGCGTGCTCCAGGGCGACGCCGCCTACTGGGCGCATTGCGGCGATTCACGCCTGTACCTCGTTCGCGACGGCAAGCTCATCGCCCGCACCCGCGACCACAGCTACTCGGAGCTTCAGGAAACCCTGTCGCACGTGGTGCCCATGGGCGAGAAGTTCAACCGCAACGTGCTGTTCACCTGCCTGGGCAGCCCGGGCAAGCCGGTGGTGGACACCGCCGGGCCGCTGCTGCTTCATTCCGGCGACCGCGTTCTGCTGTGCTCCGACGGCCTGTGGGGCAGCGTGCCGGACGTCGACATCGCCGAGCAGCTTGCGCAGCGCACCATCTCCGATGCCGTGCCCGAACTGGTGGAGCGCGCCCTGCGCCACGCCGGGGCCAAGAGCGACAACGTCACCGTGCTGGCCGCCGAATGGGAAGCCGCCGAGGACAACGACAGCAAGAGCGGCATCTCCACGCAGAGCCTGGGCGAGGAGGTGTTCGCCTCCACCATCCAGGCCGGCGTGGCCGTCGGCAACCTGCCGACCGACGAGCTGGACGAGGCGGAAATCGAGCGTTCGATCAAGGAGATCAACGACGCGATCCGCCGCTCCAACGAAAAGAAATCCTGATGAATCCCAAGTTCGAGCGCAGCGCCGCGCGCGCCGCGGACGCCCTGCGTCCGCTGACCATCCGCCGTGGCTTCACCAAGCATGCCGAAGGCTCCGTGCTGATCGCCTTCGGCGACACGCAGGTGCTGTGCACCGCATCCGTCGAGGACAAGGTGCCGCCGCACAAACGCGGGTCCGGCGAAGGCTGGGTCACGGCCGAATACGGCATGTTGCCGCGCGCCACGCATACCCGGGGTGATCGCGAAGCTGCCCGGGGCAAGCAAAGCGGCCGCACGCAGGAGATCCAGCGCCTGATCGGCCGGTCGCTGCGAGCCGTGTTCGACCTGCGCGCCCTCGGCGAGCGCACGATCACGCTCGACTGCGACGTGCTGCAGGCCGACGGCGGCACGCGCACCGCAGCCATCACCGGAGCCTTCGTGGCAGCGCACGATGCAGTGTCGGTGCTGCAGGCCCAGGGCAAGCTCGCGGCCAGCCCGCTCCGGGATCACGTGGCAGCCGTGTCGGTGGGCATCGTGCAGGGTGTGCCACTGCTCGACCTGGAGTACGTCGAGGACTCCGCATGCGACACCGACATGAACGTCGTGATGACGGGCACCGGCCACTTCGTCGAGGTGCAGGGCACTGCCGAAGGTGCGGCGTTCTCTCGCGCCGAGATGGACGCGCTGCTGAGCCTGGCCACGCGCGGCATCGCCGACCTGGTCGCGGCCCAGAAGGCTGCCCTGGCCGGGCCTGCGGAAGCGCCGTGAAGCTGGTGCTGGCGTCCAACAACGCCAAGAAGCTCGCGGAACTCCAGACCCTCTTTGCGGGCTTGCCTCTGGAACTGGTGTCGCAAGGCTCGCTCGGCGTGGTCGAAGCCGAGGAGCCGCACGGCACCTTTGTCGAGAACGCACTGACCAAGGCCCGCCATGCCGCGCGCGCGACCGGGCTGCCGGCCATCGCCGACGACTCCGGCTTGTGCGTGGACGCGCTGGGCGGCGCACCCGGCGTGCAGTCTGCGGTGTACGCGCCGATTCCCCCCCTGGCGTCCGGCGTCGACCGCGAAGCAATGCGCCGCGCGCAGGACACCGCAAACAATGCCCTGCTGCTGGACCGCCTGAAGGGTGTGGCCGACCGGCGCTGCCGCTTCGTCAGTACCCTGGTGGCACTGCGCCATGCCGACGACCCGGAGCCGCTGCTGGCCTTCGGACGCTGGGAGGCGACGCTGCTCGGCGCGCCTCGCGGCAGTGGCGGCTTCGGCTACGACCCGCTGGTCTGGATCGACGCACTGGGATCGAGCGTCGCGGAACTCGCGCCCGAGGCGAAGAACCGCGTCAGCCATCGAGCGCTGGCGGCCAGCCAGATGCGCTCGCTGATGCGCGAGGTGTGGCTGCCGGCCAAGCCGTGACGACGGCACCCATCCGCCTGCACCGGCCCGGCAGCATCAGCCTGACGGCGCTGCCACCGCTGTCGCTGTACGTGCACCTGCCCTGGTGTCTGCGCAAGTGCCCCTACTGCGACTTCAACAGCCACGAGCGCAGCGGCGCCCTGCCTGAAGCCGCCTACGTCGACGCCCTGGTGGCCGACCTCGAGGCCGCCCTGCCCCGCGTCTGGGGCCGGCGCGTGCACAGCGTGTTCATCGGCGGCGGCACACCGAGCCTGTTCTCTCCCGACGCCGTCGAGCGGCTGCTGACCGACGTGCGCGCGCGGCTGCCGCTCGAGCCCGGTTGCGAGATCACTCTCGAAGCCAACCCCGGCACCTTCGAGCGCGAGCGATTCCACGCCTTCCGGGCGGCTGGCGTCACGCGCCTGTCGGTGGGCGTGCAGAGCTTCGACGATGCGATGCTCGAGGCCATCGGTCGCGTGCACGACGCCGGGCAGGCACGCGCCGCCGTCGCGGAAGCCCGCGAAGCCTTTGACACCTTCAACATCGACCTGATGTACGCGCTGCCGGGCCAGTCGGTCGAGCAACTTGCCGCCGACCTCGACACCGCACTCGGCTTTGCGCCGCCCCACCTGTCGATCTACCACCTGACGGTCGAGCCCAACACGGCCTTCGCCAACGCACCGCCCGACCTGCCCGACGCCGACCTGGCCAGCGACATGCTCGACCTGATCGTGCAGCGCACCGGCGCCAACGGCCTGGCGCGCTACGAGGTGTCGGCCTTCGCCCGCACCGGTCACCGCTGCGGACACAACCTGAACTACTGGCAGTTCGGCGACTACCTGGGCATCGGCGCCGGCGCGCACTCGAAGCTCAGTTTTCCCGACGGCATTCGGCGACAGGTCCGCTGGCGCGAGCCTGCGATGTACATGGAGCGCGCCATGGCAGGCGGGGCCGTGTCCAACGAGCACGAGGTCACGGCGGCGCAGTTGCCGGGCGAGTTCATGATGAACGTGCTGCGGCTGGCAGACGGCTTCGATGCCACGCTTTTTGCCGAGCGCAGCGGCCTGGCGCCGACCGTGCTGGACGCGCCTCTGCAAAGAGCCCTGGAGCGCGGACTCATGGAGCCTGTGGTGGATGCGGACGGCCGCGTGCAGCGCTGGCGCCCTACCGTGCGCGGCTTCGACTTCCTGAGCGATCTCCAGACCCTGTTTCTCTGACCCCGCCTGCCGCCTGCCTGGCGACAGGGCCGCGCGCCGTCTCAGACGCGGTGGGTGTTGGCGCCCGCCGTGGCGCGCAGGCGCTCCAGCAGGTGAGGGGCAATCTGTGCCAGCGGCAGCACTTCGTGGGCAGCGCCCTGCGCAATCGCTTCGCGCGGCATTCCGAACACCACGCAGGACGCCTCGTCCTGGCAGAGGTTGTAGGCGCCGGCATCGCGCATGGCACGCATCGCACGCGCGCCGTCGGCACCCATGCCGGTGAGCATGATGCCGAACGCGTTGGGGCCCACCACGCGCGCGGCCGACTCGAAAAGCACTTCCACCGACGGCTTGTGTCGGTTGACCGGCTCGCCATCGCGCACGCGTGCCACGTAGTTGGCGCCGGACCGTTCCACCGACAGATGCAGTCCGCCTGGAGCCAGGTAGGCGTGTCCCGGCAGCACGCGCTCGCCGTCGCTGGCCTCCTTGACGCGGATGCGCGCCAGGCTGTCCAGGCGCCGCGCATAGCTTGTGGTGAACCCGGGCGGCATGTGCTGCGTGATCATGACCGCCGGCGCATCGTGCGGCAACCCCAAAAGCACCTCCTTGGTGGCCTCGGTGCCGCCGGTGGACGCGCCGATGAAGATGATCTTCTCGGTGGACAGCCGGCCCACGGCCGCCAGGGCCGGCGGCGCAGCGGCGCCGCTGCGCGCCGAGCCCTCGGGGGAGGCCGGTGCGGCCGGCGGTGCGCGCCTGACCTGCGAGCGCGACGCGATGCGGATCTTGTCGGTGATGTCCTCGGCCAGCTGGCGCATGCCGTCGGCCAGGCCGATCTTGGGCTTGGCGACGAAGTCCACCGCACCCAGCTCCAGCGCGCGCAGCGTCACGTCGGCACCGCGCTCGGTCAGGGTCGAAACCATCACCACCGGCATGGGCCGCAGGCGCATCAGCTTGCCCAGGAAGTCGATGCCGTCCATGCGCGGCATCTCCACGTCGAGCGTGATCACGTCGGGGTTCGTGGTGCGGATGGTCTCGCGCGCCACGTAGGGGTCGGACGCGGTGCCCACGCAGGCCATGTCCGGCTGGCGGTCGATGATCTCCTTGAGCAGGCTGCGCACCAGGGCCGAGTCGTCGACGACCACCACGCGTGTCTTGTTCGCTGCCACGGCTGGTCCTCAGAACAGGTCGACTGATCCGCCGCCAGAGCTGGCGGGCTGCACCTTCTGGGCCGCCGCGCGCTCCTGCGCCACGATCGCTTCGGGGTTGGCCGCCGCCAGGCGCTTGACCATGGCCCGCCCGCTGGCCGGCAGGAAGCACACCTTGCGCGGATAGATGTCGAGCACGTCCTTGCTGACCACGGCGATGCGCTCGGTCTTGAGGTAGTCGAGCACGAACTGGGTGTTGCGCTCTCCGACGTTGATCGACGTCATGCCGGATATGACCGCACCGCCGCCGAAAACCTTGGCCTCCATCGTGGTGCGCGACGCGCCACGCTTGATCAGCTCGTTGATCAGCAGTTCCATCGCGTAGGAGCCATAGCGTCCGCTGTCGCCCAGGCCAGAACCTTCGGGCAGCATGAAGTGATTCATGCCGCCGACCTTGCGCTCCCGGTCCCACAGGCAGGCGGCGATGCACGAGCCGAGCGTGGTCATGATCGCGATGTCTTCGTCGTGCACGAAGTACTCGCCGGGCAGCACCTTCACTGCATCGGTCTTGAAGTGCGAGTCGTAGTAGAAGAAGCTGGCCTCGCCGGGACGGCGCGGCGCGGCACGCAGGCGGTCGAGCCTGCTGGGGGCGGGTGCGAGGGCGGCTGTCACAGGCGTTCGTAGATGGTCTTGCCGCGCAGGCGGAACAGCGCGCGCGAGTCGGTGAAGTTCTCCGAGTGGCCCACGTAGAGCAGGCCGCCGGGGCGCATCGCCCCGTGGATCCGTTCGAGCACCCGCCTTTGCGTGGGGCCGTCGAAGTAGATCATCACGTTGCGGCAGAACACCATGTCGAAGGGCTCGCCGAACGACCAGCTCGACGACATGAGGTTGAAGGTGCGGAACTCCACCAGGCGGGCCAGCTCCGGCTTGACGCGGATGGATCCCTGATTGCCGCCGGTGCCCCGCAGGAAGTGGCGCTTGAGCCGCTCCGGCGACAGGCCCCGGGAGCTGGCTTCGTAGACGCCGCGGCGCGCGGTGTCCAGCACAAGGGTATCGATGTCGGTGGCCAGCAGCGTCACGGAGGCCTGGGGGCCCAGCGTCTCCGCCACCGTCATCAGGATCGAGTAAGGCTCCTCACCAGTGGACGCCGCGTTGCACCAGATCCGCAGCGGCCGGCCGGCGCGCTGGCGCAGGTCTTCCGCCAGCGCGGTGAAGTGGTGGTCCTCGCGGAAGAAGGAGGTCAGGTTGGTGGTCAGACAGTTGACGAAGGCCTGCCATTCGGCGTCGGTCGGCGAGTGCGCTTCCAGCCACTGCAGGTAGTCGGCAAAGCTCGGGTGGCCCGTCTCGCGCAGGCGGCGCGACAGGCGGCTGTACACCATGGCCTGCTTGCCCGGCTGCAGGTGGATGCCGGCGCGCTGGTAGATGAGCGAGCGCACCCGCTCGAAGTCGGCGCTGGAGAAGGCGAACTCCTGGTCGACGGCGGGGCTGGCAGCTAGGGCAAGGCTCATGGGTCGGGCAGCGGCTGGGGGGGTCGGGCAAGACTCGGTTTGCGGCGTCCAGTCTCCCGCTGGCAGGCTCCTTGCGACGCGCCGAACAAGCCCCCGAAAGCGCGCCAATTCGCGCCCGGTGCCGACGACCCCGCTGCTAGACTGCCCGGCACCTTGACGCCCAAGCCCACCCCGCCCGCGCCTGCCGCCGCGCCTGCGTTGCGCGTGGAGTCCGCGCTTGCGCTGCTGGCCCACGCAGGACAGGCCGCCCCGGGCGGTGAGCCCGGAAGCGCCGCCTGGCTGCAAGGCCTGATCGACGGGCTGTGTGAATTGTCCAGCCGCGATGCCCTCACGGGGTTGACCAACCGGCGCCAGTTCGAGTCCGTGCTCGCCCGCGAACTCGACCGCGTGGCCCGTGCCGGCGAGCCGGCACTGCTGTTGCTGCTGGACATCGACCACTTCAAGCGCATCAACGACACGCATGGCCACGGCGCCGGCGATCTGGTGCTCAAGGCGGTGGCCGAGACGCTGATGCAATGCGTGCGGCCGATGGACACGGTGGCGCGCATCGGCGGCGAGGAGTTCGCCGTGGCCCTGCCGAATTGCCCGCCGGCGTTCGGGCCCATGGTGGCCGAGCGCATGCGGGCGCGAATCGAGCAGTGCCGCATCCCGGTGGGATTGACCGACCCGCTGTCGGTGACAGTCAGTCTGGGCGGTGCGTTTGCACCGCAGTGGGTACGCTCCAGCCTCAAGCTCTGGCTCGAACGCGCCGACAAACAGCTCTACCGCGCCAAGGCCGGCGGCCGCAACCGGGCCGAGTTCGAGCCCGCCGTGGTGTCCCAGGTCAGCGCCGAGGAAAAAGGCCTGCTGTTCGCCGGCACCCAGGACGACGCGGCCGACGAGTCCGCACAAGGCACCCCTGCATGACCACCGACGCCGCCCCGACCCCCGCTTCCGGCGAGACGGCACCGCGGCGCGCCCGCATCACCGCCATCACCAGCGGCAAGGGCGGCGTGGGCAAGACCTTCATTGCCGCCAACCTGGCCGCGGCGCTGGCGGCGCGCGGTGAGCGCGTGCTGGTGCTCGACGCCGACCTCGGCCTGGCCAACCTGGACGTGGTGCTGAACCTGGCCCCCAAGGTGACGCTGCACGACGTGTTCACCGGGCAGAAGTCGCTCGACGACGCCCTGACAGAAGTGTCCACGGGCTTCTGGGTCCTGCTGGCGGGGTCGGGGCTCGTGGAGTATTCGCGCCTGACGCCGGAGGTGCGCGACCGCCTGGTGGAGACGCTCGACGCCGTGGCGCCGCGCTTCGACCGCATCCTCCTCGACACCGGTGCCGGCATCTCGGACGTGGTGCTCTACACCGTGTCGCTGGCCGACGAGGTCCTGATCGTGGCCACGCCCGAGCCGACGTCGCTGACCGACGCCTACGCCACCATCAAGGTGCTGGCCAGCACCCAGGGGCGCCGTTCCATCCGCCTCGTGGTGAACCAGAAGCCCGTGTCCAGCGACGGGCGCGCCGTGCGAGCCCAGCTTCAACAGGTGATCGACCGCTACGTGAGTCCCAGCCTGGAAGCGCCGGTGGTGCTCGACCTGGTGGGCGAAGTGCCGTCGGACCCGGCCGTGCGCGACGCGGTGCGCCGGCGCCAGTTGCTGCGGGAGTGCTATCCGGGCTCGCCCGCTGCGCTGGCGCTGTCCGCCCTGGCGGCGCGCATGGTGCTGGGGCATGGCTGAGGCATCACCCGCGACGAGTGCCTTCGACGCCCTGGGCGGCGAAAGCGCCGTGCGCGCGCTGGTCGACCGCTTCTACGACCTGATGGACCTGGAGCCCGCCTACGCGGGCATCCGGCATCTGCACCCGACCGACCTCGGTGGCTCTCGCGACAAGCTGCACTGGTTCCTGTGCGGCTGGCTCGGCGGGCCGGACCTGTACGTCCAGCGCTTCGGCCACCCTCGGCTGCGCGCTCGCCACCTGCCTTATGCCATCGGCCTGGCCGAGCGCGACCAGTGGCTGGCCTGCATGGCCCAGGCCATGGGCGAGCAGGGCATCGACACCGGCCTGGCCGATCGCCTGGCCGGGGCATTCTTCAACACCGCCGACTGGATGCGCAACAAGGGCGGCTAGCTAGTCGCCGCGCAGCAGCACCAGCAGCGCGCCGTGCCCGCCGTCCGCCGCGCTGGCCTGGGCAAAGGCGATCACCTCCTGCTTCTGGACCAGCCAGGTGCGCACCTTGCCCTTGAGCACGGGCTCGCGCCCCGGCGATCCGTTGCCTTTGCCATGCACCACGCGCACGCAGCGCAGGCCGTCGCGCCCGGCCTGGCGGATGAAACGCGCCAGCGCATCGCGCGCGGCGTCGCGCGTCAGGCCGTGCAGGTCCACCTGGCGCTGGATGCTCCATTGCCCGCGACGCAGGCGCGCCAGCACGTCGGTCCCGATGCCCTCGCGCGTGTAGCCCAGACCGTCATCGGTGTCGAGCAGCGTGCCGGGGTCGAAGTCGTCGGACAGCGACTCCGCCAGCACCCGTGCCTCGTCGGCCTGGCGTTGGCGCGGTTGCGGCTCGGGCGCCGGCCGCTGACGCTCGGTCCGCTCGCCGCTGCGCACCGGGCGCACCGGACCGACGGCCCGCGAGAACTGAGTGCGCTCGGCCTGTTCGCGTCGGGCACGCTCGGCGGCCTCGGCCTCGAGCCGGGCCCGCTCTTTCGCCTGCTCGGCCAGACGCTTGCGCAGCGTCTCGAGTTGGGCGCGCAGGTCGGCGCCGGAAGTCACAGCAGCCCCCGCTCGGCGAAGGACACGGTGCAGCCTCGCGCCACGATCACGTGGTCGAGCACGCGCACGTCCACCAGGGCCAGCGCCTGCTTCAGCGCGGAGGTGAGCATCTCGTCGGCGCGCGACGGCTCGGCCAGGCCGCTGGGGTGGTTGTGGGCCAGCACCACGGCCGCCGCATTCAGCGACAAGGCGCGACGCACCACCTCCCGCGGATGAACGCTGGTCTGTGCGAGCGTGCCGCGGAAGAGCACCTCGAACGCGACCAGCCGATGCTGCGCGTCGACGAATAGCACGCCGAACACCTCATGGTCGAGCGCCGCGAGCTGCAAGGACAGGTAGTCCTTGACGGCCTGCGGATGCTCGAACGCCGGCTGCGCGGCCAGCCGCTGCGCCAGCACGCGACGAGACACTTCCAGCACCGCGGCCAGCTCGGCGCGCTTGGCCGGGCCCAACCCGCGCACGGTGTCGAGCCCGGTGCCGCCGCGGGCCAACAGCCCGGCCAGACCGCCGAACCGGTCCAGCAGCGACTGCGCCATCTGCAGCACGCCCTGGCCCGCCGTGCCGGTGCGCAGCAGCAGCGCCAGCAACTCGGCGTCGGCAAGGGCCGCCGGCCCGCGCGCGAGCAGCTTCTCGCGCGGGCGGGCGTCGGGGGGCAGGTGCTTCAGGCCGTTCAAGGGCGGAACCGTCGGTGCGGGGGCAGAACGAGGTGCCTCGTAAAATCGCCGGTCCAGTCTATTCGCAGGCCGCAGCCGCCCATGACCACCGTCCAGCAAGGGTCGTTTCTGACCCTTCATTACCGCCTTGCCGGCCCTGACGGTGGTGTGGTCATCGACACGTTCGACGACAAGCCGGCCACGCTGTCGCTGGGCACCGGCGAACTGGCCCCCGCGATGGAAGCGCGCCTGATCGGCCTGGCCGAGGGCGCACGGGAGTCGTTCGATCTGGGGGCCGGCGAGGCCTTCGGCCCGCGCAGCCCTGAGCTGCTGCAGCGCGTGAAGCTGTCGCTGCTGCACGAGCTGGGCGACCCCGACCAGACCTATCGCGCCGGCGACGTGGTGCAGTTCCCCACGCCCGACGGCCAGGGCAGCTATGCCGGCATAGTGCGCGAGGTCGGTCCGGACTGGCTTCTGTTCGACTTCAACCACCCGCTGGCAGGCCAGCCCGTGCGCTTCGATGTGCACGTGATCGGAGTGCTCTAGCCATGCAGGAAATCGTCCTTGCCGAACCGCGCGGCTTCTGTGCCGGCGTTGACCGTGCCATAGAGATCGTCGAGCGCGCACTGGTCAAGTTCGGCGCGCCGATCTACGTGCGCCACGAGATCGTGCACAACACCTACGTGGTGAACGACCTGCGCGCCAAGGGCGCCATCTTCATCGAGGAGCTCGCCGAGGTACCCGCCGGCGCGACGTTGGTGTTCAGTGCCCACGGCGTGAGCCAGGCGGTGCGCCAGGAGGCCGAGCGTCGCGGGTTCTCGATCTTCGACGCCACTTGTCCGCTGGTGACCAAGGTGCACGTGGAGGTGGCCAAGCTGCACAAGGAAGGCTACGAGTTCCTGATGATCGGGCACAAGGGCCACCCGGAAGTCGAAGGCACGATGGGCCAGCTCTACGACGGCATCTACCTCGTCGAGGACGCGGCGGACGTGCAGACCGCGCCCGTGAAGAACCCCGACCGGCTGGCCGTGGTGACGCAGACCACGCTGTCGGTGGACGACGCGGCGCAGGTGCTCGCGGCCGTGAAGCAGCGCTTCCCGAATGTGCGCGAGCCCAAGCGGCAGGACATCTGCTACGCCACCCAGAACCGGCAGGACGCCGTGAAGGTGCTCACCCCGCAGGTGGACGTGGTGATCGTCGTTGGCAGCCCCACGTCCAGCAACAGCAATCGCCTGCGCGAGCTGGCGGGCCGCCTGGGCAAGCCCGCCTACATGATCGACGACGCCTCCGGGCTGGACCCGGCCTGGTTCCAGGGCGCGCAGCGCGTGGGCCTGACCGCCGGCGCATCGGCACCCGACGTGCTGGTGCAACAGGTGATCTCGCGCCTGCGCGAGCTGGGCGCCGTGGCCGTGCGCAAGCTCGACGGCGTGCAGGAGACCGTTCACTTCCCTCTGCCCAAGGGCCTGGGCGACAAGTCGATGGCCGAGGTGGCCGCGTCGCGATCCCAGGGCGACAAGCCCTGAGCCGCCGCCCTCCCCCCGCCCTCAATCGACAGACATTCCGCCCCACCATGCTCGACATCAACCTGCTGCGCCGCGACCTCGATGGCGTGATTGCCCGCCTGGAAACCCGCAAGACGCCCCAGCCCTTCCTGGACCGCGAGCGCTTCGCCGCGCTCGAGGCCGAGCGCAAGCGAATCCAGACTCGCACGGAAGACCTGCAGGCGCGCCGCAACGCCCTGAGCAAGCAGATCGGCCAGCTCAAGGCCAAGGGCGGCGACACCGCTGCTGTGATGGCCGAAGTGCAGGGGCTGGGCGACGAACTGGCCGCGAGCGCGCGCCGCAATGACGAGCTGCAAGCCGAGATCGCCGAACTGATGATGGGGCTGCCCAACCTGCCGCAGCCTGGCGTGCCGGCGGGCGCGGACGAAACCGGCAACGTGGAGGTGCGCCGCTGGGGCACGCCGCCCGCGTTCGCGTTCACGCCGCGCGACCATGCCGACATCGGCCCGGCGCTCGGCGTCGACTTCGACACCGGCGCCCTGCTGGCCGGCGCACGCTTCACGTTTCTGCGCGGCCCGGCCGCGCGGCTGCATCGGGCGCTGGCGCAGTTCATGCTGGACGTGCAGACCGAGCAGCATGGCTACACCGAGTGCTACACGCCCTACATCGTCAACCGCGAAATTCTCGAGGGCACCGGCCAGTTGCCCAAGTTCAAGGACGACATGTTCTGGGTCTCGCGTGGCGGCGACGACCAGCGCACGGAGCAATACCTGATCAGTACCAGCGAGATCTCGCTGACCAACACCGTGCGCGGCCAGATCCTCGACGCGGCGCAGCTGCCGATGAAGCTCACCGCGCACAGCCCCTGCTTCCGGTCCGAAGCCGGCAGCGGCGGGCGCGACACGCGCGGCATGATCCGCCAGCACCAGTTCGACAAGGTCGAGATGGTGCAGATCACCACGCCAGAGCAGAGCGACGCCGCGCTGGAGCATATGGTGGGCCATGCCGAGGCGATCCTGCAGAAGCTGGAACTGCCATACCGCGTGATGCAACTGTGCACCGGCGACATGGGCTTTGGTTCGGCCCGCACCTACGACCTGGAGGTGTGGCTGCCCGGGCAGAGTGCCTACCGAGAGATCAGCTCATGCAGCAACTGCGAGGCCTTCCAGGCCCGGCGCATGCAGGCGCGATTCCGCAACGCGCAGGGCAAGACCGAGCTGGTGCACACGCTCAACGGCTCCGGCCTGGCCGTGGGCCGCGCCATGGTGGCCGTGATCGAGAACCACCAGCAGGCCGACGGCACGGTGCGCGTGCCCGCCGCGCTGCGCCCCTACCTGGGCGGCGCCGAGGCGCTGCCCTCCTGAGCCCGCCCGGCGGGGCGGGCGACGTCAGCTAGAATCGCCGACTTCTCGAAAGAGAGACCACACGCAGGAAAGGTGGCAGAGTGGTCGAATGCGCCGGACTCGAAATCCGGTTCACGGGTCTCCCGTGACGAGGGTTCGAATCCCTCCCTTTCCGCCAGGACACTCTCGCATCAAGGTGCATGCAACGTGCAGCAAGGTGCGGATCCAGAGGTCCTAAGTCGTTGATTTGACGACTGTTTTCCAAGATCCCACACTCTCTTCGTGCACCGTTCGTGCAACGACGTGCATCTCCATTGCGCCATCCCCT
>WBZX01000197.1_pt1 | contig 22834 bp, 21 predicted proteins | sample 5204211 | NCBI WGS metagenome assembly WBZX01 (sample SAMN12344362, study PRJNA552823) | activated sludge metagenome | biome: Activated sludge suspended growth; feature: Nitrification reactor; material: Wastewater; isolation source: activated sludge from nitrification reactor of wastewater... | reverse complement strand
ATGATCTGTCCAAAGGGTCATTGAGCAACATCACGGGGCAACTAGGGAATCCTTCGTTTCGTTTTTTGGAGCGGGATGTCACCAATCCGAACGTGTTCAGTGACCTCGTCGAGGACGTGGAATATATCGTCCATCTGGCGTCCCACAAAATTCCTCGATACGGGAACGCGCTGGCGACGTTGCAAGTGAATACGCGGGGCTGTGAGCAGGTGCTGGAGTTTGCCAGAAAAGTCGGCTGTAAAACGGTGATCGCCTCGACGTCTGATGTCTATGGACGAAATCCCAAGTTGCCGTTCGGTGAGGACGACGACTCGGTCTTCGGTTCCTCGAAGGTTGCTCGATGGGGCTATGCCGTCTCGAAACTGTTCACGGAGCATCTGGGGTTTGCGTATCAGGAAGCCTATGGTCTGCCGGTTTCCATTCTGCGGTTTTTCGGTTCGTATGGACCGAGACACCATGTGAGCTGGTGGGGAGGGCCCCAGGCGGTGTTCATCGACGCCGTCTTGAATGATCGGGAAATTACCATTCATGGCGACGGGCTTCAGACGCGGAGCTTTACCTATGTGAGCGACACGGTTGAGGGTATTTATGCCGCCATGGTGACACCGGCAGCCTACGGTGAAATTCTCAATATCGGGACCACCCATGAAGTCACGATTCTTGAACTGGCAAAGACGATTCATCGTCTGGCCGGGACCCCCTGGCCGTTGAAATCCACCTTCGTTCCGTATCAGAGCTTTACCGGAGGGAAGTATGAAGATGTCCGGCGAAGAGTGCCCGATATCGAGCGCTCCCAACGGATGTTAGGCGTGACGGCTCGCGTCGGATTGGAAGAAGGGCTGACGCAGACGATCAATTGGCAACGGGCTTTGTCGGTGCCGGGCGCTGCGGTCGGTGACTCTCCCCGGTTGCAGGAATCAGCTGTCAGGGTGTGATCACACTAGTTCACGCCTAGGAAACAGGTATGCCGTTACGTGTCGCAATTGTCGGTGCCGGAATCATGGGGCTGTCGCTCGCTGAGCGTCTGTCAGCCACAGGCCTGCAGGTGACGCTCTTTGAGCGCGAGAAGCAGGCGGGTGGGTTGACGACCTATCATGATTACGATCATTTTTGGTGGGATCGTTTCTACCATGTGATTCTCTCTTCGGACAGCCATCTGATCGGATATCTCCGTAAGATCGGGTTGGGAGATCGCCTTCGTTGGAGCCCGGCCCGGTCCGGTCTATACGCGAAGGGGCGGATGTATCCGGTCACCAGCATGCTGGAATTGCTGCGCTTTCCTCTGGTGGGTGTGTTGGGGAAATTGCGGTTGGCGCGCACAATACTGGCTTGCAATCGCGTCCGGGACTGGCGCGCGCTGGAGGCAGTGCCAGTGGAGGAGTGGTTGATCGGCTTGTGCGGCCGCCGGACCTATGAGGCGTTCTGGAAACCGCTGCTTCTCGCCAAGCTGGGACATCAGTACACACGTGTCTCGGCGGTGTTTATCTGGTCGTATATCACGCGTCTGTTTTCCACTCGTGATAGCTCGGCCCAACGAAATCAACTCGGCTATGTGGCGGGAGGGTATCGAACCGTCATTCACCGGCTTGAAGAGTTGATTCGAGGGGCCGGCGGAACGATCCGTTTGGAAGCGGGGATCCAAGCAATCGAGCCGGCTGCCCAGGGTGGCCTCACGGTGAGATGGAATGGGCTGGATGAGCACTTTGACAAGGTAATCTGGACCGGACCCGTCGATTCCGGCAGTCCGTTGGCGACGCAAGGACTGGTATCGATTGGACCGACGTCCGGCCCGGTCGAGTATCTTGGGGTGGTCTGTCCGGTCCTGGTCACCCGGCGACCTCTGCTTCCGTACTACACGCTGAACCTCGCAGATCCGGAGATTCCTTTCACCGGCGTGATCGGAATGAGCAGTATTGTGCCGACAGAAGAAACCGGTGGCTTGTTTCTCACGTATTTTCCGAAATACGTGCCTTCGGACGATCAACAGTTGCGGGTACCGGATGACACGGTGAAGCAGCAGTTCTTCCAAGGACTACGCAAACTGTTTCCGTCCCTTCAGGACGAGGACATCGTCGGCGTTCACATCAATCGAGCTGCAAAAGTTCAGCCGCTGCAGGTGCTGCACTACTCGAAGCGGGTGCCCACCGTCGCGACTCGCCACCAAGACTTTTTTGTATTGAACACGTCGCAATTCGTCAATTCCACGCTGAACAATAATGCGGTGATCCGGGCGGTCGACGAGTTTGTGCAGGCGCATAGCGAGAGTTTCGTGCGGATTCCGGATCCGTTGCCTGCACCTCTTCCGACGGTCGCGGCCTCCTAGAAGGAATGTGATGAGCCGGCAGATTTCCAATAGTCTGGTACCGACGCTGTTGCCTCCGAGCGCGTTGGTGAAAACCAGTGACGTCGATAAGGCCGAATGGAATTTTCGTCCGCTGCTTGGGATGATTCAGCGGCTCCGGTTCAGGTTAATTCTGTCCCTGCTGCCGAAACGGCGTATCGGACGCCTGCTGGAAATCGGCTATGGCAGCGGCGTGTTCTTGCCGGAATTGTCCGCACACTGTGACGAACTGTATGGCATCGATCCTCACCAAAAGGCCGCCGGTGTCACTCGTAATCTACGATCGCATCATGTGAACGCCACACTGTTCTCCGGTAGTGCCGTGGCGTTGCCGTTTCAGGATGAATCGTTCGATTGCATTGTGGCCGTGAGCTGCCTGGAATATATGGACCCATTTGAGAGCGCAGTGGCTGAAATCAGGCGCGTGATGAGGCGGGATGGCTCGCTGGTGTTTGTAACCCCCGGGAACTCTCCCGTGCTGGATTTCGCGCACTACGTGGTGACCGGGTGTCGCGCGCAGGAGCATTATGGCCAACGCCGGACCGCTCTCATTCCCACTCTGCTTCAGACGTTTGCGCTGCAGGAAGAGGCGACGGTTCCTCAAATCGGCAGCAGTCTGATCACGCTGTATCGAGCGATGCGAGTGGGCGCTCGGTAAGTGCCGGCGCCGTCACGCGTGAAATCTTAAACGGATCATGAACGTGCTCATGTGTGCCGATCCTGGCATCGGTTGGTACGAGGGAACATGGTAACGATGGACAAGCCTTTCGCCAGTCTGTCCTGCGATCTGGACGATAAGTGGGCCTATATGAAGACCCACGGAAATCCGGCGTGGAAGACGCTCCCGTCTTATCTCGATGTGGTGGTGCCACGCATTCTGTCCGGGTTGTCACAACATCGGCTCAAGGCGACCTTTTTTCTCGTCGGGCAGGATGCGGCATTGGATAGAAATCTGGACCACTTCGGGGCCATCGCTGCAGCGGGGCATGAGATCGGGAACCATTCGTTCCATCACGATCCCTGGCTGCACCGCTATGCCGAGGAGGATATGGCTCGTGAGCTGAGCATGGCGGAGGAGCACATCGAGCGGGCGACCGGACAACGGCCGGTCGGGTTCCGAGGACCAGGGTATAGTCTCTCCCGGAGCACGGTGACGGAACTCAACCGGCGAGGCTACCTGTACGATGCCTCTACACTGCCGACCTTCATCGGCCCACTGGCGCGCGCGTATTTCTTCATGTCGAGCGCATTCACACGTGAAGAGGCGGCGTTTCGCAGTACCATCTTCGGCGGACTGCGCGACGGGTTCAGGCGCATTCAGCCCTATCGGTGGAATGTTGGCGGGGAGGGACTGCTTGAAATACCCGTCACGACCATGCCGTTCGTCAGGATTCCGATTCACTTCAGTTACCTCTTGTATCTCAGCCTCTATTCGCGTGCCGCGGCCCAGGCCTATTTCCGGACTGCGCTGGGTCTGTGTCGCATTTCCGGCGTTGAGCCCTCATTGCTGCTGCATCCTCTCGATTTTCTCGGCTCCGACGAGGCGGACGGGGTGGCATTCTTTCCAGGCATGAGCCTGCCGCTCACGCACAAGCTGGACATGATCGGATGGGCCCTGGAAGAATTGAACCTGACCTTTCAGGTCGTCACGATGCGCGACCATGCGATCAAGATCGAAGGCCAGTCTCCTCTGCCCGTATTGAACCCCACAATCTGAGTGCGGTGGCGGGAACGTATTTGTTGCCGCCACACGTTAGCGAGCTGGTCCATCTATGAAAGTGGTATCGATCATCGGGGCGCGCCCCCAGTTCATCAAGTGCGCTCCTGTCTCGCGGGCGCTGAGGCACGTGGCGGATGAAGTCCTGGTTCATACCGGCCAGCACTATGACGACAGTATGAGCGGCGTGTTTTTTCGCGAGCTCGGCATTGCCGATCCCGACCATCACCTGGGTATCGGCTCCGGGAGCCATGGCCGGCAGACGGGAGACATGCTGAAAGGCGTAGAAGACGTGCTCCTGAAGGAATCTCCCGATCTGGTCCTGGTCTACGGCGATACGAATTCTACGCTGGCCGGGGCATTGGCCGCGGTCAAGCTTCATGTTCCGGTGGTGCACGTCGAGGCCGGCTTGCGAAGCTTTAATCGCACCATGCCCGAGGAAATCAATCGAGTTCTCACCGATCAAGTGTCCTCCCTCCTCCTGTGTCCCACTGATACCGCTGTGGAGAATCTGAGGCGGGAAGGAGTAACGGAGGGAGTGTATCTGGTCGGAGATGTCATGTACGACGCATTGGTGGATAGCGTCGAGAGGGCCAGGCAGGGGTCCACGGTTCTTGAACGGTTGGGGGTACGACCGAAGGAATATCTCCTGGCGACTGTGCACCGGGCCGAGAACACCGATCACATCACGAAACTCGGCGGGATCATGGCAGCGCTGAACCGGCTCGCCTGTCCTGAACGAGTGGTCCTGTTTCCCGTTCATCCCAGGACCAGAAAGCAGCTGGAGAAACTCTCGTTCCAGCCTTCTGCATACCTGCGGCTGATCGACCCGGTGTCGTACCTGGATATGGTGCGCCTGGAAAGCGAGGCCCGATCGATCGTCACCGATTCCGGCGGCATTCAAAAGGAAGCCTACTGGCTAGGGGTGCCCTGCATCACCCTTCGGGAAGAGACTGAATGGGTTGAAACGGTGGCGAGCGGGTGGAACTGCCTGGTCGGCTCTGCGACGGAGCATATTGTTTCTGCGGTTCTCTCGGCGAGGCCTGGGCACAGCGATGAGTGGCCGTACAAGCGGGGAGAGGCGTCCACGTCGATCGCTCAGCGGATTGCCGCGTTTGTGTGCGGGCACCCAAAAGAAGTGACTGTGTCCCTTGACGTACCTCAAGAAACGGCCACTACCTGTTCGACGTATCATGTCGCAGGTCGGAGCACCGAATAGAAAGCATGGGTAGCATGCATCGACGAATTCAGTGGCCTGATGGAAAATCGTTTGCCTTCACCATCTTCGACGACCCTGACTATCAAGGCAGCGGCAGCGTCGAGCCGGTATATGCCCTGCTGTCTGAATTGGGACTACGAACCACGGTGTCAGCCTGGCCTGTTCGGGGTGCAGGTCGTCCTCGGATCGGAGGAATCACCTGCGAGGATGTGGCCTATCGAGAGTGGTTGTTGGATTTACAGCGCAAGGGATTCGAAATCGGTCTCCACAATGTCACCTACCATACCTCCGCCAGGCCGGAGACTTCTGATGGGCTGGAACGGTTTAAGGAGTTGTTCGGGCACTATCCCCATTCGATGGCCAATCACTCGGGATGCCGGGAAGGAATGTATTGGGGCCGGGACCGATTATCCGGCGTGCACCGTCTGCTGTACGACCTGCTTCATCCGCACCAGTCTCGCAACGAATTCGAGGGGCATAAACAACACAGCCCGCTATTCTGGGGTGATCTCTGCCAAGAGAAAATTCGATACGTGAGAAACTTCACGTTTTCGGACATCAATACGCTCAAGGCGTGTCCGTTCATGCCCTATCAAGATCCTGACCGTCCTTTCGTGCAGTCCTGGTTTGCCGGGTCAGAGGGGCCTTGTGTCACGACGTTCACGAACCTCTTGTGCGAAGAGAATCAGGACCGGCTGGTTGCAGAAGGCGGGGCCTCTATCATGTATACGCATTTCTCCCAGGGATTTGTCGAAAACGGACGCGTTCACAAGCGGTTCGAGGTGCTGATGAGGCGCCTCAGCCGGTTGAACGGTTGGTTCGTTCCCGTTCATACATTGTTAGACTTCCTGGCCACCACCCAAACAACTCACATCATTCCACGGTCCGACCGGTCTCACCTCGAACGCCGATGGTTACTGCAAAAAATACTCAAGACGAGAGGCCGGTCTTAATCCGGTCCGGACCGGCAGCACTCTGGTTCATCGTGTCTTGAAGCGTGCGCCTTTCCTGTCAGAAATGTTCGGCCAGCATGTATCATTTTGAATTGTTGAACGCGGAAGACGATCGTTCGTGGCGTGGGGTGGCCTCCCACGAAGACCTGACGGTCTTTCAAACGCGTGCCTGGATTTCCTTCGTGGCGGCGACCCAGCAAGCCGTTCCTGTGATTGTAGAGATACGAGATGGCGATCGCACGATCGGGCATTTCGTCGGCTTGGTAGTGGAGCGCCTCGGGGTACGGATTTTGGGCAGTCCGTTTCCCGGTTGGACTACCGATTACATGGGCTTCATCCTGCAGCCAGGCAGTTGCCGTGTCTCAGCTCTTTGCGGGCTGTTTGAGTTTGCCTTTGCCCGACTCGGTTGTGCGCATGTCGAGCTGATGGATCGCTGCCTGACGGTCGAGGATCTCGGCCATGTGGATGTGAAGTATCGGCTCTATGAAGGGTTTGCGGTCGATCTCTCGTTCGATGAGACAACACTCTTCGCCAACTTCACGAGCGCCTGCCGGCGGTGCATCCGGAAAGCCGATAAGGATGGGGTGCAGGTCGAGGTGGCGCCCGTTGAGGGGTTCGCGGAGGACTATTTTGCGCAACTCACCGATGTGTTCGCCAAACAGGGCCTGGTTCCTACGTATGGTGTTGATCGCGTCAGGCAGTTGATCGACCATCTTCACCCCGCCGGGCACTTGCTTCTCGTGCGAGCACGCGACCAGAGCGGACGCTCCATTGCCACCGGCATTTTTCCGTTTCTTCACGGGGTGATGTATTTCTGGGGGGGGGCGAGTTGGCGGGAGTTTCAGATCCTGCGCCCCAATCAGGCAGTACATTGGTTTGCCATGAGGTATGCGAAGGCTCAGGGGGTCCATACGTACGATCTTGGCGGCGCAGGGGAGTACAAGCGCCAGTATGGGGGCCGTGAGATCCGCATTCCCTGGATCAGAAAATCCAAATACGCGTGGATGGAGAGTGCTCGCACTCTGGCACAGGAGGTCTTCAGGGTGCGACAGCAGATGCAGGGACAATGGCGCCAACTCTTCGCGAAGCCACGGGCGGTGTCTGTTAGCGGGACGGTAGATAGCAGCAACAATCACGAACCAGCAACCTCACAGGTGTACCGATGAATGTTCCACTTCTCGATCTCAAAGCACAGCACGAACCTCTTCGCAAGGATCTCCTTGCTGCCATGGAGCGTGTACTGGATCAAAACAACTTTATCCTCGGCCGGGAAGTCAAAGAGCTGGAGTCACAAGTGGCCGCGTACTCCCAGACTCGATTTGCCGTCGGCGTGTCTTCGGGAACCGATGCGTTGCTGGCCGCGTTGATGGCTCTGGACGTCAAGGCGGGAGATGAAGTCATCACGACGCCGCTGTCATTTTTTGCCACGGTGGGCGCTATCGTGCGGCTTGGCGCCACGCCGGTATTCGTCGACATCGATCCGGTCACGTATAACCTCGATCCGAACCGCATCGAGGCGGCGGTCACGTCTCGTACCAAGGCGATCATTCCGGTGCACTTGTACGGTCAATGCGCCGACATGGCTCCTATCCTCGAGATTGCGGCGAAACATGGGTTGGGGGTCGTGGAAGATGCTGCACAGGCCATCGGTTCGGAATATCGGGGCGGTCGGCGAGCCGGCAGCATGGGGACGATGGGGTGTTTCTCGTTTTTCCCCAGCAAGAATCTCGGCGGATTGGGCGACGGCGGCATGGTCGTCACCAACGATGAACAACTGGCCGAACGGTTGCAAGTGCTGCGCGTCCAGGGTGGGAAACCGAAGTATTACCACCGCGTCATCGGCGGGAATTTCCGCCTCGATACGCTGCAGGCGGCAGTGTTGGGCGTGAAATTGCCGCATTTAGACCGCTGGACGAAGCTGCGCCAACAGCACGCGGAGCTGTATGAGTCGCTGTTCCGTGAGATGAAACTGGAATCTACCTACGGTGTACGGTTGCCCCATGCCGCCTACAAAGATGAGGGTGTCAGTCATTACCATATTTACAATCAGTTTGTGATCGCCGTGCCCAAGCGAGACGCCTTGCGCGACTCTCTCAAAGAAAAAGGTGTCGGCACGGAGATCTATTACCCGGTTCCGTTGCATCTCCAGGAGTGTCTTGTTTCATTGGGCCATCGCGCCGGGGAATTTCCCGAAGCCGAACGTGTCTGTCGCGACCTGGTCGCCCTGCCGATCTATCCCGAGCTCAACGAAGATCAGCAACGCTATGTGGCTCAATCAGTTCTAGAAGCGCTTGCGCGGTAAGCATTCCGGCAGGCGTTCCGTGCTCGTCCTCACGGCTCTTCGCATCCTGGTTGTTCTGCAGTCTCATGAATACGTAGTCCTTTCTATTCAGAGAGAGACGGAACTCTCCACGATCCGCGAAATGGAATGAGTCGGAATCACCTCTTTTTCCCTCTCACATGTGCCTAAAGAATGGTTGTATTGCGCTGCGCAGCGAGCACGAACACGGCCATGCTGGTTTTCTAGTCAGGGTTCTGTGAACAGGCTGTTTGTGCAGCAGGGACTGTGCCAGGCGCCAAGAGGCGTTGCTTCTGCTGCACACATCACAATGGGCATAGTCGCAGGGATATGATGATGGGCGGACACAAATTGATTCGAGCGAGGCTTGCCATTCTGACACTGGCGGCGGAATTGAAGAATGTGGTCAAAGCATGCAGGTTGGCCGGTGTCAGCCGGTCACACTTTTATGCCATGAAGAAGGCCTACGAGACGCATGGTTACGAAGGACTGGCGCCGCGTGTCCGACGGAAGCCCACTATGCCGAATCGTACTCCTGCGGTGGTGGAACAACTTATCTTGTCGAAAACACGTGATAATCCGACGGTGAGTTACATTCGATTGGCTGAACAGATTCAGCTCGACGGAATCTCGGTGACACCCGGGATGGTCCGGTATGTCTGGCAACGGGAGGGGTTATCCACCCGCCAGGTGCGTATGCAATGGGTCAAAAAGATGAACCGGAAGGACCGCGCATCCACTCACATGGCCGCTCTTCCTGGAGTTCCGGTCGCTCTGCATGTCGAGTGTCCTCCAGCGGTTGCGGGTTCAATTCCGGTTCCAAGCCCGTGACGGGGGTACGTGCTACGAAGGCGTGTGTGCGGACTACTTCAACTAAGTATTTGCCCCTTAATTTGCTTGACGTGAATATGGCAAGGCGAGACAATGCGCCACCTCAAAGTGAGGAGTCCAATGATGTCCTGTTCTGTATGCAATCTCACGATGCTGAAGAGCATGGAGTGTCTTGGGCAGTCGGAAGGCGATAGGTTCTGGTGTGTTCAGTAGTCATCTTAAGGAAGGGGGGAGATCAATGGTTATGGGACACATGGGAGACTTGTATAACTTCATTATCGGCATCATCGGCGGGTGGACTCCAAGGCCGGGAACCGGCGGCAGTGTTCCCGGTCCGGAAACCCTGCTGGCCTTCGGCCTCGGTTTCTTGGCCTTCGTGGTCTGGCGGGCGAAGCGAGTGGAAGAGTAGAGATCACTGGTTCCACGGGTGAGCCACTCGCGTGATCGAATTGCGCGAGTGGCCGCTCTCTCCGGCTAGTCTCTCCTCTCACGAAGAGCCTCCCTCTCTCTTCAACGCGTTCAGGAAAATATCAGCCGGTGGCAACAAGCCGGTCGTCTGTTTTGCGAGCAGGAAGCTGGTTTGCCTTCAGGCCGGCTCAGGTCGGGAGTCGCTTCTGCGGTGAGATGGGGTTCTCCGACTCTGCGTCCCCTACAGCTATGAACACAGCCAATCGAGACGTGCCCGGGCCTGCATCGACGGCCCCTTCCCCATGGTCGGACTTGCAGACGGCAGGAATGATTCTCTGCGCTGCCTCCTTGACGGTCGCGGCTCTCTTCTGGCCGACCGTTCAATCGATGATTGATGTCTGGGGAAATTCTCGCACCTTTGCGCACGGGTTCTTGGTCTTGCCGGTCGTCGGGTATCTTGTCTGGTCGTCTCGCCGTCGTCTGATCTCCTTGGCGCCCGTGCCGACTGCGTGGGGAATGATCGCACTCTTTGGAATCGGAAGTGCCTGGGCGATGGGGCAATCTGCCGACGTCGTGTGGATTCAGCAGGCGGCGGTGGTCGCATCCCTGCCCGGTCTGGTGTGGACGGTGTATGGAACGGAGATGGTTCGCGCGCTCGCCTGGCCGCTCGGGTTTCTCGTCTTTTTGCTTCCCGTGGGGACCTCCCTCGAACCGTGGCTTCAGGACGTCACGGCCTGGCTCATTCTCCGCGGCCTGGATCTGTCGGGTATCTCCTATCTCTATCGGGACCGGTTCATTACGGTCGGTCCGGCCGTGTGGGAAGTGGCACCTGATTGCGGTGGACTGAGGTATTTACTGCCGGGGCTCTCACTGGCCTATGCTTTTGCGACGCTGACCTATCGGCAGCCGGCCCGACGCGTTCTCTTTCTGGTCTTTTGTGCCGTCGCACTCATGATCGCGAACGGTATTCGCGCGTACGGGATCATCATCGGCAATCACGTCGGCATCGCCAGTGGGGCCGACCATCGTCTCTTCAGCTATACGATTTATGGTGCGACCATGCCTTGTCTGCTCTGGGTCGGACTTCGGTGGAAACAACGCCCTGATATGGGAATCCGTTCCGCCACCGCCGGCCCCCTGGATGTTCGCAAAGCCTTGGTGGCTTCGCTTCTCGGAGTCTGTGCGTTACTCCTTCCGCGGCTTTGCCTGAGGGTGCTTTCCGCATCGTTCTAATCTTCGCGTCTTCGTTCATGGATTCTGCCGACCGCTCGAACCATCTGCGTTCTGCCTGAGCGCAGGCCATCTCGATTGTGTATTCGCTCCTGTGATTCTCCAGTTGTTTGAGAGGACATATACCATGGCCGACTATCTTCCCTTTCATGTCCCAGAGATTGACGACGAGGACATCGACGCAGTCGTCAGCGTCATGCGTTCCGGTTGGCTCACGACCGGCGCAAAAGCCAGGCAATTTGAGCAGGAGTTTGCCGCCAAGGTGGGCGCACGGTACGCGGTGGCCTTGAACTCCTGTACAGCGGCGCTGCATCTGGCGTTGGAGGCAATCGGTTTACAAGAAGGGGACGAAGTGCTTGTCCCTACGATGACCTTTGCCGCCACGGCGGAAGTCGTCACCTATTTCAAAGCCAAGCCTGTTCTGATCGACTGCCTGCCGACCACCTTAAACATGGATCCGGAGTTGATCGAACGTGCCATCACGCCCAGAACCAAAGCCGTGATTCCGGTGCATTTTGCGGGTCAACCTTGCGAAATGGGAAGCATCCTGGAGATTGCCCGTCGTCACGATCTGCGAGTCATTGAAGACGCCGCTCATGCATTCCCGGCCTCCTATAAAGGCAAGGCGATCGGCAGTATCGGCGATTACACCTGCTTTTCCTTCTACGCGACGAAAAATATCACCACCGGTGAGGGCGGCATGGTCACGACGGACGATCCGGACCAGGCGGACCGTATCCGGCGCATGAGTTTGCACGGACTGAGTCGGGATGCCTGGAAGCGGTATACGAATCAAGGCTCCTGGTACTACGACATTGTCGCGCCGGGCTTTAAGTATAATCTGACCGACATGGCGGCGGCCTTGGGCCTGACACAGCTTCACAAAGCTGAACGATTCTGGAAAACACGGGAACGGTATGCCGCCCTGTACGCGGAGGGGTTCCGGGATCTGCCCGAGATCACTCCGTTGATGATCCATGATGATGTGCAGCATGCCTGGCATCTCTATGTGATTCAGTTAGACCTGGACCGGCTGCGCATCAGCCGGCAAGCCTTCATCGAAGGTCTTCAGCAGAAGCAGATCGGGTGCAGTGTTCATTTCATTCCTCTCCATCTCCATCCGTACTATCGCGAGACAGGCCACTACAGCCGCGCCGACTTTCCCGTCGCGTCACAGGCCTTTGACCGGATGGTCTCACTGCCGTTGTATTCAAAAATGTCGGAGGAGGACGTGCATCGCACGATTCAGGTAGTGCGTGAATTGATTCTCAAGGGCAGGGCATGATGAAACGCGCAATTGATATCGCCGGTGCATTGATCGGATTGGTCCTCACGTTGCCGTTGTGGGTTGTGGCGGCGGTCATGATCAAGCTTGACTCGCCCGGGCCGGTGTTCTTCGCTCAGACTCGCGTCGGACGGGACCGCCGGCCGTTTTCGATTTTCAAGTTTCGCACGATGACCACGGATGCCTCCACACGGGGAGGGCAACTGACGATCGGGCAGGATGCCCGTGTCACAAGGGTCGGCGCCGTCTTGCGTAGATACAAAATTGATGAATTGCCACAACTCTGGAACATCCTGATTGGCGACATGAGCCTGGTGGGTCCAAGACCCGAGGTTCCGCGATATGTCGAGATGTTTCCGGAAGCCTATGCAGATGTCCTGGCAGTCCGCCCTGGCCTGACCGATCTTGCGTCGTTGAAGTACATCGATGAAGCGGCAGTGCTGGCCGCGGCTGCAAGTCCCGAAGAAGAATACGTCAACGTCGTTCTGCCCGAGAAGATCAGGCTAGCCAAGTTCTATGTTCGGCATGCGTCCACGCTGCTCGATCTCGCAATTGTCGTGCAGACGCTGCTGTGCTTATTAAAGATTCCTGTGGTCGTCTGTGAACTGCCTGATCTTCAAGTGACCAGGCCGTCTCAGCCGACCGACTTCGGCCCTCGGTGTATCGCATTCATTCTGAGATGGCGCCGCACCCTCATTGTTCTCCTCGATCTGATCCTGATGAGCCTGGCTAACTACCTCGCCTTCTGGCTGCGTTTTGACGGCCGGATTCCAGACCAGGAATGGGGGACCTTTCTTCTCGTCCTGCCTTGGGTGCTGATTGTCCGTACTGCAGCCTTCATGGTGTTTCGTTTGAATGAAGGCCTGTGGCGATATACCAGTCTCTGGGATTTGAGAAACATCGTGGTCGGGGTGGCCAGCAGTACCGTGGTGCTCTATGCCTGGACGCGATGGGGCATGGGTATTAGGGAATATCCGCGGTCGATCTTCATCATTGATGCCATGCTGTTGATCGGGTTTTCTGCGGGGATCCGCCTTCCGCGGCGGATGTTGCGCGAAGCGGTGATCTATCGTCCGAAAAAGAGCGTGCTCATTATCGGCGCCGGAGACCGGGGCGAACGGGTGGTACGGGAAATGAAGCTCAATCCCAACTCCCGGTACCAGCCGATCGGATTTATCGATGATCACGCCTCGCTTCGATTCAAGAGAATTCATGGCGTCAAGGTGCTGGGAGCGCGTGAAGATCTTGCCCGCATTCTCTCGGTGGAACGCCCGGATGAGGTGATCTTGGCGCTCCCGCAGGTCACACCGGATGTATTGCGTCAGATCATGGCCGACCTCGGCCCATTCCGGGTCTCGGTCAAAATGTTGCCGAGTATGCATGATTTCCTCGGGGACCGGAGCGCCGTCAGTCAGATCAGGAATGTCGCCGTGGAGGATCTTCTGGCGCGGGCGCCGGTTCATATGAAGACGGATGCCATGGTGGAAATGGTGGCCGGCCGCCGCGTGCTCATTACCGGTGCCGGAGGCTCGATCGGTTCGGAGCTGTCGCGTCAGATCGCATCCATGAGGCCGGAGTCGGTGGTGTTATATGAGCGTCACGAAAACAGTCTGTATATGATCGCCAAGGAATTGGAAGATCAGGGCGTGTCCACGATCGTCCATCCTGTGCTCGGCGATGTGACGGATCGCCGCCGACTGATGGAAACGATGACCCGGTATCGGCCCGCGATTGTGTTTCATGCGGCAGCGCACAAACACGTTCCGTTAGTTGAACTCAATCCAGCGGAAGCCTTGAAGAATAACTGCATCGGCACCCGTATCACCGCCGAGACGGCGGATCGCTGCGGTGTGGAGCGCTTTGTCTTGATTTCCACCGACAAGGCGGTGAATCCGTCCAGCGTGATGGGGGCCACAAAACGCGCCGCCGAGTTGATCGTGCAGGACATGGCGGAGCGGAGTGCGACGCGATATCTCACCGTGCGTTTCGGCAACGTGCTGGGCAGTAACGGTAGTGTGCTGCTTCGTTTCCAGGAACAAATCCAGGCCGGCGGCCCGGTGACGGTCACGCACCCCGACATTCGTCGGTACTTCATGCTCATTCCGGAAGCCGTCCATCTCGTGCTGCAAGCGGCCACGTTGGGAGAGCAGGGTGCCACCTATGTGCTGGATATGGGTGAGCAGATTAAGGTTCTGGATCTTGCCAGGAATTTGATTCGCTTGTCCGGGTTTGTTCCTGGGCGGGAGATTCCGATCCGTTTTGTCGGTCTCCGTCCCGGCGAAAAGCTCTATGAGGAACTGGTCGGCATGGATGAGACCGCCGAACGGTCGGCACTGAGTAAAATTTTGCGCATTCGACGGGTGAGTGCGACCGACGTGAGTAGAGTCTCGGGCATGATGATGGCTATGGAAGCAGCTGCGTACCTCAACAATTCAGAAAAAGCGATTGAGCGTTTGCGAGAGTTGGTCACAGACTTCCGTCCGCCGGAGAAGGTGGAAGACCCGGGCGTCCTGGGTACGGAGTGGATAGAAGACGAACCGGCGTATTCGGGCCCTGGCCGGTAGGGGGACCGTAGGTGTGTCCATGTGACGTCCGGCAGATGATGGGGATCACACAATCGCATGAAGGACCGCCGGATCCGAAAGGCAACCGATGAATAGGGTGACCGTAACAGGCAGGGTGGAAACTATGGGGCAAACGAACGTCATGTCGCAAAACAGCAATACCGCCGCAAATCTGTTTAGCGAATATTGGGGCATGGTCCTGCGCCGGAAATGGATTCTTTTGGGAGCGGTGCTCGTCTCCTTGGGGGCGGCCATGGTCTATTGTAAGGTGGCGACCAAGGTGTATCGCTCCGATACGCTCATCCTTCTGGAGGATCAGAAGATTCCTGAAAACTATGTCCAGGCCAATGCGGAAGGGAATAGTAATTTCGACCGCCGGATTTTTGTGATCGAAACTCAGGTCCGGGATCGGCTGCGCCTCGACAAGATTCGGAAGGAACTGAATCTCTATCCTGCCCAGGTAGAACAGTTCGGGCCGGATTGGGCGGTGCTTGCCATGAACGCGGCGTTGGAAGTCACTACGGTGAGCAAGGGAAGTGTGCCGGGCCAGAACACCATTGGGGCGTTTACGATCTCCTTTGCGCATGAGGATCCGGCTACGGCCATGAATGTGATTGCGAAAATTTCTTCGATGTTGATCGAAGAGGACATGAAAGATCGCACGCAAGCCGCTGAAGGCACGACGGAGTTCCTCGATAATGAAGTCAATCGGACCCGGGCGCAGCTCGACAAGAAGGAAGAAGAGATCAGTCGATTCAAATCGCAACATGTCGGACAGCTCCCACAACAAATCGAGGCGAACTTGCGTGCGCTGGATCGTTTGCACGATGACGTCAAGGTCGTCAACGAGAGTATTCATCGCCAGAGCGATCGACTCGCGTTGGTGGAAAATGCCATTCAGAAGTATCTGGAATTCGGTGTGACGATTCCCGCATTGGTCAATGGACCGGTCCAGCCGAATCCATCCTTTGCCCGTTTGAACGAACTGAAGAATAAGCTGGCGCAATTGGAGGCTGAATTCTGGGATGGGTACCCTGAGGTGGCGATCACGAAGGAAGAGATCAAACAGATCGAACAACGGATCAGGAAACAATACGGGCCTGAGTCCGCTGGATCCGGGGAAGAAACCAAGGACCAGTATTTTCAGGATTTGAAAAAGCAGCGAAGTGAGTTGAAAAGCGAACTCGCGCTGCTGAAGGAACGGCGGCAAACGCTTCGTGCGGAGAAACAGGAGTACGACTCCAGAGTGGAAACCGCCCCAGCGATCGAGCAAAGTTTGCTCACCTTGATGCGGGACTACGAGAATCTCAAAGGCAGTTATCAATCGTTGCTGGATAAGCGATTGCACGCATCCGTGGCGGAAAATCTTGAGAAGCGGCAGAAGGGGGCGCAACTCAAAATCCTGGAACGCCCGAAGTTTCCGCGGGTGCCTGAAAAGCCCAATCAACCGCGCGTCATGATGCTCGGATTACTTTTGGGGTGCGCGCTGGGAGTCGGGATGGCGGTGTTGCTCGAACAGCTGAATCCCCAATTCCGCCGTCCCGAGGATGTCGAACTCATGTTCGGTCCCCAACTTCTGGCTGCGATTCCAGATTTTTCGTTGGATTATGCCTATTCGAATTGGAGGCGGTTTTTACCCGTATACAACTTCGGATTCGGGGGGAGATCACCGCAAGAATCCGCGGGTCTCGTGCCGATTCAGGCCGGAGATCTGGCCCTCAACGGATCGAATGGCCACACCTTCGATCGCAGTTTTGTCGTCAAATGGATGCCGAATGCGATTGTGTCTGAACAGTATCGAGTCGCGGCGACACGACTGTTTTTATTGGGAGCAGAGAGGCAATCCACAGTGGTCGCGGTAAGTAGCGCCATTAAGGGGGAAGGAAAGACGACGACCGTCATCAATCTCGGCTATACCCTGGCGCGCGATTTGGGGAAGCGTGTTCTGCTCTTGGATTGCGATATGAAGTGTCCTGGGTTGGATAAGTTTATGGAGACGAGTCCTGAGGGAGGGTTAGTTGAGTATCTGGCCGGCACTCTGGATTTGGACGATTGTGTATCGACTTTTGGCGATGTGCCATGCTGGATCATGCCCGTGGGAAATCCTGCCGGCAACTCGACTGAAGTGCTGCGAACAGATCGTCTCACCAATCTTTTTGATCGCCTGCGGAAGCGGTTTGACTACATCCTTCTCAATACGCCTCCGATTCTGCCTCAGGCGACGATGAATGTCCTTGAAGGACATGCCGATGTGCTGCTGCTCGTGGTACGCGCAAACTCCACGCCGCATGATGTTGTCAGGCGGGCTGTCGGGTCATTGAGGAGTCGTAAGGCCCTGCATGTCGTCCTCAACGCGGTCGGGAGTCAGTCTCTGCCCTCGTATGTCTACGAATACGGGCAGCCTCAACCGAAGAATCCGCGCGGACAGCTGAAGGCATAACACCTCAGCTTCCGCCATCTCTCATCCATCACAATCTCCTGAACCATCGGATTGTGGTGAGCAGATCCCAATTACATTACATCATACGCAGCAGCTCCGCTGCAGGAGGCACGTTATGGGGAGCGATCAGTGGATTGTCAGCAATCGCGCAGGCGAGGAGTGGGGCCTCATTACCCGCTTGGTCTTAGACACGGTCACTCGGCAGATTAACTTTGCTGATGTGGTCGTCATTCAAACCGGCCATGTGGCTCGTATCCCGTGGGATGGATTCGAAATTCGCGACCGGGGAATTACGCTTGGTATGTCAGAAGCTCAGGTTGTGGCCCACGCTGCGATGGGGACAGAAAGTAGGGCTGCTGAAGGAGTGGCGATGGACGTCTGGCCGTGATTGGTCTACAAGCGAACTCGCCCAGATCTACGCGGTGATCCGATGGGCGCATCCTACGAGAGTCTCGCCTTTCATGCAGCTCTCGCTGCGTTAGTGCATCCGCCATGAAAATTCCACTCAATTGCGCTCCTGGCCTTGTTCAATTCCCCTCGCCGGGTTTTCCTGACTGCTCTTCACACGGCTTGATTCGAAACGTCTGTGCAGCCTGGTAGGCTGCCCCCGTCGATTGCGGGGAGGATGCTTGCCAGCCTTCCACTCGTGCTAAGGCGCCATCCCCGGAATACATTCTGTCGGCATGAGTTCGCCTCCGTGAAAATGGGAGACTTGTTTCCATTTCTGCAGCACGGCTGACCCGTCGAACGTCAGCAGGTATTCCTCACACCAGATGCCGGGGGCGGTATACCGGTTGCCGGCCTGCTGTTCGCGAATTTCATAGACCCACACTGTCTCGCCCTCTTCGCTCTTTCGAACTGCTTTGGGAGCGCCCAGTTCCTGCCTTACCTCGGTTTGTGTTGCCCGCCCTTTGACTGAATCCAAATACGCCGCTTCTCTATTCTGAAAATGACTGCAGGCGGTGATCGCGATGGTGATGGCGATCAGGCCGAAGGTCCATGTGCATTTCATCAGGTGCCTCCCGATTCGACAGTGCTGCAATCTGCGCGGTCTGCTGGACACGTGGAATTGTACACCGATCGAACGGATCCGTCTGCTTTCAGCGTATTTCTGCGTGCAGCCCGGTAGGGCCGGGAGGAAGGCCGGCGTATCGCGTGTGATGAGGCGGGAGCGTTTATCTGGAACGATCTCGCGGCGTGGCGCGATTCTGCCTCATCGAGGAACGTGGGAAACCGGGCGAGCGGGCGCACCCCGAGTGTGAAATCAGATCAAGGGCTGAATGAGTGGGAGGGAACGCGCGGGGAGAATCAGACCGCTTTTTTAACCAGACCCGACCGCAAGCAGCGCGTGCAGACGCGAATACGCAACGCCGACCCGTTCACGAGTGCCTTCACGCGTTGCAGGTTGGGATTGAAGACGCGCTTGGTCTTATTGTTTGCGTGGCTGACGTTGTTACCGGTCTGATGCTTTTTCCCACAGAGATCACAGGCAAATGCCACGGCCCTACTCCTTTGTTGCGGCGTCTTTCAACGACTAGTCCTTGAATGGGAAGGGATGCTACCATAGCGCCAGGGGACAAGACAAGCTGCCGGGGTGAATTCTCCTTTCAGGATACCCTCTTCCGCTCGCGTCGCACGTCATTCCATCTGGGGACATGATTATGGACCAGGTCACGTTGATCGGTTTGCTCGCGGGGACTCTAACGACGATTGCCTTCATCCCGCAACTCCAGCAAACCTGGCGGACGCGTTCTGCGCAGGATGTGTCGCTGGGCATGTTGCTGACGTTCATCATCGGGGTGTTTCTGTGGTTAGTGTACGGACTGCTGCTTGGCGCGCTGCCGATTATCCTGGCCAATCTCGTGACCTTGGTGCTGACGCTGGCCATTTTGATTCTGAAGGTACGGTATCGCTCTTGAGTCTCGAGCGGAGAAGTTCAACTGGCGAGGGTAGGCGATGATCACGCCGCCGGGGCCGGTCGCTCAAATTTCGCCTTGACAAGATTGCCTTACCTCTCCTAGAGTTTGCTTCTTTTCAGACACCTTGGGTGAAGGGAAGAGGGTGCAAAACCCTCGCGGTCCCGCCGCTGTAAATGGGGACGAAACCCGTGTGTACCACTGTTCGCGTTGCCGAACGGGAAGGTGCGGGGAGTAGGATGAACCATGAGCCAGAAGACCTGCCCAGGGAGAGACCCTTTATTCCCTCGTGGGCTGGGGAATAGGTGAGGATGATGTTGCGGGTGCAATCCTCAGGGTTCCATGTTGGCCCTGGGGATTTTTTTATTTGCGCGCCAGTCGACTCACTCTCCTCGGTCGGTTCGTGGTCGGATGTCTCGCAATCGTCTGCTATGTCTTGCTGCCATGCCCCGCACTGGCATGGGGAGATGCCCCCGGAGAAAACACGGTGATGAAACGCCGACAGCAGGGCATTCTGACCGGCATGCCGTTCATGGCCAATATCACCCCGCGCACGTTCATCGACGACGCGGGACGTAAGCTCTATGTCGCCAAGGCTCCCACCCGGGTCGTCTCGTTGGCGCCGAGCATTACCGAGATGCTGTTCGCGCTCGGGTTGGATGAGCAGGTCGTCGGCGTCACAGATTTCTGTAACTTTCCGGCGGCCGCCGCGGCCAAACCGAAAGTCGGGTATAGCAATCCCAACCTGGAATCCCTGCTCGCGCTCCGGCCAGAATTGATCGTGGCGCCGCTCGAATTTCATCGGGCCAACGTGCTGGCCAAGCTGGAGGAACTGAAGATTCCGGTCCTCCTGCTCGAAGCCACGTCGTTGGAACAGGTGTTTGCGCACATTCATACCTTGGGACGAATTTTTGATCGCTCGACCGCCGCCCATGCGCTGACCGCCGAGATGCGGCAGCAGATGGCGGACATCAGTCGCCGAACAGAAGGCCTGTCGCGCACCCGGGTGTTGTACGTCATCAATAGCCAGCCGCTCATCACGGTTGGACCAGGCAGTTACATCCATCAGATGATCGGCTTGGCGGGAGGTATCAATATCGCCTCCGGGGCGGCCACGGCCTATCCGCGCCTGACGATGGAAACCGTGCTGAAGGAAGATCCTCAAATCCTGATCTTTCCACGAGGATCGGTCGAGACGGTGCCGCGAAGCGAACAGGAAGCCTGGCGCCGTTGGACCACGCTGACGGCCGTGCAGGAGAACCGCCTTCGCGAAGTGTCGGCGGATGCACTCAATCGTCCCGGGCCTCGTGTCATGCAAGGGCTGGAAGCACTCGCCAGGGTCATTCACCCCGAGGCCTTCGCCTCCGAATCGACCGCGGCTCAACCATGATGCCCTCCGCCGGCCATCCCACGTCACCTTCCTCCGCGCTGACCTCGCCATCCCCAACACTCAGGCCGAATCTCACGCAGTCCGCCGCTCAGAAAGTCGGGGCCGCCCGGCCGTTTCAGGGCGCGATGCTGACTCGCTCGCGTTGGTGTGTCGTCATGGGCGTGCTGTTGCTGCTGTCTGTGATGCTCGCCATCCTGTGTTTGCAGCTTGGGACGCAATACATCGGCGTGCGACAGATCATCGGGCTCTTGTCCTCCGCGCTGTTCGGGACGGCGACCGAACCGGATGCGCTGCGGACGACGGGGGTCATTCTGTTGCAGGTCCGGCTGCCGCGGGTGTTTCTGGGATTTCTGGTGGGAAGTTGCCTGGCGGCCGTTGGTGTGGCCTTGCAGGCCCTCCTGAGAAACCCGTTAGCCGATCCCTACGTGTTGGGCGTGTCGAGCGGGGCCGCGCTTGGCGTAGCCATCGCTGTCCTATTCGGGATCGGCACCACGGTCCTTGCACTGTCGCTCCTGCCTGTCTGCGGGTTTGCGGGCAGCCTGGTCGCGCTGCTGGTCATCTATCGCATGGCGGCGTCCTACGATCGACTCCCGATTCATTCGGTGCTGCTCGCAGGCGTAATCCTCAATGCCATTTTTTCCGCGCTGATTATGTTCATCACCTCCATCATGGAGCCGAACCGCTCGTTCGGGATGATGGCCTGGTTGATGGGATCATTGACGGCGCCCGCCTATCCGGTGCTGAGCGCGCTGTCCGCCTACCTGCTCGTCGGCCTTGTACTGCTGTTGAAACAGGTCCGCGTGCTGAACATTCTCGCCTTGGGTGAGGAGCCGGCCCGGTCTCTGGGGATCAATACGGAACGGACCAAACGCGTCATCTTCCTGCTGTCGGCTCTGATGACCGGAGCCGTCGTGTCCTTCAGCGGCATGATCGGATTTATCGGCATGATCATTCCGCATGCGGTGCGTCTCGTGGTGGGGGCGGATCACCGATTGCTCCTGCCGGCCTCCGCGTTGGTCGGGGGCATGTTCCTGATGGTGGCGGATACCATGGCTCGTACGTTGTTTGTTCCGTCGGAAGTTCCTGTCGGCGTCATCACGGCATTGGCAGGCGGACCCTTCTTTGTCTATCTACTGGTCTGGCGAAAGGATCGGCTGGCGTGAGTCGACATCACGGGGAAGATGTGCGGTTCGACAATCACGTCAGTGCCGGCACGCGTGCCGCCCAGGCCTATGATCTGCGCGGGCTGCATTTCTGTTACGGCACACCCGGCGCACGTGACGGCAGGTGGGTGCTTCAGGACGTGACGCTGCAGGTCCAGCCGGGGGAAATTCTCGGGATCGTCGGCCCCAACGGATCGGGCAAAACCTCGTTGTTGAAATTGTTGGCCAAGCTCGCAGCGCCCCAAACAGGAGACATGCTGTTGTTCGGTCGCAAGCTGGCCGCTCTGTCACAGGAGGACACGGCGCAGACCGTTGCCTTTGTGCCGCAGGAAACCTCCCACTCGTTCCCGTTCACCGTGGCCGAGACCGTGCTGATGGGACGGTTTCCCCATCGGCAGCGATCCCGCTGGAGTCTCGGTTTCGGGTGGGAGGATCAGGATGATTGCCGGGCCGCCGCACAGGCCATGGAGACGATGGATATTGCGCATCTCGCGGCGCGGCTGGTGACCGATCTTTCCGGCGGCGAACGCCAGCGAACCATGATTGCGCGTGCCTTGGCCCAGATGCCCCGCGTGTTGTTGCTGGATGAGCCGACGGCCTTCCTCGACCTTCAGCATCAACTCGATATTTGTTCCGTCCTGCGCCGGTTGCGGGATGAGCGGGGGTTGACGGTGGTGATCGTATCCCACGATTTGAATCTGGCCAGCCAATATTGCGATCGCATTGCCATGCTAAAGGATGGGCGGGTGGCCGCGACAGGCACTCCGTCTGAAGTTATGTCCGTCGAAAAGGTACGAGAGGTCTACGGCTGTACCGTGCTGATCGATCCGCATCCCGAGTCGGGATTGCCGCGCATCACGCTGCCCGGTCCCTCGTTGCCGGTTCACGTGTAGGAATGATGTTGCGGGAGGGGTTCGTGCCCGGCCCACCCGTGTGAGCAGACAGGGCATGTCATCAATTGGAGAACGGAGTATCAGGAAGACGCCGTCAGCGTCGGGGAAGATGGTGCAAAACCATCACGGTGCCGCCACTGTAAGCGGGGAGTGACTCTGCATTGAGCCACTGACTAGGTTCGTGA